>Ga0209611_10005696_pt1 | contig 20729 bp, 26 predicted proteins | sample S1TSphgellanicum_3_FD_187693 | JGI IMG/M metagenome (GOLD analysis project Ga0209611, IMG submission 187693) | Host-associated microbial communities from peat moss isolated from Minnesota, USA - S1T2_Fc - Sphagnum magellanicum MG (SPAdes) (version 2) | ecosystem: Host-associated > Plants > Peat...
GATTGGATTTCTAGATGCTCACGGCGGTTACTCCATGGCCACCGTTCACATACACTATGTTTTCTTTCCTTCTTTTTTATTCAATTTAATTCTAAAAAAACTTCTCTTTGTCGTTTAATGTTGAAAGTAATAGATTTTTCTTAGCTTTGAATTTCTTGGGTTTCTTTTGCTTATTTTTTTTTTGTGTTTTTGAGTTGTTACTACTTCTTTTTCTTTTTCTTTTCTTGTACTGCAGTTATAACAAGAACAACAACAACCATAACTAGTAGCAGTGTAAACAAGGGAAAAGGGACATTATTGTGAAGTTCTAAGTTCTGGAGCTTTAGAAGGAGGAAGAAACGAGCAACTCCAAAGTTTTTTTTAATGTTAGCTTTAGGTCTTAGGAGCACGTACACACACACACACACACACACAAAGTTTGATTACACTACAAGATATGCACTAAGTGATGCAACCCCACATACACTTGCTTTCCTTGTACATGGGTTTTGAAGTTAACATATGGGTTGGCACTCCTATGTGTTTTTGAACTTGCAATCATGTAATGAGTTGCCCTTGTAGCAGCTTTAGAAGAAGAAGAAGAAGAGAATAATTATTTTTTTAAAAACACGAAATAGAAAAAAAAAATTATCTTTTTTCTTTTACACGCCATCACCACAGAGTTCGTGGACACGAACCACTCTGCAACACTTCACCGACATAGTCGCCATTTGACACCATCGCCAACATAGTTGTCGTTTGACGCAGTCGTTGTTTGACACCATCATTGTTGTCATCATAGTCACCATCCGTCATTGTCATAATCACCATCCATCATCGTCTCTGTCATAATTGTTGTCCATTGCCATCGTCGTCCATCGTAGTTGTCATTTGATATTCGTTACTATTGTTGTTCGTCGTTTGTCATCGTTCGTCACCATCTATCATAGTTCCGTCCAAATCCGTTCGATTATGTCCGCCTATTTTCGTCCATCAGTCCGTCACCGTTCATCCCCGTCGACACACCATATTTTTCAAATCGTATGTACTACATACAAACATATCTAATACCTTTCCATTACAATTGCATTTAATTACATAGGTTGTGTTAGAATTTTGTAACTAGTGTTCTGCATTGTTACAAAATGTTGAAGCATGGGACAACACCATGTCCTTGGATGATGAGAGCACTATCACTCAGCCATAGCCAAGGTATCATCTACGAAATAACACATAATCATTTGATCCGATTTCTTTGAGCTCATGATCTTCACGATGATACCATCAAGCATCTATAGCGCCACCGTCATTTAATATAACTCTTACCAGGAATTCAAATTTAGGTTACACTACATCAATGGTACATCAAAGTCCATTTGGAAGGGTTAATTAATGGGATACGCCTATTGCCACACCAATTTTTACACCATCACCGTATATTCCGTTGCAAGCCGTTACCTCTACACCCATATAAACCATGGAGGTCAAGAGGTCCTCTAAGAAAATTTAAAAGTTTAATAGAAGGCCAAGTTCCATTTCTTTGAGGGAGTTCAGGGCAACTTTCTCAACTGTGGTTTGTGAATTAGAGCTCAAGTATGGCGCTAATTACCTTGAAGCATTCGCTTTCAAACAATTGGCCCGTTATGTGCACTATGAAGCATTAGATGTCTATGAGCAACATTCTTCGAAAAGTTATCATCAAAAATAAAAGAAATGTTCCTTTTATCACACAATTTGATAAGGGTCCTAAAAGAGCTCTAGTAATCTATCCAAATGTAAAACTAGAAAACAACCTTGTTATTAGAAGGCAACCTTGCTATTGGAAGGCAATTAACAAAAATTCATTCCCTCGTATACATGTCACATGGTCCAACCTCAACAAAGATTACTATGGGAATCAAGATTCCTTTTCCAAGGAGTACCTTGCACATTCTCATGGAGATGGAATACATGTTAATGTTATGAAGATAAATATAAATACACATAGTTATCATGTAAAACCAAATGTAAAAACTTACTTATCTTGTAAATATATTTTTTACAATTACATTTATATTACTCGCCATGTCAATAATAATACCTTACAATTAGATAAATATATATATATTTTCATTTACATTTGCATGAACTTGGGTACATGTACTTGACAAAGTAAGTGTAAATGGATTAGGTTTTGGGGAGTAACATTTTTCTCTTTGGTTTCTACCATATTCATTTCCATTTCAAACCCCAAGGAATCACATTTGTTCATGTTCCTATTTATATTTTTATGTTTGTCTTTGGTTGGTTTTTTCATGGTTTTGGGTTCAAGTGTATTAAACAACTTTATGTGATCTTTTCATTTGTTTCCATGTACATAAAACAAATATGGAGCCATGGTTGTGAGGTGTTGAAGGAATTTTGTCACAAACACATTCCTTCAACTAAGCACATACAACATTACCCCACTTCCTTAATGTTCATGTTTAGAATTTTTTTTTCCATTGTTGAATTTATTTGTGATTTTGTTATTGTCCTCGTGATAATGTTTGTAGCAACATTGAAAAAACATGTACTCCTCACCTTCTCTTCTCCACATTTGTAGTTTGTAGCAAAAACTAAAAAACAAAAATGATCCTCAACCCCCAACCCCATGCCTTCGTGTTTTTGTTCAAATTTTAAATTTGATGATGAAGTTTTATATTTTGTTATCAAACTCATGGTGAGTTTAGATTTTCCTTTTCTTTTTTCACCTCACTTCTTTGTGTTTCTAACAACAAAGTAAAAATAGATTTTCCCCTTTCTATATTCTCCCCCCCAACCTTCATGGACTTTCTACTTGCCAATGAAACAAATGGCATGTGTGCAAGTGGCATTTAACACCTTTGTCAAAGGCCGAAGCAGTGTGCACCTTTGCTTGCAACAACAAGCATTCATGTGCCCTGTTTTGTCTATTGCCAACAAAAAAAGATTTGTCAACATTCCTTGCCCCCCACTCTTTCATATTTATGTTTTAAATTCAACAACAAAATAAACAAAGATTCATTGAACTCAAAGTTTAAAACTTTATGTTTTTTGTTTTTATTTTTTTGTTACACCACAGTACCTTGGCAGTTTTGGCATTAATGTGCCAAATAATTAATATAATTTGAAGATTTTGATTCAATAATTGAGTTTCTGATTTTGAAACATATAAAAATAAATATAGTAAAAGTCATAATGTCTTCACTAGTTTCCTACTGTGCTTTAAGTTAAACTGATGAAAGGTTATACTATTTCTTTCCATTGGTTTTGACTTCAAATCTCACCACCTACCTTGATTGAATTTACAAAAAATTTGACATTCAATTTTTTAAAAATAATTCGAAACAAATAAAAATAATATAATTTGTGTCGAAGCTGCCCAAGTATTAAGATAGTTAAATCACACAATAGTCATCATTGTTGTCATTGTTCATGTATACAAGTAGCACCTTAATTGATTATACAACAACAATTTTTAAAAACAAAACTACCCACACTCCCCACTCCCCCCAATGGCCTCATTGTCATACTTTGAACTACTTATAAGTTTATGGATAGAACAAACACGTTTTCATTGTTGAACTTTGAGTTTTAAAAAGATATTATGGGTTCTCATCACATTTGTTACAATAGTTCCAAAAAAACCATCCCCAAGTATCCACCTCCACCTCCTTATATTGTTATTCAAAGTTTAAAGCTCAATCACAAAATTTTTTAAAAAAATGTTATTATCAAACTCAGAATTTTAAACTTGATGAAAGGGTTTTATAAATAGAACATTGTATTTGAGTTCGATGATAAAGTTTTGAGCTCTTCCTTTTTTTTAAATCTGTAAATTGTTGAAGAATTTGGAATTCATATGTGTATTATCTATTTTGAAAAAATAAAACATTTTTTTGGTGCATTTTATTATGATTTAAATTTTAATTGTGCAAATTGATTGCATTTTATTGTGGTTAAATTGTGCAAACTATGGTGTTTGTGTTTACATATACATCAACTAGCAATAATAACACCAAGTTATTCCACCAACTCAACATTGTTTCAACAATAACAAGCTCCAAAAGCAAGTTGTTTTAAGTGAATTGCTTGCATATTATTCACTTCAAGCATTTAAAAAAAATTATCAATAACACAAATGTGATTTGTGTCATCTTTTACCTGTAGACTATGAAAAATGGGGAGCATTGGTTAGGCTTGGAAATTTTGGTTCATTGCCAAATGAAGAAGACAACTTAATTTCCCTTAATTTGCAAAATCCAATCGATTAAAAAATTTAACCATTTTTATGCATCTAAGTCATAGGTAAAACTGCTAATAAATTATTGTGTTAAATTGGATTTAAACCAATTCCAATGTGAACTAGGTTCCAAATTTTTTTATTGTGAACAGGATAAGCCCTTATGCTTGGGTGTTTCATATTAGTTTTCATGATTTGAAATCACACCATTTTTTTGTGTGTTTTTGTGCTTATTACGCAAGTGTGTGTTTTTTTTTGGAAGATTTTATTGTACTTAGATTGCTTGAAAATGATTTTTTTTTAATTCTAGGGATCCTCACAAATCTTTGTCAATGTTGCCTTGGTGCAAAGAACCTGTTGTTTATTTATTTGTTTGTTATTTACCAAGAATTGGTCAAAAGGCCTTTGTGTGAGTTATGAGGCAAAGGAAAGTCCAAGGGATGTGGAGGGATTTGGTGAAGCAAAAAAAAACTTTTCTTTTATGTTGGATTTCTTGATATAGTTGAATCATGAATGCCATGTATAAAATGTTACAAAGTTGGGAGGTCTTTGTTTAACCTTGGTAGTGAAATGACACTATATTTTCAATATTTGTTTCATATGACACGTTGAGTTATTTGACAGGGTAGTGAGTTTCAAATTTTCATTTACACTTACATGGAAAGTATGTTCAAAACCATATACACACCCAACATTAATACCTAATATCACTTTTTACCTCAAAGGTATAATACTTCTTATTTTGGCTACAAACATATATTTGGGTAGGGGTGGCACCCTCCATGTCAAATGCCTGCAAGAAGTTGCAAGAGGAAAAATTTCAGCATGTGGGCATCAATGGCCTATAATTTCATCGCTACTTAACTTATAGTATCACTTACAAGGATTTCATTCACAATGAACCTTGGACTATGGGAAGTTGGAGTTCAAAGTTGGATGTGTAAGCATGTATACACTTAGATATTAATTTCAATTGGAACTTGCCTACATGCAATATGTAAATCAAGCAAAACAACAAAACTTGTCTTTTGTGACAAAGTTTAAGTTAAAAAAACATGTTGGTCAAGGTGATGTTGTAATTACAAATGACCAATTGTTTATGACAAGCATAAAATAACAAGTTCATCATATGGGCCCCAATGAAGTGATTAATGGTGTTTAATATGGCATGCTCATTTTGATTAAACACTAGGATAATATTAGTTGATGCGGCTTGTCTATTTTGACTAAAAATTTATATAAGTGTTAATTAATGTTGATTCATAGGTGGCATAAATATGAAATTTAAAATTTTTATAGTTAACCAATGAGGTTACCTAGGGATGTAAATTGTAAAATGTAGGCCTAAATATCTACTTGTGTATGTCCCTTAGGCATGTGGGTGTGCATGCCCTTTAAGCATTTAGGCATCCTTTCCCCAAGCCCATGTAGAACCTTGGTGGGTCAATAGATTGTGTTAATTTTCGTAACTACATGCATCAAAGAGGGCATTGTGTGGGGGGTAATATGTGAGAGATCTTTAATTTTCCACACCCTATTAAGGTGAAAGCATAAACTATGGGGGGGAGGGGAAGATAATTGTCCCATTGTATTGTTTTTCAAAGTACCTATATTTGAATTTAAACCATGTCATTATTAAGAAAAATTTCAAGATGTTTTTACATATTATGGCAAGTTAAACAAAATAAATAAATTTAATAAAAAATATTTAAAATTTCATATGATCTGTGATGTTAAAATAAATTTGCATTTAAAAAATGTATGTCACAATGTATTAAAAATATATATATATATATTGAAATATATATTTAATTTAATCTTAATATCTACAAAATATTGTGGTTTCATATTATTTACATAGGATTGTGAGCCATGTGAAAAATTTGAAAATTATTATTTTACAAATGGGTTTTTTTCAATGTAATGAACATAAGTATGTGAAAATTTGACAAATAATCACTTTCAAATGAAAAATGTCAAGAAACATGATGTGAGCCATTAATTATTTTTTCATTTAAAGATGTTGTTGCTTGATAATTTTTTAAAAAAATTAATGTAATCTAAAGCAAAAAATAGGTTCTATTATATTGCTTATGCCATAAATATATCCATTATTCCTTGAATTATATATATATAAATTTCAAATAATATTATATAACAATAACTTTGTGAAAATCAAAATATAAAACCCAAACACCAAAAATGGAAACAAACCAAATGTTTGGGCCTATGTACACATGATGCACTCACTTACATGCATAAGGGGCTACATACCTACATGCCTAGGGGAAGCCTACACATTTAATACACACCTAAAGCACCTACATTCTTACACATACAATACAACATTTTATATGCTATAAATCCACACTTGTCACACACCTAGGCCATGTTAAATAATAATTACATAAATTGATAACATTATGAAATGCCTTTACACCACATGAACACCACACAATCCACCTATTGATGTAATGTTTAAAGACTATACCAATATATTCGGCGCACTTAACAACCATTTACTCCAACCACCAAGCTATTAAAAAAAAAGCACAAAGAAAAATATTTGGCTACACTTTACACCTTTGGCCATAAGGACAAAAGTTGTGGTAAAAAAGTTTCAATTAAATAGAAAAGATAAACGTATCAAGGGCAATGCAGTAACTTAGAGAAGAAAATTTGATTGGAATGGAAATTTTTTTTAATCATGTTAGACATAGTTATTTTTCAAATGGCAAGGAAATAGACAAAAAATACCCCAGCCACATGTCATTTTAAACAAATCATTCAATCATGTATTAATTGCAAATAAAACTAAGAAAAGGGCCTAAAAATTACCATCCTCCTAGTGATAATGTGGGGAAAGAAAAAATAAAGTATGAAAAAAAATATTATTCCTTTGTTATTATACTATAATTATTCAAAAAAAAGTTAGTAATGTTATACATAAAAGGTGCACATAACAAGGTCCATGGGATAGTAATTATGTTTTATAGTATAATTACTTCTTAATTTCTTAACATTACCATCATTGGAGAAGAAAGAATAAGACATTGTCAATTTAGTTTAAAAACCTCAATGAGTTCGATGATGGTAATTTTGTTTTGTCGTACCTTTTTGAACTACCTAAATCAACTTTATATTATAAAACAGTAAATGATTATAGTAAGTTTAAGGGAAACAAACAAAGTTATCAAATCCATGGAAGATAATTTTTTTAAATAATAGAATTCCCATTTTGACAATGATTTTCAAGCATATGAAACAAATAAAACATTAGGAAATGAACCCATGGAGGTAGGTAGTCCAACTACTTTCTACTATCATAGTACTTGAACAATTTTGACATAATTTATTTTTTTTCTAAAAATTTGAAAATTATTTTTTACTTGTGCCAAAATTTTCATAAAATTAAAAATCTACAAATTTGGATTGTTCCTCTTTAAATTTTTCAAAAAAATCCATTACTTCCATGAAAATAGTTGGTCCTCCCCATTTTCTAAATCTTTCATTATATTAACTCTTACCTTTTAAGCAATTAATTAGCTGACTATCATTTTCTAGAAGGTTAGGTGGTTGATTTCTTACTTACCTTTCTTAAAAATTAGCTAGGCTATTGGGCATTAGTTCCTCCGAAGATGGAGACAGTAAATTAATCCACTACTTGTAATTAGAATCACTAAGTTGTCCCTCTAGTTACATTAACCTGGAAGTAAAAAGTAAGACATTAATTGTCCTTTCATAATAATTATAATCACAATTTTGGAGATGAAAAAGATATGGTTTTTTTTAGTCATTTACCATAATGTGTTTAGCAAATTGATATTCTTCATATTGGTGCCACTAGATAATGACAAAGTTGCAACTATGGTAGAGTAAGCACAAGCTAATCCTAAGCAACAAAAGTGATAAAGGTTTGTCAAGATCTAGTTGGGATGTAAGATTTGGAAGACCACCCATGAATGCTATCAAATGGTGTTTTTCAATAAAGGTTACCAAATATGCAACCCATACCACATTTAAAAAAGGATATTGTAATTCAAATAATGGCAACACATCATAATGTCCTAAGTTAAACATAACAAAGGAAATTGGCTTGAAAGAACATAGCAAAATTCAAACACATTCAAAAAAGTTGTTATATACAATCTTTATATGATTGAAAATGCTTTAAAAAATAGATATTTCAAGTGGGATTGCATTCCCCATAAAGATTTAAAACATAGTCATGACCAATTGAATGGTTAGGAATCAAACTAACAATTCAATGTTCAATCAGAAAAACTTTGAACATAAAGATCATATCACTTTTGATTAAGGAGTGTGATATGTTGTTGAAAAGTTCTTTTCAAATACTACAAGTTTTCCCTTGGGGATTTTGAATTACAATCCATATGATGGTATGAATTCATAAAGTAAGACACATAAATTAAGAATTTTAGGATTCTCATTTAAGATTTTTAAAATTTGTGAATTTATGCCATTTTCAATAGTTTCCAATCCCATGTTTACAAAATATATTAAAGGGGGAAGATTGGTAATGAACACATGAAAATAACTACCATACCTCCCTGCCACCATGTTTAATACATTCACCTTTTTGGGATCCCACTTCTACCATATGTCTGAATTATAAATGGCATTTTCAATCCTCAATTTCTCAATCATTCCCATTTCATTTCGTTTCAACATATATTCCACTCAAATGTGATTGCTTTCCATTATATTCAAAACATTATCCATTTATTCCAACTTCATAATGTTTATAAATATTTCCCTAATTGGACACATAATGAGTTATAAATTTTATCGATGTGGGAGGAAGAATAGCATGGGTAAGTAGGCCATTATCCATGATGAAGGATGACAAAATGACTAATAATAAAGGTTGAGCAAAAGGCTTTCTATTCCTATCAACCTAGATGTCAATTAAATGATTCTCAAATTAGTTTATTGTTTATTATGTTGCTAGTTTATAGTAGAAGGTTGATGCCCAAATCATTAACATGTAAAATTCAAATAAAGATTTATTATGATACTTGAAGTTATGGGTGAATATACTAGCAATCATAACAACTCCCATTACATTTCCATTGTGTCATGTTGTTTTGTTTATTCACCATTTTACAAGATATCTTCTTTTATGATCCTTGTCATCCATGTGAAAATAAATGTCTTGTGTTGCCTTCAAATTCCATCGATCCTAATTTAACTAGTATAATTTTCTTATTCAATAGCCAACAACATATCCATATTTGCATCCTTTTCTTATTCTTTTTGTGAACGAATATTACATGCATGAAAATAACCAAGTCTACAAGATTTTTTTAACCAAAACAAAAACAAGTGCATGCATATTTTCAAATCCAAATTGTGAAACAAAAAACTCAAGAACAAGAACACAACACATGAAAAATAAAAATCCAACAAGATATTATTGTATGGAAAAAACAAAAACAAAACAAGGTTATGACAAGGAAATGTACCCAAAACTGGTGTTGAATAAATTGAAGGTAATGGGGAATTCTGACTCTATTTATATTTATTCGGCATTTAATTCAAGAATGTTTCATAAGAAAATTTTAACTTACATGTGGCCTATGTTCACCCATGTGCATCCATGTGTATCCATGTGTAAACTATGATCGAACTAAAACTCAACTAAAAATGATTTAAAATTCAACTAATAATTAATTGACAATGAATTAAAGATTAATTAAACCTGAACTAAGAATTAATTAAAAGTTAATTAAAAGTGAACAAAGACTTAACTAAAAATCAATTAAAAGTTAATTGAAAGTGAATTAAAAGTGAACTAAAATTTAACTAAAAGTTAATTGAAAGTGAACTAAAACTAAATACAAGCTCATTACAAGTCATGTAAAAACATTCATATGAATGAATTCCATAGTGTTGGCATTTGTAACAATAAGATATCCATATAATCACCATGTTCCTCATCTCCTCTTATGAAAAGAGCAAGAATTTGAGTATATGGGCCGCCATTTTCTAAAACAAGATATCCATATAACCAAAGCCTTTTAAAAAAAAACAAGATATCCACTAGCCATTATATTTTTCATCTACAAAAGAAAAAACAAGAAGTTTAGTATTTGAACCTTTTTTTTTGAAACAAGATATCCACGTAGCCCCCATGTTCTTCATCTCTTGTTTCATAGCGTTCCAATCCTCCACATCGTTTACAACTCCTTTGAAATGTAATTCAAAATCGATCAAGTGAATGTGTGTTTCATGTTAATACACCTTCAAGTTTGTTAATTTGTATTGAAAGTAAAAACTTGTTGATTCTCAATTTTAAAAATGTTCAATGTAACCCCAAAAGCACCTTTCATAAACTAAAAAATGTGAAAGTTCAAAAATAGGATTAAATTGAATTCACAAATTTGAGTTCAAAGTAAAATTAATTTGCAACAAAATAAAATAAAATGATAAAATTGAAGGCAAAATGGACAAGCCATGAACAACCTAAATCACAAGAATACCATAATTCAAATTTCAAAGGAACTCACTTTCTTCCTTATAATATATTATATGATTAATAACATAATTTACATCGGTCGCAAATATTTTGAAAAATCCAAAATGAAAGTTTTGAAACTTTTTAATTTTGGACAATTATGATTCATATATTGTTTTGTGCTTAGAATCCACATGTGGATTTTAATTGAACAACTTTCAAAGATAATGTTCTAGCCTTTGAAAATATTTTTTTCCAAAATTTTACAATATATCATAGATTTCATTTGAAATTAATTTAACCTTTATTTCCTTAATGTTAAGATGCTTGTAAGGGGGTTTCATTTTTTATCACTCTTTAAAAGTCCATGTGATAGTGTTAAAATGATAATCTACTCTAATATCCTGATTATATTTTTACAATTACATGGTGTTTAATGAACTTAAAAATATATGCAAGAAAAAAAACCACTTTAGATAACATACACATTAAGAGAATAAAATTAAAATCCACAAAAAAATGATTATGATATGGATTTATGAAAATTTGGCCCATTTCAAACCATTCAAAAGTGCACAATTTTTTTGGGTTAAGGTTATCCTAGGAAACCTTTGGCATTTATGTTCCTATTGGTTTAATACATCATATATTGAGTCCCTATATTATATCCCAAATAAAAACCATACATAATATGGATGTATAGAAAACAATTTGTATTTTTCAACTTAAAAAGTCCATTACTATAATTTTGGTGTGTATGTGTTGTAATTTTTATATGAATGTCTTCTTATTCAAGTCTTCTTATTCAAGTTGAAAACCTAAATCAAATCACAAAATTGGCATATTATTGATTTTATGGAATGTTAATAACATGTAAATACATGACATTCTACAAAAAATTACGTTGTGACACAAAAATGAGTCACCATACCTTGCAAATATTGTTCAATGATCAAAAGTCAAACTACCAATTTAATTCATGATCATTATTTCAATCATAATTTATTATAAAATCTTCAAATGAAAAATATAAACTCATGTATAATATGTAAGGTTTCATTTCAATAAGGTTTATTATTTAAAACCTTTTTCCAAAGATTTGGGATTTCAACTCCCAAAATGGAAATCCATTTAAGAATGTTGAAATTGACTAAACCTTGCACTTTCACATATTTGTGAAAATGTGTTTGAAATTTGTGACACTTTTTAGTAGGTTTCCTTTTTCATGATTTAACTTTGGACATAAGCTCACAATTATGATCATATTGAATGACTTTCTTTATCACACCATTGCATTAATCATATTTTTTTCTTGATTTTGCAAATTGATTTAGGGTTTAGGGTTTAGGGTTTATTTGTGATTTCATTTTAATAACATCTTGAAGTTTTCAATTTTTATTTTTTGGCACTAGGGAATGCATCTTGGGTTTTCATTTTGTTATAAATTTGTTTTGCCCCTACTACCATTTGATAAACCTATGGGTCAATACATGTTCAAATGATAAAATCAATTCATTCATAAATAATGTTCTCACATCCCTTGGATATTTTTGGAAATGAATAAAATAATGGAAAATAATGTAGTTTGAAGAGTTGTAATACAATTGACAAAAGTTATGTGTTGCTTTTGACTAAGAAGTGAATAAGAAATAAAAAAATCGATCAGAAAGGTGTTGTCATGACCATATGTGTGTTAGCTATAACATATAATGTGTTATGGTAGCGAGTAGTGCCTATTTAGGGTTTCTAGGTTTAGGGTTAGAGGAGAGTAGCTCTTCTGGTAGAACCCACCTTCATGTTGTGAGTGGGGGTATAAAGTGTGTGAGAGGGTTCAAAAAACATAGTTCTTTGAGTTGAGCCTAAAGCGTTGGGAGTAGTTGGAATTAATGGAGCTTCGAGCTATGGTGTCCCGTTAGCATTGTCCTAGATTCTCTGAGTGGAGTGGGCTTGGTTTGACTGTATGTGTTTACATCATGAGTTTTATGATAGTAGATCTAACTCGTGACTTTTTCACTCAAAGAATTATGTTTTTTGGGAGTAGTTAAATCGTGGGGGTTTTGTGATCTCGCTCTCTGGTTGTGTGGCCGAATTGGGAGTGGGTGATGTCAAAAGGAGCACCTTGGTGAGAGCTTTCTAATGCACCAAAGAATGTTGGATTTTGTTGATCGGATCAAAAGTTATGATCATTTGAAGTTGCTAGTTTAGGGTTTGACAATTTTTAGTGATGGTTTACCAACAATGTTAATTTCTCAGATAAGTGGAAATTTCCTTGAAGAAAGTTGTTGAAAATTGGTAGGAGTGTAACTAGAGAGCCATCTGGCAAAGATAGATTGTGCTTTCATTGAGTGGAATATGCCTTATGTTTGTTTTTGTGGTGATGGTTTTTTTTTGTTTGTGCACACCTAGTGTGGAAGCGCTGTCATATTTTTAACTAAATAATTGGGGAAGATCAAATGTTGCAGTTTTGTGAAGTTGTTGCTTGAGGGCTGAATTGCATTTAAGAATTGTTTGGGATTTTTTTGTAGAGCCAATTGGGAGTATTGACCTTCAAAAGATCTCAAGTTTGTGTAGATTTGTGCCCATGTTTTTTTTTCAGCGGTCTTTTGTAGGTCATATCTTGGCACACAAACCTTCTTTTCAGTTGAGTTTCGGAGGGAAGGAAAATCTAATTGTCCTCTACATTCTGGTTGAAGTAGATTGGCATTTGGTGTAGGAACAATGGAGATATGGTTATTTGAGTGTTCGCAGCCCAATTTTACAACTTTTGGTTATGGCAAATTAGGGATTTCGCTAGAAATTGAGCTTTCGACTAGTGGGGAGCACATTTTTCGACTTGTGGTGGGCCAGTTTTATGAGTTGAACCGCTACTCAGCTAGGTGGTTGAGTTGAATACTCGTTTCTGGTAGCAAATCGGGCACAAGGTCGACTATACTTAGTGATGATTCAATTTGGGTACTGGGTTTGGTGATTGGGTCATCATGGAGCAGTTTGGTGGTCTTGTGGGGGACCATGGTGGAGATGGTGGAGTTACACATAGTGGGTTGAAGTATCGACTATCTTCACCCACATCATCGATTGTTGAGGAGGACAAGGTTATCGTGAATAACAAGTCTTCCATATTATTGTCTAGTATTGTGGCCCCATTGATTTGGGATATGGACAGGGGTCTAGGGTCATGAAGGGCCCTTGATGTTATTCAAGTGCAGTGGGCACCATCGAGTTGGAGGACTTCATTCAGGAGTTTGATTCTTGGTGTGATATGCAAATGTTACGTAATGCTAAATTATTCTCACCCTTCTTGGCATTGAAGGGATTGTTTTAGCACTTGGAGGGTCCTCCGATGGATGATTATCATGAGTTTTGGAAAGATCATGCTATTGAAATTGAGGAGTGGAGGCAGCATTAGTCTCCATCCTATGTATCTATTACTCACGGTGGTGTTACTAGTGGTGGTACTACTACACCGTCTACTCCTAGTACAAACACACAGGTTGTTTCCCCACCTCCGTTTAATCCTATCACTGAGTTCTTTTTGAGGCTAAAGAAGAATTACTAGGGGGTGAAAACAAAGAAGTTGAGGAGTCTTCAGGAATTTGAGCAGAAGACTAGTGAGAGTCTTTGCGAGGCATACACTTGTATGCGACAGTTGATTGCAATTACCCAGGGGGTGGCAGAGGCTAAGGTAGTCCAATTTTGGTATGGGATTCTGGACAAGGAATTGCGATGGAGAGCACGAGATGTGACTCTCATGAGTGACGATTCTCCCACATTGGCCCATGTGTTTGCCTTGTCTGAAAAGATAGAGCTTAACATGGTGGAGGAAAGGGTGGTGACATCTGGATTCAATAGGGATATAGTTACTACTTTTCGTGGACAATAGTCCACTTCACAACCTCGTACTGGTGGAGGTGGGAGTCATGGAGGTCAGGTACGACCTCAGTCAGGTTCTGGAGGGACAGGTGCACAAAGACGACCTTCATTCGCTAATCAACAACAGGGATAATCTTGTTGGACATGTGATGGTGCTCATATTCGGAGGGATTATCCACAAGAGAATGGTGGACGGACTTTGGTTGATGGATTTCAGTCGGCACAAGTTCAATGTGATAATTGTGGCCGGGTCGAGCACCTTCGTGAGCATTATTTTGACCTTTACCCATAATTGAGATCAGGTCGTGGTGGAGGTTGTGGTGGAGCAGCTCAAAGAGATCGTGGTGGTAGAGGTGGTAGAGGTGGTGGGGGTGGTAAAGGTACACCAATGGTTAGGGCACCTCCCGTGATCATTCCTCCCCTTACGATAGAGGTAACTATGGCTACAAGGATTGAGCAGTTGGAGCAAAGGCTTGCTACCATTGTAAGTTTCCAACATTGATCACATTCAAGAGGCTCGGCTCCCACATCTTATGGGGGAGATGATTTCTTTTATATGGCTAATGTAGCACAAATTAAGGCGTCCATTGCAGTGATGAGAGGTGTCACTCGAGCCTCGGAGCCATGTGGGGCAACTGTGGAGTTGGATCCACACAGGGGTGAAGCTGGTAGACAGGCCAGGCTTCCCCAATCATTCTTGTTGTCTGAAGTGGTTAGGACTCCTTCCATGGTTCTTACACCACCTATTGAACTAACTGTGGGGCCAACGGCATTGACATCACGTGTAGTGGACACGGATGTATCATCAAGTGTAGTGTCGCGGATAGTGACTTCAGTGTTGGGATCCCCAACATTTTCGGCTAATGATTTGATGGCGTCAGGGGTTGACTTAACTTGTGTATTTCGATTAGCAGCCACATTGTGTGAACGTGGGAATGTTGTTGCTACAAGTGTTGAGGTGTGTGAGGGTGTTAATGTGGGGCAACTCGTGGCGGGGGATGTTGTTGTGGAGCAACCCGTGGTATCAGGTGTGTATAGTCCTTAGCAGGCGGCGATAGCTAAAATGGATGCATTACGAGCTCGACCTGCCATTGATCGTGAGAGGCTTTCACTTGGTGTATGTATGTCGGATAATCAAAGTGGTATTTTCCGGTTGGTCAGTCCTATGGGCCAGGTGTATAGACCAGATCGGGTTTTGTTAGATTCTGGTGCCCAACCTTTGATGTTGGGGAAGCCAGCATGTATTGGTTTGGGTATTCGGAGGTTGGAGCTTGAATTGTGCCCATTCCAAATTCAGACATCACTTGGTGGAATTAGTGATAGGTCTAATTTCATGACACGTGAAAGATTGTCGATGCAAATGAAACCGGATCATGTGACTGATAGCTCTAGGTTGGGAGTGATTGTTGTTGTTACAGCAATTGAGTCGTATGATGTATTAGTTGGAGGTGCTGTGTTGTATTTGATGGGTTTTCAGATGGATTATTGGACAGAAATAACGACTTATCGACCTGGTTGGCAATCTGGGGATGGACGGATGAGCCAGGTGCCTGCGAGATTTATTTATGGGGCTCAACCAAGAAGGTCTCCCCCAGAGGTGTTGGCATCAGTTGCTAGTTTTAGTGGAGTGGTCACTTGGCCATGTGATTTGTTGGAGGGCAACATTTCAGCCATTGACACTCCGGTCTACGAGGATATAGAGGAGGTTTCTAGATTTGTTACAATAGTGTCCTCTTCATTAGATGTTCCATTTTGGCGTTCGAGTGGAACGTTACGGCAAGATGCCGATCGTTTGGTATCACAGGCTTGGCGTGAGGCTTTTGTGCCTGTGGAGGAGGAGGAGGTTCCACAACGAACTCCTATTTCTGGTCCTGTTGGGTTATCTCCATTAGATACTACACCCATTGCGTGGGAATATCCTTTCGAGGGTATTTGCGTGTTGAATCTATTTGGTGGGATCAACACTGGTTTGGCAATAGTGCTTCAAGTGGGTATTCTAGTTCAGAAGTACCTTTACGTGGAGAGAGATGAGATCGTGAAGAGGGTTTCATCGCACCATCTTGCATTACTGATGCGGTGATACCTTGAGCTGTTGCCGAGGTCGGTTATTCAAGGATATTAGCGAGCTTTGCCATCAGACATTGCATTACTAGGGGCACAAGACCTTGCAAGAGTTAGTCCTATTAATTTGGTGATTGCTGGATGGCCATGCCAGGGTCATATTCGGGTTGGTCGTGGTGAGGGATTATGTGACCCTTGATCTCGTATGTTTTGGAAGATGTTACAGGTGTTATGCCATCTTCAGACACATCAGGCACGTGTTCCTGCGTACATTTTGGAAAATGTACCTTTGTTGGATGATACTAGGTTTCATGTGATGGCGAATGTACACCAAATCCGGTCTTGGATTGGACTAACGATTTTATTGGATGCAACGAGGGTTGGCTCACGTGCTCATCGTCCCCGATTGTGGTGCACGAACTTGTTGCCAAGGGAGGTGTTGAGACGGGCATATGAGACAGTATCCTTGATCTTCTCACTTCATAGTGGATAGTATCTTAGATATTGGGCAACATTCTCAGGTGGTCAAAGTTGTTGATAGGTCACCCATGGCAGTGGTGAACCGAGTGGGACAGCCTAGGATGGCGTTACCCACATTTGTTAGTTATCCAGCATCACATGCCTATAGAAAGGGTGGTCTTGGGCTTGTATGGGATACTTGTTTGTAGCAATTGGTGGAGCCCAACGCCGATGTGAGAGAGCGTGCAATGGGGTTTCCTACATGAATGACATTTTCCCTTTTATTTCCGAGGCTTCACGTTGACATGTGTTGGGTCAAACTATGGACCTGAATTGTTTGACTTGGATTGTTAGCCTTGGTATGGCTGAGCAACGTTGGCTCAAAGCCACATTTGTAGTAGTTACACCTCTTGTGAGCTCGCTGTCCATCGTGACGGTAAAGGCATCGACTAGGGCGAGGAGAGTTATACTTTTCATCCTTGGAGTACATGGGATGTGTTGGGAGAACATGTGAAGGTTGTGGCCCATGCTGTTGAAGGAGTTTGTTGCTCCAGTGGTGTTCCATTGGGTGACTTGGAGGAGCGTGTGGCTTCTCCCGAGGTTTTTGCTAACAACCCATGGCATCATCCTCTTCCTCTAGTGTGTCTACCAAGGAGACTTGGGAGCCTTTGATAGGTCCCAAATTAATAGGAGGAGAGAGGCGACAATTGATGCAATTCCTAAGAACGTACATGAGTTGTTTTGCCTTTAGTATGAAGGAGTTGGGTGCTTTGATTGGACCTAGTATACGGATTGAGTTGGCTAGTGACAAGCCAATCTTCCGTCGTCCTTATAGATACAATGATATGGAGAGGGACCTAATTCGGAGTCGGACATTGGATCTATTAAAGGCTGGATTAATGGAGTTGTCGCATGGTGAGTATGCATCAACCTTTGTCATGCCTGCTAAAAAGGATGTACATGGCAACTACACGAATAGGTGGATGTGTGGAGACTACCGTCTTATCAATCGGCAGATTAAGTTTAATAAGTGTGCCATGCCTACACTTGAAGAGATCTTTGATGTTGTGGGACATGCGAGGGTTTTTAGTACACTTGATCTTCGAATAGGGTACCATCAGTTGCTGATTTGAGAAGATGACAAGGCCAAGATCACATTTTGAGGCATCAACTCTCACAGCAAGGATTGTTTGTATCAGTGGAAGTTCTTACCCTTTGGGTTGAAGAATGCATCTGTCGAGTTTCAACGTGTGATGGATAGGATTTTAGCAAGGTTGGATTTTGTCGGGTGTTATATCGATGATATTGTGGTATATAGTGATACCGTGGAAAAGCACCAAATTCATCTACAAATTGTGTTTGAGCAGTTGAAGGCTCATGGTCTTCATCTACATCTTGGGAAGTGTAAGTCTTTCCAAGAGAGTGTGGAGTATCTAATGTTGAGAATTCAAGCTCAACTAATTAGGTTTCATTAGTTAGTGGAGTAGGAAAGTAACTAGGTTACTTTCTCAAGGTTGAATTTCTTTCGCTACTTATTTTAGTTTGGTTATTTGCGGTTTGGTCTTGTAATTAAATACCTTGGTGTTGATGGTTTGTCTCTTTTTTCTTCATTACACAAGTTTGTGTATTTCATGTGACAAGAACCTTGGAGAGTTTATGATATTGTGTTTTGTGTTGTGAGCATTATGTTGTAGTTTCCTTTCAATAAAGATTTATGTTTACACTTGAGTAGATCTCCTATTTGTTAACATGGTATCAGAGCTTAGGTTGTTTGGTGAGAAGGTTGAAAGAGATCTAAAGCTAAAAAGTCTCTAGAACTAGAGCTTGAGAGTCTCCAATAATATCATAGGAGTTTGTCAAGTGCAAAAGAGAAACGAGGAAAGGAAAGAATGTGAAGAGAAAGAAAAGAAAAGAAAAGAGGTGAAAGGAGATTAACATATCAACCCCACTTTGGCCAAGTGTGGGGGTGAGTCTTTCGGGACTCCCGAATGTTCAGAGCTCCACAGCAAGGGCAAAACACCTCGCATTGGGGTGTTCTTGGTGTCATTGAAAAGGTCTTGAAACGTAGATATCGAAAATGCCCTCGCATTGGCAATTCGAACATCTGCAGCCCAAGTTATGGGCAAAAGCAGGGCCGGGAGTCAAACTGGTAGTTTGACTCCCGACCACTAAAAGTCAGGAATCGACGTTTTCCCGACGTCCGTTTTGAGCGTGCGACATGGCGTTGGAAAGATCTTGACGAGGGCTACAACTTTGGTTTAGACCTCGTCGCGATCCAACTCCGCAATCGGGAATTATGGCGGTTCAAAGTTCCAGGAGTCCCGTCGGGACAATTTCGGGACTCCATTTCGGGAGTCCCGGGAATTTATGCCATTTGGATGTAGCCTCGACGGAGAGGCACAAAGAATACTATAGGGAGTATGGTGGTGGCATACTCCCGAGCCAAGGATGTGATGAGTCCAAGTGAGTCCGGGTCCCTGTGGCTTGTCCCAACACCAAAAGAGTGCAAATGGATTCTAACCAACTCATGTTGGTTTGTGATGTAGGTTCGTGTGATCTAAAAGTTTGATCTCTTCCTAGTTTAATCCCGGGGCTCCCAACTCGACTCTCTACCCCTTTTTTAGAGTTGGAAGCCGGGAGCGTGCTACCAAGTTCAACTTTCCGCAACTTGACTTTGTGAAACCCTCAAGTGGGTTTCACCCCGTGACTTGGGAGCGCGTCAGTTAACATGATATCAGAGCTTAGGTTGTTTGGTGAGAAGGTTGAAAGAAATCTAGAGCTAAAAAGTCTCTAGAACTAAAGCTTGAGAGTCTCTAGTAATATCATAGGAGTTTGTCAAGTGCAAAAGAGAAACGAGGAAAGGAAAGAATGTGAAGAGAAAGAAAAGAAAAGAAAAGAGGTGAGAGATCAACATATCAAAGTTGTGGAAGTTAGATCTTTAAATCTAGATCTAGATCTTTTGTGAAAAGATCTTGCAATGAAACTTGGAGAGGTTATAGAAGACTATAGGATGCTTCTATTCTCAAATTTTCAAAAGAAAAGGATATGTTTTGTGAGAATTATGAGCTTTTGAAAACTTTGTGCCAGATCTGGTTTTTTGATCATATCTCCTTTGTTTGAGCCTTTTTGAATTTGCAGCTTTGGGATCTTATAGATCATATAGGAATATATGTGTGAGAGAAATTTCATGTCATTTAGATTTGTATTGAGAAAGATCCAAGCATCTGACGTTTCAGTCTCAGTTTTGAAGTTAGTTTCTTTTGAAAGTGATATCTCTTTGTGATCATCATCAATAGAGCTGAAATTTTGAGCAGATATAGAAGACATATATCTTATGTGTGTCCCAAAATCTCAAGGATTTTGGAGTTGCTAAGAGTAAGTTATAAGTCATTTTGTGTTCAGGTCCCAGTTTGAGGTGACTTCAAAGAAGTAGCAAGATCTCGCATTTTATGAAATTAAATGAGCTGAAATTTTGAGAGAAGTTAGTAGACATAATTGTTCATGTTTCACCAGAATTTTAGATCGATTCAAGGTCATATGTGTGTGGAGTAGCTTTGCAAAGTTGCTGTGACAAAAGTTGTTTTGAGAAGACATCAAAGCAAAGTTTTGAAGTGGAGCAAATACATCTTGGGAGAACTT
>Ga0209611_10005697_pt1 | contig 20728 bp, 19 predicted proteins | sample S1TSphgellanicum_3_FD_187693 | JGI IMG/M metagenome (GOLD analysis project Ga0209611, IMG submission 187693) | Host-associated microbial communities from peat moss isolated from Minnesota, USA - S1T2_Fc - Sphagnum magellanicum MG (SPAdes) (version 2) | ecosystem: Host-associated > Plants > Peat...
TATTGTGAGCTTACTCTAATACCAAATGACGCACTCCCAACTCCTTAAAGGACCCAAGTGTGGGTCCAAAATGGAACACAACGGAAGAAGGAGGAGTCGGAGCACGTTCCTTAGCTCACAACACTTTGAGGGGTAGAAGGGCGTGTTGGAGCTCCGGGATGGGACTAGGAAGAGTTGACAAGCTTCACTCACTCACACGGGCTTGCACACAACCCACACAAAGTGGTTAGTGCATAGTTGGAGCACCCTTGGTGCTAGGACGAGTCACGGGCAACACGGACACATAAGATTCACCATGGCCCGGACTTGGGGGAAGCCACCACCTTCCCCCTTATAGTATACTCTGCAGCTCTCCACAGAGGCTACATCCAAATGACTCTTTTTCCCGGGACTCCCGAGTGGGAGTCCCGAAATCGCGCCAAATGGGACTCCCGCAACTTTGGAGCCCCATAACTTTGCGAGCAGACCTCCGATTGAGGTGCGGTCTGAAGCAAAGTTATAGCTCTCGTTGAGAGCTTTCCAACGATATGTGGCACGCCCCCTGAAGCTAAGTAAATCGGGTCGATTCTTGACTTTTTGTGGTAAGGAGTCAAATTGGCAGTTTGACTCCCGGCCCTTCTTTTGGCCATAACTTGTGTTTCAGATGTCCAAATGAGCAATGCGAGCCCATTTTAGACATCTACGTTCTAAGATCTTTCCAATGATATAAAAAAAGCCATAAAACATTGAGTTTTGACCCCTGAAATTGCTCTCTGAAGTTTCGGGAGTCCACCGGGACTCCATCTCCCAAAGTGGGAGTTGCCTTGGGAGTGTGAGTGTTCACTCCCTCATACTCCCTCATACTCCCTCACACTGTCTTACACTCCCGGGAGTATGTGATGTGATTCTCAAGCTTCCTCTTGGCCCGCAACCTTGCAATGCCTTTGCCTTAACTCCCGGGCTTCCTTCCTCTTAGCCCGCCACCTTGCAACCCCTTTGCCTTGGTCGCGAGCCCAAAGCTGGGGTTGCGATAGTGAGCTTGTGAGTTTGTGAGCATGGGTGTGAGCCTATGAGCATGAACCTATGAGTAGGATGGAATATTTTTGAACATCTTTTGATGACATGGATGGAATATGCTAAGAATATTCCTTGTCACATTAGATAGAATCTTTGTTGATGTGGCAGAATATTTTGCCATGTGTATATGGATGGATGAACAATAGATGAATTTTTTGGATGAAAAATATATGAAAATTGTTATTTGTTGAAGAAGTTTGGACAACATAAGTAGAATAAGGATTTAAAAGACTAGGCATTCACTCGAAGTCTATAATACTTCAATGGGCTACAATTAGCTTTCCCTTTATTGATTAAAATAGGATATGTCTCAAGATTCTGAAAGTATTTTTTGTAACAATGTATTTATGACAAGCACTAACAAATCAAAAGTTGAAGATGATATTGATTTCAATTTGGTGTTCCCCATATGTGAATTGAAATCTTCTTCAAAGTAGATTACTTAAACCCACATATTTTGCTCAAAACTGTTTTGTAAAAGTTTTATATATTTGGGCCAAAGGGACAAGAATTTGAAGTATTTTCTTAGGAGCCCAAACATTAGCACCCTTTAAAGTTTTAGAACTTTTAGTGTTGAATAAAAAAGGCTCATGCTAAAAGACAACTTTTATTTTTAAATGTTTTTTGTGATGTTTGGTAATTATTGGTAATTGTTTGGTTTAAATTTTTTCAATACATTCTTTTGACAAAAAATCTATTTCACGCAATGTTACCACATTAATTTCAAATGACTATTGTAAAAAAATAAAGAAAAAAATTGTGGCCATTGTTTACTATGATTAATAGACCATTAGTATTACATTTCGTTGGGTATTTAATCCACGAGCTTTCATAGCACACATTAATAGCCCAAATGTGTTCATTTTCCATGTTATGAGCATTTTGTGTGAAATTTCTTTTTTTGAATTCCTTGCTCTTTTGCAAAAGACAAACAAACATGCCTTGTCAAACTCCTAAAGACTTAGACTTGTACCCTAAGGTTGGAAAGAAAGAAATGAAGTTTATTAATGCAGAATACCAAGTACAAGTGGGATATTGGGCAAGAAAAAATGGCTTGCAAGATTACAAAATTTATGCAATAGTGATTTGCATGTTTGATGAGAACTTTTTTAATGACTTACAACAAGATCTAGGAAACAATCCATGGCCAACACATTTGAGAAATCAAAATTACAAAACTTGATTATTAAGACAAACCGATTACCTACTGGGATTTGTTTCCCAAAACAAGTATGTGCTCGAAACCACAATCGAAAAAAAGTGGCCAAAGAACCAAACCGACCCCAAGGAGGATACTTATGAATCACCATGACTTATTTATTGCAAAGACATGGATGTGTTGGTGCCAATGGTGAGAACTAGCATTGACACTACATTTCCAATGCTAAAATCTTGGAATGACGGTGATGAAGACATGCCAAAAGACGTGGTGGAGTCATCCATGGGAGTGCATAATGAAATATCTTCAAATCTTTAGCATTCCTTTCTTTACTATAGAAGAAGAAGGTGATAGATATCAAGAGGTAGAAAGCATTATTGTAAGTTATGCCATGTAATGATTCAAGATGAATGATAAGACAATTTCTGAATTGTGCAAGATTTCTCTAGGTGTGTAATTGTGTCTTGTTTTATTTTAAGCATGTGAGTTGAACGAATACTAATATTTATGAACATGGACCGTAGAAGGAAAATGACCTAAAAGCTATTAGTTGGAAAGTATAATGTATAGTCATTAAGTACACACACATTTTGGAATACACTTAATTTGGGCTCTGAAGGGAAGTGAAAAACCTAAACTCTTCCCAAGATATATAAAAATGAAAAAAGAACACAAACACATTCTAGTTTATTTGACAAGTTGAAGCAAATTCGACAAAAAAACTAGAGATAATTCCATTTGTTCCAAAGTTGGAAAAACTTCTTCGATCAAAAGTAGATGACCTACATTAGAAGCACATCAATGTAGGTAGCCCCTCTTGATTCACAATGTTGGGGTTTAATTTGAAAGCAAGGTGTTAAGGGAATAGTTACTTGTAGTAATAGTTAGCTAATATATTTTTATTTACTTAGTTACTATTTTAGGAATTTCTAGTTAGATTACATAATTTTTATCACCATTTGAATTTGAATAGAACATAAGATTATTTAATATCTTTGGAAGAGAGGAAGAAATGGTATGATTGTAGAACATTGAGTTTTAATGGAGCATGAAAGAAGAGCACTTTGATTTTTGGAAAGCTTTCCTTTCATAGCCAAAATTGTTGTTTTGATGTTTGTTATCATACTTTCATTGTTGGATTTTAATTCTAAAACTAAATGTGAGTAGATTTGAATGAACAAATTTATTTAATATTAGTTTTATGACATGTTCAATTTAGATTTAGATCAAAATATAGGATTAGAGATTATGTATTTACCACAAAATAAGCATATTATAGTTATATTTAATTTTAGACTCTGAATTTTTGACATTGCAAGGGGCAGGCAATTGAAGTGAGGTTATAAATAACGAAAATTAGAATGCAAAGAATTATCAACTTCAATATTTCAATGAAGAAAATATGTTAAGAAAGATATTTGAAGAAACAAATAGTGAAAAGTTTTTTACCCCTCCAAAAAGCCTTTAGAAAAGTGAGGAGAATAGGCTTGCTAGAGACAATGGCGAACATATTACAAGTATGTTAAAATGTAGACATTCAAGTGCAGTTAATAGAGTAGTTTGCAGACAATTTCAGTCTCCATGTTTTTAAAGAGAAAAAGGTTGTGAAATAAAAAACAATGAAACAAAATGAATTACTCACAAATGGTGTGTTGTTGATTATTTTAAGTGATGAGTCTAAACAAAGGATAGACCAAGTTGTAGTGAAGAAGATGAGTACAAGATGCCAATCGTGATTGATTGCGACATCTAAAAGTTCAAAAAGACACAAACAATGTATTAAGTATATGATGATGTAAATAGGAGCATGTTTTGAAAGGTTGGCATGGAACCAACTAAAAATTTTATAGTCTAATTTGATATGAGGCCCAAAAATTTGGAGGTGAAACTAAGCTTAGGAATTCTTTCACATGGTTGATCAACAACTAAATGTTTTAAAGGGAAACCCATTCTACAAACTTAGAGGACACGGTTTGTAATTCACCTTTAGCTACATCTTAAAATAAGGAAATCAATCACAATGTAATGTAGGCAAAGAAATTTGTTGTTAGGAATTCATTCCCAACTATAGGAGGACAATATAAAGCAAAAAATATTTGCAAACGTCCATTAATGTAATAGTAAAAGACATTGAGTAGTCCCAAGAATTCCTTCAAATTTTGATATTAAGTCCATGATACATTTGCATGAAATTTATTGTTAGAAGGAACCAGACCTTGGATTGATTGACAAAATAACACTTGTGAAGAAATATAGAAGTATTTTCAATAGCAAATGTCGTTTGGGTTTAACTAGATTTTGATAGTTGAATATATATATGTATTTTTTTGTGATTAATAGTCACACATTGTTGGTCACCATGGGAGCCTCACAATTTGCCATCCTTATTCATTTGAGGTTGGCCATGGTACTGTCAATGACAATTTGTAGTTAAATTTTCTTAAGAGGTTTTTGAGGATTAACTCTTCACATAAGGGATGAGAAGGAATAAATATAACCAAAGAGCATTCACAATTTTCATGTTAAAGATAGAAAATGGATTGAGGGAGAGGGGATAAATAAAAGATAGAAAAAAAATTAAAGAATGTGAAGATTAATCAGATGATTCATTAAGCACAAGTTCTATGCTTGATGAAATAAGGCAAAATTTTGTTTTTCCTTGTCCCAAATATCATTTGGGAATTTACTTATTGAGAAGTCATAGGTGATTCTTTAAAATAGGTCCGAAAAGGGTTCATCTTAAATGAGAAGGGATGGACATAAAATAGTGAGGAACAATGAGAATCCTCTATTTAACATAAGATTCATTAAGTGGACATGATGAATGACAAAATGAAGCATATGCACATGTTGAGATCACTCTAAATCCATAAAAGCCATAACCATGAATAAGTGCACAAAATATCCTTAGAGTGTTACATTGCAGATCTTATCTCTCGTGAAGGATTGGTCCCATGTGCTAAGGTGAGATTGAACACAAAGCCACAAAAGAAAGGGAAGAAGAAACATAATTGTCCTCAAACAAAACAAGACATTAGCTCAAGTCCATGAATTACAAACATGAAAGATTTAGCTTTCTTGTTATATATAAAAATTGGAGAGGGTGAATATGTTTTATTTTCTTCCAATTGTGGCTGGAGAAAATGGGTTGAAACATTGTGTGAACAATGGAACTAATTGATGCACAAATCAATAGGAAAATAATTTGGAAAAAACTTGGAAAACAAAACAAATAGAACTCTCCACCCAACCATAGGATAACCTAGAAATCCAAGTTATCCACCCTTAAGTTCAAACAAAGAATGTGAAACTAAAGTTCTGCATCTGAAGCTAGATCATCTATGTATGCAAGAACAATTAAGTCAATGCTTGAACTCTTAAAAGATGGATCTAGGGAGTATATAGTATCCATAACTACGCTTGATCCTTCACATATGAAGGCAAAACTAGGCTAACTAGTGGACTAAGAAAGAAGTCTTTGCATGCAAAAAAGGGCACGGTCATAAATCGAAGAAGAGAAGGCAGCTCTCTGCAAGCAAAAAAAAAGGTTAAATTGATACAAACAATTGAAAGGAATGCACGAACATGAAATGAAGACAACCAAAACTTAATCACAATCCAAAACCCTTTTAACCTTCTTCTTAAGTGGCAAAACTAGATCCAAAGAGTAACCTGGCTTCTCAATTTGCTGGAGTTCAACTTCTTTCACTAATGGAAATATTACTTTGTAAAAGGCTACATGGTCTACCTCTAGTGCCAAGACAAGCCTACCAATTGTCTCACACACCCAAACAATGTTGCATGCAATATTTCCTTGGTGTCAATAACTTACAATTATTTTCAAATCGAACATTCAACGTATCAAACAATGATGGAGCTCACCTATAGCAGAGTCTAGATGGATAATGAAAAAGTTCGAAGGAAAACAAACTTCCACAAGAGCTTGCAAAGTGGGAGCATGAATATCTCTGGCACTTTTAAATGGTCCACTTGAAGCCGAAATAGTCATGGAATTTTTGGAGGTCTAGTTGTAAAGAAACATCTTCCTCTGCAATGGAAATTCCTTGAGAAATGACTGCAGGAAAAGGCGGAAAAAGATGGAAGTTGACAGAAGCAAGGAAGATGGCCTTACTAACAAGCATTTGCATAATAATTCGCAAGGTAAGGGCAAATGAAAGTGAAAATTAAATACAAAGGGAAAATAGATGAATTAGGTGATGGCAACAACATACTTTATGAATCTTGTCTTCAGTGCTGATAATGGGAAGGGAATTAATCATAATCCATTTTAACTTTATGGTAAATTTGTAAGCATCACAAAAGGCACAATTTCCTTTTGTAATCGAAGATCATCTAAGTAGAATAAAATAATTCCTCCCCTTTTGGAAAAGAAGCGCTCTATAAAGAAGAAGATTGACTCCACATAATCCTCAAGGGATCAATTCCAAATTAAAATCATTGAAGTTGGATAAGACACAATGGGACAAGAACACCTCCAAGAATGTCGGCAAAAAGGAGATCAACTTTCCCTTTAGGTGAAACCTCAAACAAAAAAAAATTCAAAATTTCAATGCAGGAGTCATGGACATAAATGGAAAGGAAATGAACTCAAATATTGAAATGTCAATGGAAATTACCTCTTTCATGATGCATGAGATCTAGCCTTCTTCCACTAGCCATTTCTTACTTTTGAATCGACTGCATGCAACTGAGTGCCACGAGAGATTGAACGTCCTTTTGAGGAACCTTATCCTCTTGCTAGGAGTGAAAACATGACTAGAAAGTGGAGGTCTCTCCTCAATCACAATAACAGGGGGTAACAAAATTGCATTAAAAGCCTAGGTAAGTGGTGCCTATTGATGGATATCCAAGGTCTCCTAAAAATCATCTTGGGGCCTCTCTATGTCAACCATAGTTTCTGAGGTTGTAAACTTCTCCTTACTTTTCTTCTTAGTGGCATCCCTTGATTTTTTGGGACCTTGAAACATAGGGGTTTCTATAGCCTTCTTTGTAAACCCAAGCTCAAAACTTTCACAAAGAGAAACTTCAAAAGAAGGTGTATAATCTTTAAGGTAGTCAAAATACCATTCGCATTTTGTGAGGTGAGCACTAGACCAATCCTTGAGAAGGTCCTTTCGGTACATGTTGCTATCAATTTTTGGGTCTTTTTAGATAAGGAAAAGGGGTGGCATGTAGGGAATTGTTCCTATTGGAGGGAGCCCTAAATTGAAATACTTGCAAAGAAAGGAATGGTTTTAATAACCTTACAATCATCATTGAAAAAAAATACAACTAATGTGAAAAATAACACTCACATGTAGAAGACCTGTTTAGAGGCCTCCTTGCCACTGAGTTGCCGGTTGAATGACTTAATATGCCTAATGCCATCCTTTGATTTAAACTCCTCGAAAAAACATGTTTCCTAAAGAGCTAATTTTTAGTCCTTGATATAATCAGCGAGGAAAGGAACTTTTAGCTAAGGTGAGATAGAGAGGCTAAGCTCAAATATTATGGACTATAGAGTGGATTCAACATCTGCCTCCAGTTACATCAGGTAATGAACAAAAAGCTTTCAAATTTACAATAAATATCGATTCCCACAATTCAAAAAAAAACTGAATTTGCCAAGAAAGGAATGAAAAACTTTCGATACCTACATTATTTGTGCATTAGTTCTTGAAAACATAGAAGAAAGCCATTTGAAACAAAAAAAACATTCGACACACCTACTTTTGGCACCGAAAGTTCCCAAAAGGACATCTTTTGTTTTGATTTGAATATTGTGTGGAGCCCACGTAAAACCAAAAAGTAACTTTCTAGAGCCATTTTGCACATACTACATTAGAGAACCCTTGCTTTGGAAACTTGGTTGCCTCCTTGGCTACTATTGGCCAATTCCACTACTTGAGCCACTTGACCTTTTGTTCACTACTCACATAGGATGTGACCAACATTTGTAACCTTTTGGTCAACATCTTACATTCGGAGGACATGTCATAGTGCATTTGTATCTGCTCAAAAAATTCCTTTCCAAAAATTAGATCGCAAACAAGAAGATGCTTAAAAAAGGCATTGTAGTTCTCCTTTTGCACCTGGTCCATAGTTTTCTCCATCAACTCCTGCATCTTGGATGGAGAGCAGAGGGTTGGATCAAAAACCTCCTTGTAGTATATCTTCACCACAACATCAGTAGTCATAACAAACTCCCACTACTAAAACATATGGTCATAACTTTGTTAGAGCTTTTAGTTGAATAATTTTTTTTTAAACATTAAATTTTCAAAGTCAAAGTGTAACATATTACCTTGTACAAATACTTGAAGAAGGCCTCTTATGTCAAGGAGTACCAAGTCTTCTAAAACTTGGTTTCACATTTCTTATAAACTTTTGTTGGGAACATGCTTTTAAATTGCACCAAGGGAATCTTTCCAATACTCTAGATCTTGAAGAAATCATGGACCAAGCTTGGACAAAGGTGATCATATTCGACAACTTGCATCAACCCAATTGACTCACCCAATCTTCTTGACCAACACTAAGTAAAACAAGAGCGAAAAATGATGGTTAGCAAACTTGTTTAGGTTTGTCATAGCGGTCAATAATTCGACTAGTCCATTAATGGTGTCCAAAACTATTGCATCCACTCAGATGTGCCAAGTGGAATCATCAAGATGAACCATATTGATATATGAAAGTCATGTGTGTAGGTGATGGTTTCCATCCCACATTTTATGGGAAAGCTTTTTGAGATCAAGGTCCAAATGCAAGAATTCTTCAAACCTATCATCCTCAAATTTCCACTAGATATTCCACTCCATTCATAACCAACTATTGACTCCACACCTCCTTGCCCATTAGTGGAGGAGACATAAAACATTTTATCGCCCTCCTTATATCCACCATGGAATGCTTGTTCCATTTTCAAGATATCTATCTTCAATGCAAGTTTGACAACTAGCGTAGGAATCATCTGACATAATGGGATAGGCATCTTTGATTTCTCTTTTAGTGACATCTTGTGCCTCTCCAAAACATCGATGGTTTTGAATTTTGTCTGGCTATGGACATGTTGGATTACATTGTCACAAGACAAAGGTAGTAGATTCAAGGAACTTGTCGGTGTTGCTGCATTAGCAGAAGTGTATACATGTTCAACAAAACACATTCATTCAAAAATCTAGAACACAATAGTTTAGTGTTGTATATTTTTGAGATTGTTTCATTAGGCTTTGTATTTCCTCTATAAAATCAAGTGTCCTAGGCTCCATCTCCTCCTCCTCAACCTCTTGCTATATGTATGAAAAAATCAAACTAGTGTTAATCTTTGTTCTTGGAAAAATTCAAAAAATTCACACATGAACTACGAGTGGATTGATTTTATAAACCTCCTCCCTTTCATGACTGCTTAGCATATTTCCTTTGCCCTCCTCAACAATATTGTCCAAATGTTTAAAAATTTCCTGCAAAATGAATAACATGCAAAGCGACAATAATCAAGAACATCATCTATGTGCATTATAATTTGGTTCTTAACATCTGATATGTTTTTGTTCCTCATGAACTTGAAATGAAAGGAACAAAATGAGCCTAACACCAACATACAAAAGCACACAATGAAAGAAATGAGCTTTATGAGCCTATACATCTTTTCCTAACCTTTGATGAGGCACACAACTTTAGGAACAATTCATATTTCAGATATGGCATAATGGTGGTTTAAACAATTTTCAACAAGATTTGGGTCAAGGCTTAGGTTTTTTCAATGCATAGTTAGCGTTAGGTGCATGCATAAGATGTTACATTGAGGAGGTACAAAAAAACCGATGGCATAAAGCGAGCGGTAATGAAAGTAACCGATTTTGAAATTAAGCAAAGAACATACAAAATAGAACAAAACAACATAATGAAAGAAGAACCCTTGTTCTCCCTTCAGCTACTACAAGGGAAAAATGGCAAGATGCTAGAACAGCAAAACAAGGATGCACGCTAGAACTCCCTGGTGAAATTGAGGGCGTAGAAGAATTTATTGGGTACTTTTGTTGCCAAAAGTACCCAAGTTGTGCTTGGATGAAACCAAATCTTTGCTTGCTCACAAAGGTTCTTGGATATTTTATGGAGTGAAAGATTTTTAGTGCACCAAAACTCCACAAGTTGGATGAGGCTAAATCTCGAATATTACATTTACAATGGAGTAACAACGTAACTAGGAAACTTGCAAGAAATAAAAAAACAAAGAAAAGCAACCATTATTGTCATCGAACTGTTTCAAGCGCATCCAAGTAGGAGCAAGATATTGTCAATTCAACACAACAAGATTGATTAGGTACTTTCAACAACGAAAGTACCTAGTTTGGATTTTTTTTAAATAACAAAGAACAAAGGATCTCCTTTTTGCCATTCTTGGATATATAACCTTGTAAAAAATGATCAACTCCTCCTATCACGAACCTATAGCAAGTGCATCCAAGCAAGAGGATATGTTGGTCAACTTGCTTGGGTACTTTCGGTAACAAAAGTACTCGATTTGGAATTTTACAAGGAAAGAAAAGGATTTCCTTTATGCCATTTTGGATATGGAACTTGCAAAAAATAAATAAATGTGTGCCCGCTTTTGTCACGGAGTTGTAACAAGCACATCTAGGTTGGAGGCTTTGGTGGCGACTCAACCTAGATACATCATTTGGGTACTTTCAACAACAAGAGTATCATCAGATTTGCACTATTACGAATGAGATGAACAAACCTCGTTCTCTTTCCTTGCCTCAACCAAGCGAATACAAGAGGGAAGCTTGTTGACATCCATGTCAACTAGGGAGTGGAATGCCATTAAAGCTGATCACATGGGTACTTTCGTTACTGAAAGTATCCATGTTTTTCTTAGATGAGAGCAGATTTCTCCTCAGCAATGGAGGAACAAAATATCCAATGACTTGTGCATTCCATGGATATGGAAACCTATAAGGATTTTTTTAAAAAAAAATTGCACCCACTCTCATCTCAGAGCTCTACCAAATGCATCCAAGTTGGATGCATTGATGGTTGATTGAACAAAGTGATGACAATGCTTGGGTACTTTTGGCAACAAAAGTACTTGACTTGAAATAAAAAAGAGGACCCTCTCTCAAAGCGTTATCGCACTATAATAAAAAAAAAAGCTCCCCTTACTTCATGTAACCACATGTTGAAGGATGTTTGATCTCAACGACCTTGGATCTAAGGATCTAGGGAGCAAATTGTGTTCACTAGTTCTAGAGCCTGCAACAAACATAAAAAAAAACTATAGAAAACATGTTCCTCTTTTAGAACTCCTGCAAGCAAATGGGAGGTGAACAACTTCTATCGACTGGGAGTGCTTGTGCTATTCCAAATCTACATATGTTGGCCATAAATATTTAAACTCCCTAAGCTTGATGTTGGGGACTAGATTAGATGAGAAAAAGAAAGGGAGATCTGAGCTCCTTGGATTTGTGATTCTGAAAAAAAAAAAAAAAAAAACTCTTAGAAGCTCCTAGAAGCAAACAAGAGCTTAAAGGCTATGAAGGAGAAGAAATGAGCCTTTTTCTCCTTGTGGATGCATTCAAGAAAACCTTAAAAGACATATGTAGAAAAACAATAAATGGAAACAAGCTTGTGTTCGTGTCCTTCATCTATTGTAAATGATTTTAGGTGGCACGTCTAGGTCTTGCCGCAATGTTAAAGATCATTAAATTAGATTCCCCCCTATAAGAGAAAACCTTGAAAAGAAATGAACTTGAGCTCAAGTTTCCCTAAGGATTTCATGAGAACTAGACCTTGGATTTTGAAACTTCAAGAGAAAATAAACAAAAAAAATGCAACAAGAGTTGCATTCTCCTCACCCATGGATCAACAAGAGCATTCTGACATTTAGGGACATAGAGAAAAAAATAAAGAAAAAATAATCGAGAGCTCGTAGAAGCTCATTAAAAGCTCACCAAAACTTGGAGGTTACAAAGGAGAAGAAGCAAGTTTTTCTCTCCTTGTGGATGCATTCAAGGAAACCTAAAGTACAAAAAAAACCTAAATCATAAGTAGGAAAAATAAAATGGAAATGAGTTTCCGCTCACATCCCTCATTTGTTGCAAGCGATCTTAGGTTGCACAACCGGGTCCTACCATGATGTCGAGGACCATCAAACCAAATCCCACCTTGCAAGGGTAAACTTTGTAAAGAAATGAGCCCAAGTTCAAGTTACCTCCCAGAGCTTTTGTGAGAACTAAACCCTGGATCTTGAAACTTGCAAGAGAAAAAATAAAGGAAAAAAATGCAAGATGTGTTGCACTCTCCTCACTTGTGGATTGACAAGAACATTCTAACATTCAAGGACATAGATTTTTTTTTTAAAAAAAAAACACAAGATGTCGCTTACCTCTAGGCGTGGCTACAAGTGCACAAAAGTAGCAACCATTGAATTTTGATGATGGATGAAAGGTGAAGCTCAAGGCTCCTTGCCTTTGGAGACCTTTGAGTTACAAGCAGCAAAAACAACCTAAAATAGTCTGAGCTTTTTTTGTTGACCTCTTGCAAGCACCTACAAGCGATTGGCGAAGGAATTATGGAGCCTAAAAGAAAATAGAACCTTTTGTTGACCTCCCTCAAACGTGTACAAGGAGGAGGCCAACAAAATCAAAATGGGAGTTTCAAAACATAAAAAAAAAAAGGTATTTTTGTTGCAAAAAGTACCCCAACAAGTGAGAGCGATCTGAGAAGGAAAACACTAAGGAGTAAAAAAGCTCTTCCCAAAGTGCCTAATGGGTTTTTAGTTAAGGTCCTCCCTCCTTACTATCAAACCCAAGGAACTTTGACCTTTAAGCCCCCTAGCTATGAACTTTGAGCTCCCTAAATACTTTTGGAAAAAAAGAAAGAAAATTGGACATAATCTTTACTGATGTGGCAAATATTCTGCCATGTGTATGCGGATGGATGAACAATAGATGAATTTTTTGGATGAAAAAATATGTAAATTATTGAAAAAGTTTGGACAACACAAGTAGATGAACAAGGATTTAAAGGACTAGGCATTCACTCCAAGTCTATAGTACCTTAGTGGGCTACAATTAGCTTTCCCTTTATCGACCGAAATAGGATATGTCTCAAGATTATGAAAGTACTTTTTGTAACAATGTACTTATGACAAGCACCAACAAATCAAAAGGAGAAGATGAAATTGATTTCAATTTGATGTTCCCCATATGTGAATTAAGATCTTTTTCAATGCAAATTACTTAAATCCAAATATTTTACTCAAAATCATTTTATAGAAGTTTTATATTTGGGCCAAAGGGATAGGAATTTGAAGTATTTTCTTGGGAGCCCAAACATCAACAATTTAAAAACTTTTAGTGTTGAATCAAAGAGGCTCATGTTAAAAGACAATTTTATTTAAATTTTTTTTGTGATGATTAGTGATTAGTGGTAATTTTTTGGTTTAAAATTTTTCAATATATTTTGTGACACACATATTCAATTTGTGATTTTAAAAATATTTTTATGGCAATCAATTTGAGTAAAGTAAAACTTATTAACTTTAAAATATTAGTAAAAAATAAATTTTGTGTATGTACATCATCCAAAACACTAGAATTCTCAAACTACCTTAGTTGAACAAACACTTCTACATCTAGCCAACAAGTATGAAACTGAAACTATTTTACTTTAGCTAGAGACAAAATCACTTCTACTTCCTAGGAATTAGAAAATAGAAATTGGGTTTATCTTACTACTCCACCATTGTAACTCTAGTGGTTAATTTATGGACATCATTCTAACTCCAAGTCGGAGGATGAATCAATATTTCCATTAGCCCACAAAACATTACATGTTGCAAGGTGTAATATAAGTGCTTACAATGCACCCACTTGCCGCATCTGCCCAATGAGCCTGTTATCATTAACACAAAATCTATGCAAGTGTAGGCAAGGAAATTACCAATTGTAATTTCATATTGTTTATGATCTTTAGTTGGACCTCAAATGATTCTATATATTCTTTCATATTCGAAAGAAGGAACATTGGTGGGTGGTAAGATGTTTACCAAAAGAACACATCTGACCTCCCACTTGTTTTGTTGTTGAGTAAAGATTTTGAATATTGAAGCATGATGAATATTTTTCCCGTTTCAAGTTTTTGGCTAGTTATCTTCACTTGTTAGTTTATTGACAAGAATAGATGCATCATCACTAAAAAGATTTCTAGGGTGACATTTTGATTTCTCAGAGAGGAGAAAACCAATTTCTTCTAATGTTTTCACCTCATCTTGGGTGAGATCTATTCCTTCTTGCACAAGCCATAAAGAAGGCACAATGAGCCTTCTAATTACATACTTTCTCTCAGTGCCTCCAACACAATGACTTTAATCATCATGACAAAACTAGAACTTGTGTAGCTCAATTGCCACACCTTTGGTAACACTCCAATTACAAACATAACAAAAAGCAAGAATGCCCCATTCTATTCCCCTTGAAATGATTTTGCCTTGCAATAGTGCTTGGTATCCTTTTTCAATGTTGAACATTGGGCATTGAACTTGGGGTTACATTGTTCAATGTGCCAAACATTGTCACCACAAAGGCATTCCAACACCTCCTCGCCATTATGAATGAGAATTAAGAAGCCTTCTTGTGAATAGTTGGACTGCCCTACATCTCCATTGGGTGCAAAGTTGCATGAAATGAATTCGACTCATAGACGGGAAAAATTCACACAATTGTGTTTAAGCGAATCACCTTCTGGTCCAAGGGGCACATTTTTCTTTTGTTTGATGGATCCAAATACCTCTTCACCTTCCAAATGCAATATCCTTGATGTATATGAAGAACCCAGAGCTAATATGGTAACTACAACAACCATTTGTAAGGATCACCAAACTGGTTCACCCTACATAATCACAATTCATCCACACCAATCCTTGAAACGACCATCATGAAGGAAAACGTAGTACAATGTTGATTGCCTGAAAGCTCACACATAATCATTTGAGGTGGTGACATATAAACAAACACCTCTTTTCCCAAATTCTTAAAGCCAAATGTTGTGAATTGTTTCCGATAGGTTACAAATCAACATGTTTGCTTCCTCCTCCAAGGAGAATTTTTGCATTCGCATTCAAAAAATGGATTTAAAGTAGAATAGGAACATTTTTTTCCAATGTACATAATGGTGCAAAAAGAACAAGAAAAAATAGTTTCAATGTATAGAATGGTGTAGAAAATTCTTACATCTAGCATGAATCCTCCCCAATGCCTCACTCGAAAATGCTAGAAGTTTAACCAATTGTTGAACTCATGAATTGCACCCTCAACAACTGCCCTAGAGGGGTACCACCAAGAGTGGATTGCAACATAGCAGACATCAGCTTCTTCTAAAGATTTTTCTTTCTTATAATCATAACAAAGAACTTTGTGCCAATCTTGGAACTTCAAAGCAATGAGTTGCTTTGTGTGCTTGTCTAATGATTGAGTCTAATGGAAAAGACAAGTATGCTCCTTGTCAATCAACTTCACAATGGGATCTCTAATCCCATAAACAATATGGACAACATTCCAATTTGCTTGGGCATTGTCTACCATGAAGCCTTTGAAATTTGGATTTCTTACACCTTTATTCAAAACAATGGCATCGAGTTTCCTCCAAAGTATACATTGGGCTTTAATGTCCTTTGATTGCATATTGTAGATAGCAGTAGACATTATTTTGCAATAGACAAGGTCATAGACATGGCAAGCCATTGTCGTCCAACCTTGAACATGTTTGACATGATCAAACATCATCCAAGAATTTTCCAAATCACCCCCAAGTTGCATCCGCTTAACTAAATCGACTCCACAACCATCGCCTTCAACTGTCATTTTGAAAAGATAAATTTTTTGACCAAATTGTTGCTTAGGAAAATAATTATCTTGAATGTAATCATAAGGTCTTAAGAATTTGAGCATGAGGATGGAATCAAAGGAACCCATGTTCCTTGAGTGATGCTTGAATGATGATATCAAGTTGCGAATGTTAGGAGAACACAAAGGAACAAACATTAACATGGCTTGATTGAGTTTTTCACCTTTTAGAAGCTCCATAGGAACTTCCCCATCCTCATTGAAGAGGTGATGAGACAAAAATGTTTTACTCGTAGCCAAGGATATTACAAAAGATGTAACATTGGGCATATGCAGAACTTCCTCTGCAACCATGCTCTTCATCTTCTCAAGGGACTCTGTGCACTTTCTTTCATAAATAGGATGCGCATGCGTTTTGAGGTTGATGGTTGCTCTTGATAGATCGAACAATGAATGAACCACATAACACATGCAACATATACAAGTCTACACACACATGGGGGATAAACCACAAACCTTACAAGCAATGGTGTAGGAGGGTGAAAGCACACTACGGGTGAACCACTTTTCACCCAAAAAAGTGATGTATAATAAGTATAATGGGTGTGTAGTAAATTGAAATCTTGATGAGATATTTTGGGAAACCCTAAACATAAGAAAAAGAACTTTAAAATATACATGACAATATTTTAGAATTCAAAGTTAAGTTTGATCCAATGGTTAGATGGAAAGAATTGGATAACATCAATGTGCATAAAGTATATAACATACATCTTTTCAATGGCCATAGGGCCTCATCTTTGTGGTTCATGACACATTACCAAACCAAAGAAAAATGAAAAAAAATACAATGCCCACCTATAAAATCTTCTCCTTTTTCTTAAGGTAATGGTATTTTTCCCAAAAAAAGAGTTTATTATGCATTTATTGCTCAAGAAGTGCAAAAAACACATTTTTCAAATGGATTTTCAACCAAAAATTGCAAATTTCTAAATGGTCTTAAATTGAGTTCATGTACATCAATATCACTCACCACCAAAAAATTCATTACAAAACTCCACCCATAACCTTAGTTTTGAAGTATATTTGTAATTTTTCATACTTTGTGACATGTATTTTTTCAACACAAATAAACTTCATATGTTCAAGGTTGTAAATTTTTGTTGGAGTTTCTTTTTAAATAACCTAGTTTAAGTCTAAAGTTAATGTAATATACTTGAAATGAACAAAAATAATCCAAGATGTGATGTCCACATGTACCCAAAAAAACCAAATGTAGAATTCCTATTTTTGTGATTACAATTTTTAGGGACATAGTATGCTTTCACCCTAGAAGGAGGAGGTGAGACAATTTCGTTGGGAATAGGAACTTGGGACAAATCATCATTCCAATCAACTTTATTGCAAGCACCGAATTGGAAAAACACAGAATAAGAATCGTTTTGGCACCAAAGATGGTCCAAGCATTTAACACTTTGAAAGCCCAAACCAAAAGAGTTTCTAATGTTGGTCATTTTCACCTTACACCAAACGTGACCATCGTATTTTCTATCCATGCCCTACATTTGTTTGGAAACTCCCATTGGCTTATAAACAAAGGGGAGCTCAAACAACACATCACCATCAAACTTCATGGGGAGAAAGTTGATTGCTTCAATTCTCATTATTGCATAATCCAAAGACTTCAACTCGTTAAAAGTATGTCGAATTTGGGACATCGCTTTTAATGAGTCCACAACATTGCGCACAACATTTGTTGAAGTCAGCAACACCAACACAAGGGTTCACTTGGCCCTTGTGAAACAATAGTCTTTTGCTCATAAGCATAAGTCACGTTAGAATTGAACCAAAGTTCCCATCATCGTCGAATGAATCACCGAGGTCAACAAATGTTGAATCTTGAATCGCCTTCGAGGATTTAGAGTGCACTAGTTGGTCATCAGGATCAACCTTGATTTCAATTACTAGAATAACGCAATTAACAATGGAAGTGGTCGTGCCTAACGTGAGAACTGCATCCTATGAATTCCTAACTAAACTTTTGCCAATTATTTGATACATGCCATTTTTAACCATCCATTGCAACCCTTGGGGGCCAGATGATGGGACTAATTGGTAGATGGAACTAATGACAACATTATCTTCTCCACATGCAACATCCTTGGAAACATGAACTAAACCCAATAGGAAGCCAAACATTGCACAAAGGCACTTTTCCATGAATTGAACAAATTCTTCATCTCCCACCAACATTGTGAAATTAGTTTTTCCTTCCACATGAAAAATAGCCATCAATTTTGGTTTGAAAATAGAAGTGGTGGGAAAAGGAGTACTAAAAAAACATATGTTGAGCTATTATGTACTACAACATGCAACCATAGGAAAGGAGAAAAGATATTTTCACTTACTTGAAAAAAAAATTACCATGCAATCATTGATTAATAACATAGTAGAGATCAGAAGGTATTGAAATCCTCCCAATGCCTAAGAAAGAAAATTAAACCATTAATGAATTGAATAAAATTTAATATGTATTGACATTATCAAGGAATGAAAAGGAACCAAAACATTGAGGGACACAAAATTAATTTCAAATTATTTGAAAAAAGAGAAGTTTTCCAATTTAACAATACAAAAATTGAGAGTTGGATTTTTTTTCACCATAAACCTTAATCCTGAAAGTTGATACCTTTGGGATGTAAGATTTTCTTTAGATGCAAACCAAAAGTAGCCAACAACTAATTAACAAACTATTGCATATAGGAAACAGTGGAGAAAGGTATGTGTGATGCAATTTGATATAAATCTACCGCAAAAGTACGTTAGTAATGGTGCTCTTGGAACTTGCGTCCTTTATACATTCGCCACAAAAATATGTTTGTAATGGTTATCTTGGAACTATAGTTTTTTTCGTATAATGTATGCAAATTGACAAAACATACCTAGAATGGTCCAAATACATACATAAATAGAAACATTTCCATAAAACTACTATTTATGTGGATTTCAACGAAGGTTTATCTCATTATGAGAAAACAATTCTTACCAATTATTGAATAACAAGATTTCATGTTATGCACTAAAAATGATAACATGGAAGTGTCAGTAGAAGCATAACTGCTAGGATGATTATTAAAGGAATTTCCATAACACAACACATCCATAACACCATTAACATGTTCCAAGGAGGAAGTTGGTTGTTGTCAAAAGACATTATATTTTTCATGAGAATTATATTTACCAAATTAATATCCATGAAAAAAACAACATCCCAAATGCACCACATGAAATTTTTGTTATCTATTTAAGCATTAATAAAAATAATTTGAGAAAATATAATAGCTATATTGATTGACAAAACATTTCATGATGTTAGGATCTCTTAATGTCCTTTCACCCTTAAAATCCAAAGTGGTACAATGCTTTCTTAGATGAGTTAAAATAAAAATTTGCAAACCTTGTTGGAATGCATTTATAATTAGTTTTATTTAAAAATAAATGCAATAAAATACAAAGATTAAGTATAAACAAATATATTTCTGAACAATCTTGAAATTTAAAATGATTGGATCAAATAAGGGTAACATAGTATGATGGAAAGACGAAAAAAGAAAATTCACATGAAGTTGTCAAACCATAAAAATAACAATTTTTTCAATAAAGGAAAATGCTTGAGGCCCTAACACTTGAGAAAGTGCCAAATAAGAACAATGCTACTTTTACTTGATTTTCATTTGGAGGTAGTAAATAATTTTGGTAACTACCTTTGGGAAAAAAATACTATGAAAAATTATCTATTTTGGAAGGACTTATTCTATCTAGTAGACAAATCAAATAGGGGGTGTGTCTCCCAACCTTTGTTAGTTTGAATGTCGTCAAGAAATTCCACCTTAAAAATTAGAGAATGTTCATGGTTGGTGCTAAATATATTACACATAATCATTGTCATCATTAGCCAAAGTATTCTTCAAAAACAAAATTGAATTAAATTTTATCTTCCACGAATATTAATTGATTTAAATTCTGAAAAAGGATGGCCTTAGGGAGTTAAATTTTGTGAAAAACAATTTAAACGATTATTGCTTCAAGACTAAAGACAACGCACATAAAAGAGTAGCCCATGTATATTGATTAGGGTAGAGGCATTATAGGGTTTAGGGTTTAGGAGAACACATTAATATTTACCGTACATAAAACTTGTCGACAAAACCAGAAAATCAGGTCATATTTGTCCACATATCACCATAAGATATGAAATTTTTATTGCAATGAATTAATAAAAGCAAGAAAGTCACAGAACCTCTAGTAAGCTAAAAGGTAACAACGGTAACTTGGAAGGTAAGTGCCAAAGAATATAAATAACAATATTAGGGTTCATGTAGCTAGCAATCATATTTAAAGTTGTAAATTTAAGGAGAAGAAGTTAGAAAGGTGAGGCCTAGTGCTGCAAGAAGACGAAGGCATTCTCACATGTGGACAAGCTCAAAACAATGTAGAAAGATGAATGCAATGGCACAAGCACGGAAGAGATCCTTGCAACTGCAACATTATGAAGAACTTGAGGAAAAAGTAAGTTTTAATTTTCTATTGCATTGTTTCATAATTTTGCTTTCTTGAACTTGGATTTTCAAGTGAGTCGAAGGGAGTGGGGTTTCTTTTCAACATG
>Ga0209611_10005698_pt1 | contig 20728 bp, 14 predicted proteins | sample S1TSphgellanicum_3_FD_187693 | JGI IMG/M metagenome (GOLD analysis project Ga0209611, IMG submission 187693) | Host-associated microbial communities from peat moss isolated from Minnesota, USA - S1T2_Fc - Sphagnum magellanicum MG (SPAdes) (version 2) | ecosystem: Host-associated > Plants > Peat...
TGATCATTTAAGTTATAGTATTCTTTGAAAATTCTTTGAAAGCAAGAACCATGGATTAGTTCGCCAAATATGAAACAATGCACCCAGGAGCAACTTGTTACTTGGATGAGGTCCAATAAACTTTTTTATCAAGATTTAGTGAAGCCAAAAATGAAAGATAAACAAATGCAATTTTGCACTATGCAATGTAGAAAAAATATGAATCAATAGAAAATTATTATGACAAATTCCTATGATTATGTGCCAGTTTTCCACAACAACCTGATGATATTTGTATTAAAGAAAATTTTAGAACATGTCAACAAACTAGAATAAAGATGGCTATTATATATTGTTATGTCACAAAAAATTCTAACAGAAGTGGCAAAATCAATAATAATGATAGAAAAAGAAATGCATTATGAAATATCACCAAGAATCTAATAGTGATGAATCATATGATTTTGATGAAGAAAATCAACAACATAAACCAAAAGGACAAAAGATGAAAGTGCATTTTGACACATATCAAAACAACATGTATTATCAAAGTTGTTATAATGGAGGTCACTATAGAAAAAAATGTAAAATTTTTAAGAAATTTTGTTAAATTGTAAAAGTGACAACCATGTTACCAATCATTGTCCACGTAAAGTGGTTAGTGGTAGATGCCCATCAAGTGGTAACACGTTAGCTGAAATGAATGTGGAGAACAACTAGCCAAAAAATCATGTTGAATTGGTGAATTTTGGCATGCCACAAATGTTATCAAACCAATAGGTGATGGTAAATTGATAGGATGTGTCAAAATAACAAAAGAAAACAAATTGATAAGAAAAGTTAACATGGTAGAAAAAAACAAGGAAAGTCAACATGGTAACAAAAGCTGTTATGTCAAAAAATGATGTCAAAATATTGGTGGAACATGACAAGTTGACAAGAATAGTCAATATGATTGGGGAGTTATTTAATTTTACCAAATTGACAATTATGGAAAAACCAACATAATCAAACAAGAGAACCGAAATGATAACACATAAGACATGATAACATAACAATTTTAAAAAACAAGAAAGTTAGTTGTTCAATAAAGAATCTTGATGAATTACAAGAGTTGATGATGAACTTAAAATTAGAAGTGAAGTTGGGACAACTTTTAAAGTTATGCTCACAATTAAGAAAGATGATGGAGAAAACATTATTAAAATGCAAGGAACACCAAATTTTTACAAAATCACCATAGCAAAAATTGAAGATTTTGATCTAGCTATGCTAATAATTCAAGTTTGAATTGGCAAGTTTGGAGTGAGTAATGTGTTATTGGATGGGGGATCCAATGTGAACATTATCTCAAAGAGTTTAAAGAAGAAACTTGGTTCCATGAGGAAGCTTCAACCCACTCCATTTGCAGTAAGGATGGTTGACCAATGGAAAGTGCAAGTAATGATGGGAAAAATGAACTCATTATATGCTTCCAAATATGTGGACAAAGAATTAATTAATAGAGAGGTTCTAGGATGCTCCTATAATAGAATAATTGACACACAAAAAAAAAGGAAAAGACCACACGTTGCTACTAATGTACATCTCAACATGCCCATGAATGCATGTCAACCATTATGACCTTATAACATTTCTTGAGTCTAGAAGAATTGGAGGAATTGAAAGTCATTCAACACAAATATTGGTTGTGAAATTTTTTTTTGGAACAAACAATGATTACATAGTAAAGTGGAATGTGAAAGCAAGAAAAAAGGATAAAAGAAATATTAGAAGTAAAAGAATAGCAATGAAAAAAGGAGTGCTAAATGATTCTTGGTTCAAACCAATTTTAAGAAAATTTAACAACAAGGTTTCTCCATATGCATATGCAAGGAGGCATGTGTTTCACTCTACAACATTAAACAATCACAAAACAATATATGAACATGAAATAAATAGTAGAAGAAATAATTGAGGAAAATCAATAGAAGAGGAAGGAAATAATAGTATTACAATTACAACAATGCCTGTAAATTTTGATGTTGATGATGTAGAGAGTTTCAATCACATGTACATTTGAATATCAATGATAAAAGAGAAAAATTGAATCATATGGAGGTAATAATATTGAAGGAAAGTCTTATAGTGTTCCAAGAGAATGACTAGGATGACTATGATCATTTTTGGGAGATGAATTTACCAAGGGTGCAAATACCAAGAAACAAAACAAAAAAGATGGTTTGTTCCTTTCACAACTTTGAAATACAAACTATTAAACATTGCAACTTTGCATTTGGGATTTGATTACTTCCTTGTAGGATAATTTGTCGAAAGAACCTCCATTACCTTCATATCCAAAGTACATTGTGTTTGCTTTGAATCAAAAGTTTAATCTTTATGAGGAACAAATTTCAAAAATAATCAACGAGATAAAACAAAAGATAGAGGGTGTTAATATGACTAATATTCTCAATAATGATAAATCAAAGAGTTAAACAACATGTCATTTCCAAAAGACTTGATGATCATTAACTTTATAAAATGCATGCATGGAAATATTTAGGATATAAAGAAAAAAGGATGTCAAATGGGCAAGGAAAGCAAGCTTGGCACAAATGAGGAAGTTTGATTGGACACAAGAGGATGAACCACTAGTGAAAGAGTTGATTTGCAATTTCCGCTCTGATATTGATTCATGCAATTGCAGAAACGACAAATCAATTTAAGAACAAAAGGAATTGCTTGAATCTTGTAGCTTCCCAACACAAGACTTGTTGCAGGAGGTAAGGAAGGATATGATGAAGTAGTAGCAAATTACTCCAAGGGAATTGAGAAGGATCATTATGTTCCTCATTCGAAATACTTGATTGTCAAAGCAAATGGTCAATAGGAAGCATTGACAAAAATCATCACATTTCAACGAGGTAACAAGTATGTGCTAAGAGTTCTTGTTGTAGTAATCCAAGCAATAAAAAAGAATCCAATCAACTACGTAGTTTGGTTTTCACAAAAGTTGCAAAACAAGACCATTATTGTGTAATGCAAAGCAAAAAAGCCAGGTAACATTCTTGTTGGGCCAACACTTAATATCATTAGTCATTACTTTTTGGAGATATGGGTTGGAAAGAAGGGACAACCATTAGTAACTAAGAAACAAGCTTGTATAAAGTGAATAAGACCACAGAGATGGAAAATCTAAGGGAAAAAAAGTATGAAATGAATGCCAAGAAAAAGAATATCTAGGAAAGTTGTATATTGGATGGTGTATGGATTGGAACTGGTGAAAATATTAAAAATTAGTCCATGAAATGAACGTTGAGAAAGAGGAAAATTTCAAAAACAATTAAATTCAGGAAATGATGGTAACAATGAAGACCATTTAAAAATGAAAAAGTGCATGAAAAAACAAGGGATGAAATGCAAGGCAGCAAAGATGGATCCAAGAAGTTGGAATAATCACCAAGTTAAGATTTGAGAAGAGAATTGATGAAAAAAGGGTCTAGGGTTTAATTGTTAAAAAGAATTGCCAAAAATCACCACAATTTACGATAAGAAAGGGCACTTAAGATTTTCTACTTTCATATTTTTCATATTGCCAAATTTGGCGAAATATACCCTTGGATGATTGCCACTCGAGCAACATCACACAACTTATTTGAAAGGCATGGCTCCTAATACACTAGGAAATTCTTTCAAAGGCTTTGCTTGACAAGATTAAAAAAGTGTTGCACTGATTGTGGCCCTTGACCAGGGAATGTGAGAACAAGAGAGTTGTGGAAGTGAAATGGTACTCTTCCATGACTTCGAGTTTCTCCTCACACGAGCTCAAATGCAATATTGTTTGCTTGGCTTTAAAACAATAATGCTCTTAACTTCAGATGTCACCATTCTCAATTGCTGTACAATGTTTGCCATCTCCACATTGCCCAAGAACTGTACTGTGCCAACAACACCACAGCAATCAACACAATCCTTGTTTGACATTCTTTGTCAATGGTACAATGCCTTCCCCATTTGATCACAAACCCAGCAACCAGCAAGCTCCTGATTACTGGTCCGATCCTTACTGCTTGACAGAGTCTTGAGTCAAAAGTTCCTCTACAAACAGCTTTAGCTTACAGACCAGTTAAAGAGGAACCCAGGTTATCTATGCTACTTCCTTGTGCATAATTCTTTGAGATGATGATCCTGAGTCTCACACATAGAGCTTTACACTTCAGTTGACAAACACTCTCTTGTGACAAAATGGCTTTAAAATGGCAAGGTGGTAATCAAGCTAACAAATAAATTTGTTCACGTGGGCTTTCTTGGATGCAGGTTTTGTGCATATACTGAAAGCCAAGTGTCATTGTCTCCCTCCCAGTTATGAATTCTTCCCAATTCAACACTGAAGCAACCAACATCATGTGGTAACTGACTGCAGTGATCATCGAGGCATGTAATTCTCAATGTTGAAAAATATGATCTTGTCAGTCGTATATTGTGCATTTGTGCCATTACTGTTAAGAGTCAAACCCAACTATTTCTTGATAACAAGAGACAGATCTATTTTGAAAGAAAATTTGTGGACCTTTCCAGTTACTTCTACCATTTCTTTTGCAAGAGAGTACTGAGAACTCATGTGTCACTTTTTCAACAGAAAACATACATGGTAAGCCAGCACTTGATTGGTCAACATGCAAACAGTTTTCTCTAGGGTTTGCACTTCATGCATGAATGTTGTGACCTAGTACACCATGAAGATGTGAAGGCAGCAAACATACTCTTTGGTATGAAGTGTGGAGAATTCTGGTACATTGCCACAAACTCTCATCTCGAAAGCTTTCACCATACATTATATTCTTGCACTGCAAATGTGTAGGACCATCCACCCTGTGGAAGATTAGAAAGTCTTATTTACAATGACAGGATCCCTGGAGATGCAATGGAAGTGTGCAGTGTACTGGTATGGGCAAGACAAAAAACTCAGAGGACAGAACCATACCCAACTGTTGTTGTAGCCGAATATCCAGCATGCAGTCAACATCTCCATCAGACTCCTCCTTGATCTTTCTAGTGTCCCAAGTTTTTCATTCCTCTGGTTTGACATCTGCAAGATTCACCATCCGACAATCAAACATGAGATATTTCCTGCAATGTACACCTGTGAAATTCGTGTTGGGATCTTCAATTGCATTCACAGCTTGGAAAGATTTAGGGGATTCTTAGGCCAGATTTACAAGAAAGACTCCAGTGTATCAATAAAGATCAAAGCCACCTACCTCTATGGGGAATTGAGCTGTAAAGTGTCCAAGTTTCAAATAAGATGCTCATTGCTGTAACTATGATCCTGTCTCAATCCATTCACAGAACTTGGCTTTTGGATCACATGAACTTGAGGAACCCCTAACAGCTCTGAGCCAAAATCAATGGTTCAATAATTGCTTGGCCTGATCAAGAGAAGAACCGCACATTAGAATTGCTTGATCACTTGGACATGTTCTATGTTCACTCAAAACAGGATCAAAGTTCCAAACACCTAAAGTAAAGTATATGCAAGCAACCTTGAGGATCTTCATCTCAGAGGTACTAGGTTGTGTTGCATGGAACATTGGATAGGCAAATGGATACATACATACACAATTCCATAACTTCAGATACCAAGTCCATAGTCTGCAACTGTTACAGGAAATCTCCTTAGTACTCCTATTTCTCCAAGGTTATTATTGTAACAGCAAATTTGCTTTTGAATCACCGCAACAAAGTAAAGAAGATTCAGCTTCAATTCAGTACAAACCTCCAAAAGAATTTCAACAAGGACGTTGTAGCTAGTAGCTGTCTGTGATCTCCCACAGCTGCCGGTCTCATGCGCTTGCAAGACCCTCAATCGCTTATAGTCAGTAACAAGGATTTGCACAATAATGAGACTGCTTTAGGGATGGAAGGTACGAAGCTAAGATATGAACAACGCATCACGACAATTGCATCACAGTAGTAAGAGTTGGTCTGCATCGGAACCGAAATCTCATCGCGGAGTCAAGCTCGGAAACAGATCCAGAGAATTCTTCTTGACTTTCTTGCTGCCATTGTCACAAGTCATAGCTCGTCGGGACACACAAAGATTTGTCGCACTCGTAGAAGAAGCTTTGTTGCACTGACAGAATTGGTTCCCAAAAAACCTCGCCTTCTGAAAACCCCCAAACCTCGTCTCGTCTTCTCAAAATCCGCAAACCTCGTCTCGTCTTCTCAAAATCCGCAAACCTCGTCTCGTCTCCTCAAAATCCGCAAACCTCGTCTCGTCTCCTCAAAATCCGCGAACAGCCTCTCGTCTTTGCAAGATGGATCAGACGGAGGCGCTCTAATCTTCTTCGGCTTCGTCCTGTGTTTGTCTCTTTCTTGGCGTGTTTTCTTGAGAACCGGCCGGCACCCGGGGTGGTGGTCCAAGAGCCTAAAGGTTCCTCTGCGTACGGATGATTTTATGAGTGTGTGGGAGAAAAGAAGATAGAGAGAGAAGATGGAAACCATGGCCTGATGCGTTTTTGTTGTAGCTGTTTTCATACTCTTGAGATAGATAGGTACACAGAGAAGAGATTCTTTGCGTAGTAGGTGCATGATTTGAGAGAGGGTCTGTGGTGAGATCAAATGCGAATTTTGACTATGTGAGCGACGCAGAGACAGCAAGGGTGGGGTGGGATTTGAGGACGCAACAAGAAGAAGAAGGAAAAAGGTGGAGAGTTTGAAGGAAAAGAAGATTAGAGAAGACGGAAGAGAGCGCTTGCGGCTATGGCGATGGTATGCTCGACCGTTTCTTTCTTGGTGCTCCCTCCTCACTGCTCCGGTCGACCCTCGTGCAACGTCGCCTGCTCCTCCTCCTGCTGCTCTGTCGCGTCCTCGTACTTCTCTGACTCTGTTATTTTTTATTTCTTTTGTTTTCTTTTGTTTCTGGTGTGTGCATCTCTTTTTCTCTAATCCAGCAGCGGTAGTCGAAAAGAACGAATGGGGTTATGAGCACGGGGTTCCGGTTCTTGCATTTGTTCTGTCTCGAGGAGCATTGAGAAGTAAGAGCTTTTAGAGAGGGATTGTCTTCAGTTCTTCTGTTGGAATCGGGATCGCTGAAAAGACAGTTATTAGGTACCACCAGCAAGATGATTTATGTCGTCGTCGCGGCGATGCTTCGACTTGCGTGAGTTCATGAAGTTAGAATTCAGGAACATCGCACTAGATAGAAACCGCTCTTAACAGGATTACGCCGAATTGCCTTGCCTGCCTCAGTTGGCGACTCCATTAGTAATGGAGCTTTCAGGACGAGCCTGTCGCTCTTCTTGGAGTTGTCCTTGCGCGCTGCTCTGCTTGTGTCATCGTCCTCTTTATATTGTTAGGTTATCTGCTGAAACTGCAAGTGTGCTAGAACACACACTGGCATTTTTTCGAGCATTGCAAGCTACCAAATCCCCCGTCCCATGGGAGGATGAGGTGTTGCTTACTAGCAATCTGTCTGTCAGCAAGCAGAAGAGAAGCAATTTCTGGGGGAGCTCTGGTTTTCACTGAAGCTGATTGGAATTTCATCACTCAATTTCCCTTCTCTTCCATTGCCAGAGTTCCAGTCTTCCCCAAAATTGAAACTTCCTGATTGGAAAGCTGTCATTGCCAAGATACATACATGCATTGAAGAAGCTTCTTGAGAGTTTTGGTAGCTCATTTTGATCTATTGGAGGCTGGACTCTAATGGTAGCGCTACAGATTGTCTTTCGGTTCTAGCAGCTGTCATCTTGGCAGAGCTGTCTCTGAGGTTAAGGATGCATGCCCATGCCCTAGTTGAGGAATTGATCTGATGCTGGCATTGTGCAGGTCGCATGCATACTGTCCAGCATCAAGAAATATTGTGTCCATATTGACCTCCAGTCATCAGCAAAGACATCGCCACCCTCTTACATCAGGTCTACCCATCTTGCTCTATGGGCATCAGAGTTAAGTAGTACAGAGGGAGGAAGATTTATGAAATCATTGCAGTACCAAGTTTTGCCCAGGGCATATGCAGCACCAGACATAATGCAGCTTCATTTAGGAGTGCTTACTTTTCCAAATGCTCCAAATGCAGATGCACTGGATAAACGAGATCTAAGAACCAAAGCAGGCCTGTGGGACTCCATTAGATCCGGGTGAGTGTCATCACACTCACCCAACTATTTCTACATTCTTTGCAGGTCTTGCTTTTCTGTTCTCCCCAGTTTTTCCCCTTTGCATCCATGTTCTTAGTATTGGCTTGTCCAGTATATACACATGCCTCCTCTTTGTGTATGCCAACTCTCTACAGTCACCAGAGTTACTTCAAATCAAGTGAAAATAAGCCCAGATCAGGAGAAACTTTTAATCAGGTCATACTGCTCCTGCTGATGTAGTTATCTTTCACATGCAGCTCATGGAGTGTTTGTTGGACTGAAAGGTATCATGCATGCTTGTGCAGCTTGTTGAAGACAAGTCCAACATCAGTGACAGAGCCAGAGAGAAAAGAGGATGAGTTTGATTTGGTGGAGGGTGAGGTTGTATTGGTGGAGAAGGTGCAAACTGATGGCACTGTTGAGAAGATTGTCTTTGCCTCTGGAGCAGAGGTTGATGTGTATGAGCTTGAGCTCCTTTGTGATAAGGTAATTTGACTAGCATCACATTTGCCATTGGCCTTCTTTGCTTTTCATGTGGATTTTGGGATCACATTGCAAGAAATTCCAGTTTCAAAACCTTTTTCCATCTTCCGTGTCTTGTGCCATGTCTTCAAGTGTGGAGGGTGGGGCAGGTAGGTTGGCCAAGGAGGCCACCATCAAAGGTTGCAGCAGCTCTGAGAAACAGTTACATGGTGGCATCTTTGCACCTGTATAGGCAACCACCCTCTGCAGGCAATCCATTGTTTTGCAACACTTTTTGTCTTTTCTTATGAGAGAAATTTGCTGTCATCCCTGCTCCTCTGGATGCATCAACACTGTGACAGGTGCTTGCTCTTTGTGTTTGATGGATAACTTGGACTAGGTGTGTTCAATGAGGAACAGATGGAGACATCCCTGCACTAGAAAAGCGTGAACTGATAGGCATGGCCCGTGCAACATCTGACCACGCATTCAATGCCACCATCTGGGATGTACTTGTTGATCCTCTATACCAGGTAATTGTGTCAACCTTTTTCACCAGGGTTCAGATTGGAGGTATCCTTAGAGAGTGAAAGTCCTTTTGCAAGTCATGTAGATATTACAGTATACGCCTGTTAGACAAAATGAGCCTGAAGTGGTACTCAACTGAACGACAGCATTTGAGATCATGCACCCAACAATGTGCATTTGATCATGCTTTGTGTAAATGCAGATACTAGTCATCTGAGTAGTTCTAACTTGAAATGATTGAAATCATTTGATGCAGGGACAAGGACTAGGAAAGGCATTAGTAGAGCAGATGGTACGGGCATTGCTGAGAAGAGATATTGGCAATATTACCCTCTTTGCAGATGCTCAAGGTCTTATTCCATTGCTTTTGGCTCAGCAGGATGCCTTCAATTCACTGTGATGAAGCATTGTAAGGGAGTTTATGGGGAATAACTAGGGTTGTGCTGGTTGAAGGTCACATGTCTGGTATAAGCTTCTGAGGAAGATGACAATGTTTCCTTCACCATTAATCACAATGAGAGAAGGTTGTAAGTTGACACTGCTCTGACTCCAGGGTGGATGGGTGTATTGATGCAGTGGTGGACTTCTACAGAGGATTGGGGTTTGAAGCAGATCCAGAGGGCATCAAGGGCATGTTCTGGTATCCACGATACTAAGGTACTCAATGAACTTGCAGCAAGGAACATCTCTTAGTCATCGATTGCATGCAGGCAATTGTATTCTTTTTGGGCAAGGGCCTGGACTTCAAAATCTGAAACCAAAGCCTCTTCTGTTTGACATTCATTTGCAAATCAGCTGTACCATATCAACCTGGTGACAGGCCATTTGAAAACAATAAAGACAGCAATTGGAGGGAAGAACTTTGAGGTTTCACCTTCACTGTTTCCCTTAGTAAATTGCCACCACAACACTCATAGGGTGAGAAACAAATGTAGAACAGCTGATCACAAGTGCCAGTTATCTGAGGCAACAACAATAATAGCATGACAAGTACTCAACGTGGCCTCGAAAGCTAAAACACATGTTATATGCAATATTAGTGATGAGACCCATGTAGTTGAATTTTGAATGGCCAGTCATCAATGCTTCAATAGGACATTATACTACATTTCATAAGCTGAACACTACACTTTGACCTTGTGCTATGCTGCGTTCCAAAGAACTTGGTCTTCTTGAATCTCACTTTGATCAAGAATTTCATCACATGAGCGGGGTGCAACTTTTGTGTTTTAACCATTGTTGTTGGGCAGGTATTGACTTTTGAACATATGAGCTGGTACTGGTATTGGATTCTATCCTATTCTAGATTTAAATTCCATACTACCCTGGTACTGGTATTGGGGTCCAAAGCTTATTTTTGCTAGTATGATGCAAGTATATACTTGGGATTGAGATTGGTACAGTCCTAGTATGAAGCTGCTACTACCTCAGGTTGTTACGGGGCAGGAGTATTGGTATAAGGCCAGTATCTACCCTTGTCATGCTTGTTTTGGGTTTGACTGGAACTGACAGAGCATTTGTTTGTGTTTTGCATTACATGTTTTTGTGGAGTTTCTCTCGCTAAAACGGCAGAGCAGGTATTAAATGCAAGCAGTACAATGCTGCATTTCTTTTCTCATGCCTGCCTAGATGCCCAATTTAAAAAATGTCTGGTGAAGCCCAGATACATACATATTGTTGCAGCCTAGACACATTTGGGTCCATGAAGTATTATGCACATTTTGGGTGTGTAATCGACACTAAGAAGCATAACATAACATGCTTGTTATGCTTCTTAGTATCCTCTCAGTATAGATTCAAGTCATTACCAGTCTGGACTCTGGTCGGTTCTTTGATACCAAGGTTCCAATTTTGTATTCTCATCACATTCCCAAAAGGTTCTCATGCTGTTCTTTTAAAAGTTTTAATGGGTTTTCAATGTTCCCAAAGTGTTCTCAACATGTTCCCGAAAGCAACAATAGGAAATAACATAATGAACACAGCTAATCAAAAATGGTCTCCACCCACATGAGCCCTATTAGGGCCCTTATTGAACATAGGGAACAACTTAAAGAATATCACAACATATTTGTGTAAAGCTCATTTTAATGTTACCATTGGAGATGCCCTTATATATTAAAGTTTAAAATTAGAACCTGTAATTCTAAGACCTTAGAACTTAGACATAAAATTCTAGATACTAAGAACCTTAGACATTATCTGAACCTAGAACTCTAACCCCTACCTAACCCTAAAAATCGGACCCTATATTTTTAAAACCCTAAAACCCACCAGGTTTGGTTCTTGGCTGAATCCATATCCATGACAACCTATTAGGTCCAAGGTGCAAGCATGGTCAAGTAAACAAAACAAAAAAGTAGTTAGTTCAATTTAAAATTGACATGATTTTTGACATAGACATAAGAAAATAGATTTTAAAACTTATTTATTAATAATAATATGAAACCATTAACTCCTCCATTAAATTTTATGATAAGCTGAATAAAATTTTGAAAAAAATTATTACAATAAAAATAAGTTAAAATTAGATATGAAATCAACTAATCAATATGGTGTTCAAAGTTATTTTTACATTAAAAGTTTGATATATTGTGATTGCAATATGTGCAATTAGATAGTACATAAGTATTTTCTATGCCTTCATTAACTTGAAAATAGAAAAAAATCAAATTTTTATTTACTTAGAACTTATTTTATAAAATTGAAATTTTCATGTAAATAGATGAATTTTTTAGAATATCTATTTAAATCTACTTGAAGATGTTAATTTTTCAAAATTATAAATAATAAAGTGAAATTTTATTTTCATATTAATCATCAAATGAAATAATATTTGTACTTTCAATACATAATAAAATAATTTGACTACTTGTATTTTTTTTGCAATTTGAAAAAAGTATCTATTTAACCATATTTTCACCCTCCAGTTTCAAAGCCAAGTCTCAGTCCATGTAGAACCACCAAATGTGGTTCTTTGCTGATTCTGAATCCATGTAGACCCATTGGGTCCAATTTTTTGAAACTTGGATCCAACTTGAACTTGACTAGAAACTTAAAACTAAAAAGCTTGTGATCAAAAAATTGTTGATTTTAAAAAGTTATCAAATACATCTCAAGGAGATCAAGTGTTCTCTTCTTCAATGGGAGGAAAGCATGGAATTATATTTCTTATTCTTGATTTTTTTGGCCTACCAAAGCTTAAGGATTGTAGGATCACAAATTGAGATTTAAATGATTTTTTTTATTTTAATAGGCATACATACAAACCTATAGAGATGTTGGTTACAATTAGACAATTTAGAGAAATTCATTTTTATGAGCAAAAATTGACCAAACAATTCTAAAATTAATTACAAATCACCTTCCAATGGCTCAACCTCATTTCTAATGCAATGGAGAACTATTGACCCTTGGATTTGCCCTAATTTTCAGACATAACCCCCGAGGCTACTCAATATATATTGAGTGGACGTCGCAAGGATGTAATATGGTGCCAAAGGATGGTAGCTCGGGTAGGCAAGCTACTAGGTCTGGGCAGGCGTGCTATAGGCAAATAGAAAAATCAACACATCATCGAATAATGTCCAAAAATTGGCTATGACCTAACCATCCACAAGCATCTACTTACCCAATAGTCACCAAATGCATCCCTCCATAGTAATGGCTTACATTCCCTTCCTACTATACTTATGGTGCATTCACACTTGGTGTTTGGGACTCTCGTGTTGAGTTCCCTAAAAGACCATGCTAGTCATTTAGGAGTTCAATGAACTTGCAATGAAAATCCTATGCTAAGCTAACATTCACTTAACATTAAACTATCACCCATTTAACATTGGGTGCCACCTAGGATGCCACCTAGACTTTCATTTAACACTGACTTAACATCAAGTGTGAATGCACCTTCACGCAACTACGTAGGTAGGGTAACGGGGTCACCCACAAGGGTTTACACAATAGGTTCATCCACAACTGAGTCATGAGGGGGGAAGAGCAAGGCCAGACGGTGTTCCTTTCTTTTTGAAAAGCAGCCTCATGTTACTTAGAACTTTTCTCTTATATAAATAAATAAATAATACATATTTCATTTATTTAAATTAAATTATTGAATAAATAAAAGGAAAAATATGCGACAAGGGAATAAGAGAAGAAAAAAGAAAGGATTAAAGTTCAAACAAAAGACAACACCCGAAAGCACAAAAGGCACAATGGGGTTTCTTTTCTCTTTATTCAACCAAAGTTAAAAGAAAAAAAAAATCCTTTGAAAGGCAAAGACAAGTCTAGGAGAAACTCTTGCTAAAAATAAGTACATGTAGGTAGTAGGCCCATAGGGAACCCTTGATGGTATTGGAGGCCCAAATGGGTAGTGCTTTATATAACAAATTTCCACTTTAATGAATTTTCAAAAATCTTTTACTTGGTCTTTGCATTCACTGGGCACTACAAGTGACATCAAACTGACCTAAGGTTTGAATATTAATATTTTATTATTTTGTTAATTGAATCTTACAATATCAAAACAAAATTTCATGACCATATAAGAATTTTATTTTTAAAAAATTCACTTTCAATAACCCCCCTAAAGGATGGACCAATTTGGTCCACTTTTCAGTGTAATTTGTTTCTTTTCCTGAGATTTAGGAGTTAATTTATAGAATGAAATTCAATCTTCACCTATTAAAAAAAGATTGAAAAGCATTGCTTATTATCAATTACAAAATTAAACTCATGAAATCAAACCACTATTGAAAACAAGATTTGAAAAGGATTAACCTTTTATTCAATATTATGTGATCTAAATTAAATTCAAATATATATGTGGGTGTCATTTGAGAGCACAAAAAACATTCAACATGATCACAAGTGACAATTGGAAAGTAATAATATGAAAAGGTTCTTACATGGAATTGTGAAGATGAAATTGTCATTTAAAACAAAAGAACTAGGTACTAATGAAATCTAAAGTCACTCCCCCTAAATCAGCTCTAATGCACCATCATCATTGAAATTTTACAAAATGTACGAAGTTATGGTCATTCACATCATTTGCCATCTTCACTATCTATCTGAAAATTTCCACCATTTTAATTAATGTTTACTCTTTTTTTAATTTTCAGGTTTATTTATTTGTGAAGCCATTATTCCCATCCACAATATTTCTAGACAATTTTCAAATTTTTGACCACATCTAGTCCAAGGTAGGCATGATTTGCACCTAATGGTGGTGTTCATGCCCTTCCTTCCTTCCTTCCTTTCAAAGTTGAAATGTTTTTTTGAAATAAAGTTCATATATCTTTGAGAAAATTTAAAGCCAAAGAGAACCTTTGGTAGGCTTGGTAATGGCTCATCACTTGTGCCCATCTCAAGTAACCTTGCATCCTTGGTGTAGTGGCATAGCCTTGTGATGGATGGGCAAGCATATAATAAGCCATGGTATTTTGAAATTTTGGAGATGAGCATATTTTTCAAGCCTTGGCAATCGCGATCAACAATTAGCATTTTCCTCCAAAAATCTGCAAAAAATCTATTACTAGTTTTGGAACTTAGTTTTCACTTTTCATCCAGGCTTTAGAAATTGGGTAAGCCATAACTTACAAAGTGCGTGACTACAAAGCTTTGGCCGGGCTTTTCAACCGTGGTGATTTTTTTTTAGCCAAGAAGATCACCTTGATCTTCGAAGGTATGAAGTATGTAGTGTGCAATTAGATGTACTAGACCTTGGTCTTTGAAGGTACCAAGAGTTGAGCCTGTTTGTTACACATGTGCAAAACCCCATCACCTTCATAGGTGCACTCCAAAAGTGTCGGCAACTATCTAGTTCACCAACTAGAAACACAATTCATGCACTATTTTATCAAAACCTCACTCCCAAATCAACATGGGAATTCCCATTCAGCAGATCATCTAAAAGCTCTTAAAAAGCCCCACACAACTTTTATGTGTGTGTATAGATATATATTTATACATACATATGTGAATTGCTCACACCCATGTAAAATTCCCAAAAAAATCATTTTTGGCTCATCAAGCATTTGGGTGTTAAGGCTATCCTTTATCAAGGGACAAGTAGTTTTTTTGAGAGATATAAACCGAGGGTCTAGGCACAAGTTATTGGCATTCGCTCAATTAGTAATGCAATTGGTTATGATGTACTTGTTCAAATTATGGCAATTGACCAATAAATATTAAAGGTATTCTTTGATTATATCTGCAAAAGAAAGTGATTCAATGTCAAGTGTATCAATTTTCCCATAGAGCGGGTGAGGTTAGAATGAGATTCAAACCTAATTTCAATGAATAACCACCATTTAGGGGTTTAAAAAAGGCTGAAACCAAGGTTATTTTAAGAATCGCATTATTAGTTTATGTCTTATTATTATTATTCTAGTTATGTTCTTCGTGCTAATTATCTCTAGCCAAATTATTTATCTTATGACTTTTGGAACCTCCTTTTATGGTGCCACAATTTGCCATTATCAATATTAAATGGCATCGAGAAATTTAATTGACAATGTTTTTAAATTTTGCTAAGGTTTTCTCAATTTCCAATGTGCCATACTTGTACACATAGTATAAATTTTTTAATTTACCGTAGCTTCTATTCAACATTTGCATGTTTATATCAATAAAGTAAATATTTACCACCATTTTCAATTTCCTCAATATTTTGTAGGTGCCAATTTGGTGACCACCTGGTTTTGTATTACATTGCATGTTCTTGTGGTATGCCTTCTATATTACACCTAGGGTCAGCTTCCACATTGACAAAACAAATAAATAATTTTTCCGAAAATCAATTCATTTAAATTTTTTGGGGATTTATGGTTTTTTCACTATCTACAACTGCCTACTATGATATGTCACATGAGTAATAAAATTAGGCTCTATTATCCTCATGGTTTAGGTTTTCAAATGGTTGTTCAACGATGAATTGGATGAAATTTGACAAATGGGACCCAAGTTCCCTTATGTGGGTTACACTTGGAAGCCATAAATGGGCCCAAAATTGTTGATATTTGGAGTGGTCTAGAAAATCATAAATTGTTCATTTGGACATAATTTTTTCATATTCATTTTTCTTTTTTTTTTCCTTTTTTATTCATGTCTTTTTTTTCCTTAATTGCAATAGAATTCCATTTATCTAATAAAGTTTGGTTATTGGATCAATTAGCAACATGAGTAGTATAAGCCTAATTTCACCCCCAAAATAATGAAAGGCTAACATGATCATTCAACGTGTAGGGTGAAATAATCACAACCTTGCACTATGACCAAGTATGTCACCTTGCAAAGGTGAACATTGGAGTTATGGATATGTTTCCAGAATTTAGCATGATCTACTTGGGAAGAACCTCATCTTATTGTTAAGAAAGATTTTGTCATTACAATATGCCTAATGGAAAGGTGTCCTAAAGGCTAGGGTCCACCCTAAACTTTTTTTCTCATTTGCAAATCCTATATGTTATGCTACACAACAAATGAATCACCTATGTTGACAATTATGTTGAAATTTTGGGGATCTAGGCTACAAGTTCCCATCCCTCAAACCCTAAACCCCCCCTTTTCTCTTTGCAAATGGACTTGGTCTTTGTGTCAAAAGAAACCCTAAACCCTAAACCTAGCTCTTGGGAATGAACTTTGTTGTGGCTCTCCTTCCCCTACTTTAACTTTATAGGGGAACCTGGTGACCTTGATTATTCCCATAGTTTACTTTATTGGGAAATGTGGCATCCCGGAGTTCATGGATCCCATTTTGGATATAAAACTTACTAACTAGGCTATTTTGAAGCCTCTTTTTCAAATTCAGGAATTTTTTTTTTTTTAAAAAAAGCTAAGTTCATCAATCATCCAAGTCTCCACTTGTCCCATAGTGGGAGCTTGAACAAGGGATATTGCTTTTTAGTTTCAAGAGACAACAATTCAAAAACAAACAAGAAAGGAGAAAAAGAAAAAAAATAAGGTAAAAAATACAATGGAAAGAATACTTGTGCTTTTTATGGAGGTTGTGGGGGGAGAGTTTTAGGCCAATACAAGTCTCAACTACTATGGTGGCTTCAACCCTAATTCTATTATGTTCAAAAATGTTAAACTTGCCATGTTACAACAAGTACTTGCAAGGGTGCACCCATACATATTGGACTTTTCAAAAAACTTTCATACAAGCCTGGTCCTAGTATTATGGGATTCCAGCATAGTACCAACCCAACACTAGTATGTATCAAGTTTCTCATGTTTGACCCCCAAAAGACCTACTTTAAAAAGTAGGTCCGAGGGTGGCCACTTGAGATGCTTGGGTGTTAAATGCATCCTAACCAACTTCATGAGCATCAACGCAACATGATGCATAATCCTATTGCATGTTGTGGCTTTGCAAAACACATGTCATGTTTTTTTTAAAAAGGAATTTGTTTTCCAAGGTTTTTTTATTAGCTATCAAATTCAAACCCAACACCTCCCTATTAAAGGACAAGTTAGTAGTAGTCTACTTCCAATCACCCTAGCACATCAAAGATTTTTTTATATTTTAAAAAAAAATCAAATGCATATGTGCAACTTTGTAACAAAATCACATGTGTGTCGTACATCCCAATGCACTAACGCCAATGAAGTTTGTTAGGGGATATCTTGTGTCATTGATGGAAGGTTCCTCCTATTCTTTTCCTTTCAAAATAGACCCCAACATCCCAAAAGGAGACAACAATACATAATATTTCAATATTTTGAAACAAAAAGAAGGTCCACTTAATGTAATTAACTCTCATAAACCTTCATTGGAAAACATGTAGATATTGTTCACAAGTTCACATAGTAGCCATGCCAAGCATCATCTTTCCCTTCATATATCTCACACGACACTCATCTCTTTAGATGCAACACAATAGAATATGATCAAATAGCCTTTCTAGCTTTACCAAACATTCACTCCCATGCATACATCCAACAATAGATCATTAATCATAATGACAATCAATAATGCTAGGCCTCATAGAATGTAAGAAAAATCAACGTGTAAATTGGAGCTTAGGAATTCCATGGAGCCATCATAACATAACAAGAAAACATCAGATTTTTTTACCAACATACAAAACTACAAAAATGGGAAATGCATATGATCATAGTTCTATTCTTTGCCCCAAATCATAAATTTATAGGCTTCATAGGTTCGTTCCAAATCTATATGAAATCTGTTATTTTATAAACTCATATTGTTTAAACATGAATGGTGTGCATTATTTAAACATGTGTAAATAACACGAATAAATATACAACATTCAGGTTTAAACAATATGAATAGGCATATGACATTTGTGTTTAAATAGTGGGCATGACATTAATGTTCAAACAATACAAATAGATGAATGACATCCATGTCTATTCCAAATGAATTTATGAAAAATAAAGTTCACACAACTATTATTACCAAATCGTGGCTTGTGAAGTTTTTGATGCACACATATTTCATTTCACTCACCACATTCAATTCTCTTTCACTAAATTCTTGTTACCTTCTTCCACTAACTATAATGATTACATCGTGCCCAAGATTTTAGCCAAAAACCTTAACTTCTTGTTGTTTTTCCAAAATTACTACATGTTATTGACATATTTCACAATGTACCAAACATTTCATTTCCAACTTCCTCCTTTAACATTACCATACAAAAGTTTATTTGCCAAGCTTCTTTAACAAGCTCTAGGTTGAAGGAATTACCCATGGCCGAGTGTGAATTTCCACCCATACACAGCACATTCTAAAAGGTTCCAAATGGTAGTATAAAACCAAAATTTAAATTATATAATCAAGGTAACAACCTTAACCTTACCTTAATAACATGCCCACCTATTATTCCATTACACCATATCATTGTCGGCTCTATTTTTTAGTCTCTTCATCCTTGATGGTTCACCCAATTCAAAACCACAATGTTTTAATCATTTTCATCAAGATCCCTTGAATAACTATTGGAATGCACATCGTTTCTAGCTTCTCACATCATTTGTGTACAAAATATTGTTTGTTCTTTTTTTTCTATTTGCAATGTATCAACCCAAAGGAAGTAAGTTACTTCCATTTTTTTCAAATGATATGCAAAAAAATAAGATCCATATTGAAAAAAATTGAAAAATGTAAATAAAATGTATCGAATGGGATTTTAAAAATATATCTACAATATATCTACAATATTTTCAATGTTAATAAAATATTATTCTGATATTCTATAATTTCATCGCATACCAAAAACCCCCTTTATCTCATGTGTTCCATAAAATATACATAGAGTAACTTCCCTTAGGCATTGACTTCACATTCACTTGTTTAATTCAACATCGCATCTTAGTAGGTCAATATAAGGATTCTAACTTTTATTTAAGAAGGTTGGCAAAGTTCTTCTCCTTCCCTAATTGTGTTGTGTAGGTACATGTTTTGATAAGTAAAAACTATTGGTTCCAATTAGGAAAAAACCATATTTGAATAAGGATTGATTTTAAAACTAGAATTAGATTTTTTTAATAAAAAGAGCTAGACCCAAAACCACATTCCCAATTCTAATTCTACTACTGTGTCTACACTATTTCACTTTATTTATCAAAACCAAGACCAAAGGTTCTTCATAAAAGGAAATAACCACCCAACCCTATTCCCCACTGCTCAAAACCTTACATAAATAAAGATAAAACCATGTGTCATAACATTGCACCAATTGTCATGCACATTTTCCTTCAATTTGCAAACCAAACAATCCAAATCATTAAGGTTTACCATCTTTGTCCACTTTGTCACACTCAAGGTTTTTTTCAAATTTTAAGTTAAAATTTTGCAAAAAACAGCAAAAATAGTCAAAGTTACCAAAAAAATCCAATTTTTGTCCAAAAAAAAAAAAGACAAAATTTGTTGAAATAAAACACTAGTCACATTATTGTTTGATATTTTCAATTGATGTGTTTCATTGGCAAAGTGACTTGGTTTAAGATTTGGGTAGTGTTTCTTGAGACAAAATTTGGACATTCTAATTAAGAAAGAAATTTAATATGAAAATTTACAATTGGGGCAAATGCATGCTAATCTTGGGACAATTGCAATGGATGTGAAATTGATGAAAGGTGTTGTCCATGTAATCAAGTGGATGTCAATTTGACTCGTGTGAATTTAATACATAGGAAGAGCAAATAATATTCATAACCATGCCCTAACTAAGAAATCATTAAAAAATCATTTCTAGTAGTAATAATATGACCTATACATCGAATTCTAGATGAAGTCAACATCACAATGATCTAAGGATGGGTTTGATTCTTACAAATTCACATAGGATGCCATGAGTGTTCAAAGGCCTTAGAAAGAAGATTGTTGCTTTTGGTTGCCCAACCATAGAGATTGGCCACACGTCAACTATAGTTAATTGGGCCATGTGTGACATTTAAATGATCCTTTGATTTATAGTTTCCAATTTTGTTGTTTATTAGTGGGCAAGGGACAAATGTTTAAAATTTAGATGTGGTGAATAATGATATTTCCCCATAATGGGGTTATATTAAAGAATGCAATGAGCCAAATGGAACTTAAGCTCCAATGCAAATACTAAATGGTACACATAGGATCTTCACTCTTCACATTTTTTATGAATGCATATGACAAA
>Ga0209611_10005699_pt1 | contig 20727 bp, 12 predicted proteins | sample S1TSphgellanicum_3_FD_187693 | JGI IMG/M metagenome (GOLD analysis project Ga0209611, IMG submission 187693) | Host-associated microbial communities from peat moss isolated from Minnesota, USA - S1T2_Fc - Sphagnum magellanicum MG (SPAdes) (version 2) | ecosystem: Host-associated > Plants > Peat...
GTCTGTGACCAGACTTGTTGGCTAATTGGCTCAAGCTGCTTGTCAAACAGTTCACATTAGCCTGTGCTGCAGTGGTTGACCTTTCGGTTTTGGATTTGAGCTGTCATTCTTGACCTCTTTTCAACTCTGGTTTTTCCCACTTTTTGTGCAGACAGAGATCCCTTCACATGCAAAATGGACAAGATTTGGGTGAAGAACTGGAAAAGCAGAAGGGGAAGAAGAGGATGGCAGCAAATCTGTAAAAAAATATCCCAGTGTTTGACGGGCAAGCTACAGATTGAGATGAGAAATTTCCAGATTTGTATACTACCTTTAGATGTCCTGATCTGATTCAATTTGTTTCCTTTTTTCCCAATCTCATAGCAATAAAATGCAGATTGTTTTTTTTTCTCCTCTTGGAACGTTTGGCTTTGGTGGAGCAAGTGGTGGGACTTAGTTGCTGCACTACTGCTGACTATAGAATTCATGTCAGTTTTAAACCTGGGATGTGTGATCATTGTCCAGTCTTCCTCTCAAAATGTGGAAACCTGAACTCTCTGCGCCTTTTTCTTATTTCTTTTCTGTAGTCAATGTGAGAAAGCCTGGTTACTCTCTTATTGCCAAAGTTGAAATTGTACTGTTCTACTTTTGTATGTTGTCTTCTACAAACCCATCAGTGATGTTGTATGCATTCTGGCAATCAAGAGGTTACCAGTAAGGATTGAGAGCTGTCTCTTGAGTGCTACCCAACATTGCTAGTTCTCATTTCTTGTTTTCTATTTTGTTTAGGCTTTTTCATTTGTTCTTTGTTCCATGTCGTTTTCTTCAAGTTGTGCTTCTTCTTTGATTGGTGATCACTATAGCGCTTTGTCAAATATCAATGAGATGTTTGGGGCTATGTGCATGCAATCAATATAGTTGTGTTTGCAGTTACAATTGTGATTGTCACCATGGGAAGTATTCAATGCAAATGAATTGGAGATGGGTGTTGGGTAGTTTAGTTGGTGGACCGACATGCGAGCGTTTGGGATTGTGTTTGTCACAATGTGAGCAACTCTTAGTTTTGCTCAAGACCTTGACAAATATGTATAGATATTGAAAATTTCAGCATTTCTGAAAATAATGTAATTAGTGTCAAAATTGCCAAGGTATTATTATTACAGAATAACCTTTAAATTTGCCAATTGGGTCTTGGTTTGAAATTAACAACTTAATTATGAAATCATATATGTATTTCTTTTTGACAAAAGTACACACTTTTTTTTTCGCAATCAACTTTTGGAATTCAAAAACAAGGATTTGTATCTTGAATGGAATTTTTGAATAATTATGATTTTGCCAAAGAATTTCATTTCAAATGAATGGGAATGATTAAATATGTCATATTTTATTATTTAAAGAACCCATATATGAAAATACTATCTTGAAAACCTTAACCAAAACATAATTACAAACTTCAACACGAGTAAAATTAAGTTTTAATTTTGGAAGTCCCTTTAATCTTAATTTTTCTTTGTTTTGATTTTTTTCCCACCAAAACACATGTTTTTGAACAATTTACTTGGGTTGTTATGAGCCTTGTGGACTTGTTTGTGTGCAATAGTCTCAATATTTGAATGTTTTTGTATACATGGGTTTGTTAGACAAGGGTTAATGTAGGGTCTAATTTTTTGTAGTATGTAAGGGTTAATAATCATATCAAGGCCTTTTAATATTTTTGTCATCACTCATGCTATCAAGATGCAATTTAATAGGTTTAAGGTTGATGGTTTTAACTAATAGGTATTCTTATGTTGTTTTAAGTTCTAGTAAATTCTTTTGGAATTTCACATTATTTTTAATAGAGTTACTCTTTCCATACCTTATAATGGGGAATAGACAACAAAACTCCTTTCTCTAAGATGTTTTTTAACGTATTGAAATTCATAAAGTGATTTTGAGAAACCCATCAAGTTTTGGTATAATTAATTGCTAGATTAATAGAATGTGCCAGGGGATTAAGATTTTTTAAATGCAAGCCATCAAAAAACACACATTCTTGTAAACAACTCATATGTAATGACAATAAAACAAAATGTTCATACAAAATTTAATCTTCCAACAATGTGAGTAGTGTAAGTAAATGAAATGTCGAGTATAAGATGTAGGGATGAAGTACATGCCAAATATGCCAAATAGAAGAAAAGAAAAGAGAAAAAAGGAAAAAATCAATAGAATTGCTTAAACTCCTAAACCTTAATGTGATAGATCTTTGTAAGATCGAGAACTTGAGATTCTATAGAAAATGCAAACAATGCATTTGCTTTTTTGGTCGAATGGTAATGGATTGATGAGATTGAACTTTGAAGGAATGACAATGCCAAACATAGGAAAAGAATTGTTGTCAAGTCACAAAAAGGTAAATGTTTCAACTTGATTTTGAATGGAATTGAAATTAAAATTGTTTGGCTTGAAATCAAAGGAATTAATAAAGGTTGGATTTGTAAGGAAGGGAGATTGAAAGGGTTTGACTTGAAAGGAAGTGAATTTGAAAAGGTTTAGCTTTAAAGGAAAAGAGCTTGAGAACTTGAAAAAAGGGTTTGGCCTGAGATAATTTGAAATTTTTTGAGGAGCTTGAAAGGGTTTCACTTGAAAAAAAAAAGTGCCTGAAAGGGTTTAGCATGAGAAGAAAGGAGCTTGAAAATGTTTAGCTTGAAACAATTTGATTTTTTTGGAAAAGAAGTTTAGTTTGAAAGAACAAAAATTTGAGTGTTTGAAATGGTTTAGTTTGAGAGGATGAGAGTTTGAAAAAGTTCAACTTGAAAGGAAGGGATATTTTAAGGCTTCAACTTGAAAGGAAACAATTTAAAAAAGATTTGGCTTGAAAGGAAGTTTGAAAGGAAGGGATATTGTAAGGCTTCACCTTGAAAGGAAACGATTTAAAAAAGGTTTGGCTTGAAAGGAAGTTTGAAAGGGAACTTGAAAGGAAAGGATCTTGTAAGGTTCCAACTTGAGAAGAAACAACTTGGAAAAGGTTCAATTTGATAATAAGTGTGATAATGAGTTTGAAAGGTTTTAGTTTGAAAGGAAGGAAGTAAGAAAAGGTCAACTTGATAAGAAGGGAGCTTGAAAGCTTGAAAGGCTTTGGCTTGAGAAGGGAGTTTGAAAGTTTAGAAGGGTGACTTTAGAGGATTAGAGAAAAATTGAAAGGATAAGATAAACTTTGGCATTGGATAAAAGAAAGCTCGTGTGAGATTTTGTGAAAAAGGCCTTATGGGGATTATGATTGAAAGATCAATCTTTGTGTTGCATCTTCATAGATTCATAATGTTTATTAACAACATGAAAATATATTTGGGTTGTAAAATGCATGTAGGCTTTGAGGGAATGACAATGGCAAACACAACGGAAGAATCATTACCAAACCACATAGAAGTAAATGTTTCACCATACTTTTGAATGGAGTTAAAACTTTAAAACAACATTGCCTCCTTTAGCATTATTTGTTCATGGACCTTATGGACTAATAAGTTTTCTATTTGAATTTACAAGTGGTTACCTTGTAAAAATATTTGGTTCAAGGAAACCAAGGTCCAATTCAAAACCAACTTGACTTGGATTTCAAATCATGTGACAAGGAAATTCAAAACATGGGTAAGTTCAAAACAAATGAGATACTAAAGAAATATAAAATGGCAACCAAGACCAAGGCCAAAATGAACATTACCCTCTATCACATGATATTCGTGCATGCATTTTACCCAACATTGAATACCATAGTACTTGGGTAGCTTCGGCAGTTATTTGTCAAATAATTAATTTAATCCATAATTTTTGGTTCTCCAACTACCTTTTTATTTTTGAAAATTTTGGCATATGTGTATAATGTAATAAAATTCATTAATGTTTATAAGGTATTTCACTATGTTAGTGGTTAGATGGATGTAAGATAATTAATTTGGTCAAGTAGGTCCTTGGTTCAAAACTGGTTGGCAACTTGAATGTGTTTTTGAAAATTTCGACAAAAAGGGCTGAAAATTTTCTGAAATTTTCAGCACAATTTGAAAATAATTTAATTTATGCCAAAGTTGCCCAGGTTCTATTATATTGAAGATGGAGTAGGCTTTCAAAATGAAATGCAGGAAGAGAAAAGAAGGACTTTTGTGTTTCCCCCACAAACTAACAAGGACATGAAAAGAGATTGGAAGACCATGAAAATTCCTTGAGCATTTTGTGAAAAGAGGAGAATGACAAACTTAAGGAGTTCCTAAGGAAACATATGGACCTTGAAAGATTTTCAAACAAAACATTCTTCATGTGAGATGGGAAAGCTACAAGCATGGATTCCCTACATTGAATGAATCCATCTAAATGAAGAGGCATGGCACATTGTAGTGTATTTGATAGTTTTTGACATTACAAGCAAGCTTGTAGAGCTACTAACTGCCATAACATATTTGAACAAGTAAGAAATTTACACATTGTTGGAACCATTCAATTATTGATTTTTTTACATGTATTGAATAACAATGTCTTGTGTTACAAGTCAATGGAGTTGGACCATGTCAAGCCCAACTTCATCCGTGACTTTGTTTGCATTTGAAATATCAAGAAAATAGCCTTGAAACAATTCAAGGACATGATCCCTCTAAAAGTGTATAAGAAGTGCAAAACGAAGTATAAGAAAACATGGTACTCTTTGATGCAAAAGGTTGTTTTTTAGTACATTTACAAGGTCAAGAAATCTTCAAACTTGTAACTTCCATTCTCAATGTAAAATTGTGAATGTTCATTTGGTTAAATGCACATTCTTTTCCAAAAGGAGATTTCTACAATAAGTGGTGTTGTGGTGAATTTTTATTTATGAGGAGGTCCTTAATCCAATGATGCATTCAACTAGGATACATACCCTAATGGAAAAATCCATGGAATAGGCTCAAAAGGACAAGTACACATCTTTCACAAAACATCTCCCAATGTGTCCCAATTTTGGGGGATGTGTATTGAAGAAAATCCAACACCATTATGACATGAATTCCAAATTTGAGATGTTGATGAAAAAACTATATATGTACGACATTTGTGAATATCAAAGAGAAAGTCAAATGGCTCAAGCTTTGGAATGAGTCAATAATACTTTAAAAGCTAAATTTTTTTCCAAAACGTGGCTTCTCAAATTTCCTCTTTGAGAAGTGGTTGCATAAAACCACTTTAAAGTATAAGGTCAAAGAAAATGTTTATCATTATTCTATAATTTCAGTGCTAATATTGTGAGACATAAATAATATATTAACAATTGGTGATGTGAATTTATGTAGCTTGAGGTGGAGGTGCAAAAATTAATGGAATCTGTCCAGGACCTTGGAATGTCCATTGTGGACATGTTGAATATCTTGTTTTTCAAACTATATCAAACAATGAAGGTTTGAGATTTGGGAGATTGGCTTTTTAGGGAGTTCAAATCAAAAAAATGTTATTAAAAAAAACAAAACATAAGATTTACAAGTCATGTAGGAATAGAGGCTATGAAGTGATTATTATATAGGTGCAAACGAGATCAAATGAGCCAATGACTTTACTTTAGAAAAGGATTACATGTATTTTTGCCCAAAAATAACTTTTTCATACAAATTAATTTTTGAATTAATTTTTGAATTTTTAAATTAAATGCCCATAATTGTCCAATTTACATGACATGTTTTCTTGTTTATAATTTTTGAATAAATATGAATTTTTGAAAGTGTGTTGATTCCTTGTAAATTCAATGTTTTGTCTTTTAAAATAATAACAATTTCAAATCATAACTAAAAATTGATTTTAAAAATTTTTAAGTTTTCTTGTATAACAAATCATGTACAATATACCCCATTTATATACATGGTAAATGACTTCACAAAGTTCTAAAACTTTGGATCAATTTTGGAAAGTTTAAAAAAAAATTAAAGTTTTAGATTTTCACAAATTTTAGAGTATGAGTGTTTTTTGAATGTGGGTAATAAGTCTTTAACTTCTTAAAATTTTTCCTATCAATTTAAAAAAATTATATGAATCCTTTTGATAGTCCTTTGTAAAATTGATTCCTTCAAATGCAATAGCTATTCACTTTCAAAGGTACTAAATTGAAACTTAAATTAAAGTTTTTATGAAATGGACCTTGAAATTCATATGAATTAAAAAGGAACAATTTGCTATGATTATCATGGTTTTAAATGGTAAAACATAAGTATTTTTTCCAATTTTGATTTTTTTTTTTTCATCATCTAACATCCTCTTTAGCTCGTTTGATTGTGACTACACCCCATAGGTATAACACACCCAAAATTTATATATATATTCATATTCCTTCTTATACAATTTCAGTGTCAAAATTTAAAAAGGCCTAAGATGATGGTCATTCATTCATCCCTTCTTACATAATTTTGGTGACAAAATTTTAAAAGCCCAAAACGATGGTCTTCCTTTCCATTTTTAATTTTTAATTTTGTTCATTTCTACATGCCTTTTTGCATAATTTAGTGCTAAAATTTAAAGGATGGTTTTCCTTTCCTTTTCATTTTTTTTCCTTTTTCTATTTCTACATCCCTTCTTGGCATAATTTTGGTGCCAAGATTTTAAAAAGCCCAATATGATATTAATTATTTCATTTTCCCCCTAGATCCCTTTTTGTATAATTTCAACGACAAATTTAAAGAGCCTAGAAAGGTGGTGTTCCTTTCCATTTTTCTTTTTTCTTTTCTTTAGTTCTAGATCCCCTTTTGAATGATTTTGGTGTTGGATTTTTAAGCCACCTCAAATAATGGTCATCCTTTCATTTTTATATTTTATTTATCATTTTAAAATCTCTTCTTGCATAATGTTGATGCCAAAATTTAAAGAACCAAGAAGGATTTCCTTTTTATGTTTTTACATCCCTTTTGGCATAATTTTCACACTCTAATTTCCTTAACGATGCATATTTTCATGTAATTAATTTGGAATGGTAATCATTATGTTTAGAAGGGAATGAAGTATAATTGATGAATATGGATGTAATTGTTTTCATGGATATGAACTATGCCATGTGGAACTTTTGATGATGTGACAAAATATTTGAATTTGTAAGAGGATATTTTATCCATGTTAGCAAAATCTATCATAAAGTATTCTATCAATTTGGATGGAATATTTTATTAAGTTCACACTCATGTTCACCTACTCACCAAACATCAATTAAACCAAACTATAGCACAAGTTGAAAGGTGAGAATTCACATGATATATATAAATTTTTATTTTCAACATTCACTAATTTCTCTTTCATCAACCATTGGTATATTCCATTAGTGAATGTTGAAGCCTTTGAAAATTGGGGATTTTTTTTTAAATCCAAAAAATTACGAGAGAAATTAATTAATGTATAATAATTGATTTGTAATCAAAAATTTAAGAATTGAAAATTAAATTAAAAAAAACCCCATGTTGTTTATATTATCAAAGAGACATCATATCTTCTTGTACATTTATTTGGTTGATTTGTTCAAGTGGTAATATTAAAAGAATAATTGAATTCTTCAAGTTTCATGATCCAATTAAAAAAAGGTGAATTATCAAAGTTTTATAGAAGTCACAAGACATCGGAGAAGAGTTTTTAGCTGTGACATTGATGATATTTAAGAGTAATATGATACATTGAGGAAATTAAATATTAGCAAAAGAAACACATAAATCTTTTTAATGTTGGTGTTCATAAAGAAAATAAAAAACATTTCTTTCACACATAGTTGCCATGATCAAAATTCATGTTTCTATTTAGCCCATTACAATTGACAATTAAATATTTTTCAACAAAAATCTTTTAGCATTCAATCTCCTAGCATCAATGGATTGTAAAATTGTCACTGAAATTACACTATACTCTTTGTTTTCTTCATAGATGCGTGCAATGCTATCATAAAATTCCATTAAAAAATAAATGAAAAAGCTATTTTATGTTTTATGAACATTTTATGTAGTTTTTGAAAAAATTAAATTGTGTATGGAAATTGATTTCCAGTGTTCTTCACCTTGTTGCAATGGTCTTCTTTTCTCTTTTTAAATAGTTGTTGCATAGTTTAATAAGCTTGAGCTCAAGAAGGAGAAGAATTGAAATAAGGCACACCTTCTTCCTCCTTTTTTTCTTGTTCTTTTTCACTTCACCTTGTTTCAAGCTTGTTGCTATTTCACCTTCTACTTATGTACTTTTGTTTATATTCACCTTGTTTGTTGCATACTATAATTCCAAAGTCTCAAAACCTTCAATCTTGATTGACTACTAATGATACCTTCTCATGTCTTCCTTGTGGACTTGTCCATCCCTCCTTTTCATGGTTTGCTTCCGCAACATCCATAAAGGTTGTGTGAGTTTCCATTATTTAATATGTTGCATTACCAATTTCTTAACAAATACTTGGTGGTTTAGTTTTTTTTCACTAACATTTGAACAAAATTGTCCATGATTTTTTCCCTTTTTAATTTCTTAAGCCATTTCGATTCTTCCTATTTTTAATTTTAATTTTCCAAAAGACATTCCTCCTTTTTCTACCTTTGCTTTTTCCTCACCTCCCTTTTGTTCTTCAATGAACCTTCCACAACCATTGGGGTTTCTCATAACTTGTGAAACCCATCCATTCTTTGGATATGAAATAAGATCTCCTAAGGGAAACAAAGAGAGGAGAAGAGGATAACCATCATTGCTTGTATCCCCTACTATGACGCTCTACAAAAACACATTCTTCATATTGCATTCCTCATTTGCAAATGTTGTGAGATCAAGCTATTTATGCCTTTTTTATTTCTTCTCCTCTTGTTCTTCCTCCTCCATTCTACCATCAAACAATCACATCCTTCAATCATAACATCTTCTTCATGATTAGGTTCAGAGTATTGCCCTTGTTGTTTGCTTTAAATTTAATGCACTTGTATGTCTAAAGAACAAGTTGTCCTTATCTTCATGTCTTCAATGTTTGAAGAATCATCATCATCATTTCAAGTATGTTAACCCCCTTTCTTCTTAAGCTCTTGGAGCCTATGATGTAGATTTGTCTTCTCACTCATTATTATGCACAAAATGCTTTGCATTCAAAGCTTCATTCACAACAATATGGGCATGTTGTTTGCATTCTTCATCCCCCCATTGTCATCATCTTTTAACAAGGATTTTAAAACCTTAACTTACCATTCCTTGATTTTATAATTCATAACTTATATTTTTTATGATTAGATTTTTTCAAGATTTGAACCTATAGCCTATTGCGTATTAAAATAACCAAAGAATTACAAACTCATTTATATATTTAATTAAGACATTTAAAGAAAATCTTATTTATTTAAAAAATATTTTAACTTTCAAATATAAATTTTTATCATAATTAATAGTGGGTACTAGTTAATAACCATGTCTTTTTTTTTCTTTTTTTCCAATTTTGTGATACCAAAATTTGGTGCATTTTTACAAAATACTAACAAAAATAGTCAAATTTACACTACAAAAACAAAGAATTTCCAATTTGTTTGCTTTTTAAAAAAAACATCATTGGTAACAATTGTGATTATTTTTATTTCTTATTTGGTTTCAAACTATTGTAGTTGTGATGGGTAATAACATTTTTTTCACACATCAAGTTCCATTGAAAAAGCATTTTCTATTGAAGAGGTGTTTCGTGTGGTGCAATGGAGATGTTCTCATATAATGGGTTATATTTTTTGAATAATTTCTTATTAAGTCTATTTTGTTCTGAGGTGTTTTTTTTCCCCTCTCTCTCTATTCCTAAGTCATCTTCATAACAAAGGTCTTTGTAAATGAATTTTGTTGGTTCCTAAAATTCCTCAATTTTAAAATTCTTCATGTCATCTAAACACAAAAATCATTAACTCTATTTAAGCCTATATAACCTTAATTTCACAAGCTTCCTAAAACAATATACTTCATCTAAAACAATGGATCAACGCAATTTGGCTAATCACAAAATAAAACCTTTTTTTGGTTTTTTTCTTGTGATACTTGGGCAAGTACACATTTAAAAAAACAAAAAAATTAGAGTAGGTCTTTAGTCTTTACACTCGGTGTAACTTGTGGCCTTGGGCTTTACCCTCCACATGAATATTTGTCACAAAAAAAAGAGGAGCCATGTTACACCTATTCCTTAAGAGTGGGAGGGACCTTAAGCCTACTAATAGATGCAAGACCTAACCTATTCGTTAAGAGTGGGAGGGACCCTTAAGCCTACTTATAAATGCAAGACCTAACCTATTCCTTATGAGTGGGAGGGACTTTAAACCTACTTATAGATGCAAGACCTAACCTATTCCTTAAGAGTGAGAGGGACCTTAAGCCTACTTATAGAATGCAAGACCTAACCTATTCCTTAAGAATGGGAGGGACCTTAAGCCTACTTATAGATGCAAGACCTATCCCATTCTTAAGGAGTGGGTGTAATATCCTTACCCTCCTACTATTGCCTAGTGATCTAGTTATGTTTAGTTTCATGCTAAGCTTTAGACTCCATTGCTTGATGATGGGTAAAAGCACACATTCAAAGGGTGACATTCCAAAAAGGCTCAAATGAGGTTGGACTCAACTACCACCTAGTCCTAAGCTCCTTATTTTTGGCGAAGCTCCAAGAATTGGCAACCCTAAACCTTGCAAATCCCTTTTGCAATAGCCTTCATGAAACATACCTTCTCTCCACTCATGCAAATCCAATCAAACCAATTGAATAAGGTTCTAAAAAGAATAACCAAATCAAGAAGGCCAAATTTTTTTTTAAAAAAAAAACCGTATAAAACCCACCACCTCCATTGACATGCTTCCCTTGAAAGCTTGGAATTTAGGGTGGGTCACACACTCCTTCCTTTGTAGAAGTATTATTTTGGGCTGGTGACCAACTTAGGAAGGCAAGAAGAAGAGCAAAGCACACAAAAAGAGTCTTGTAACCCAAAAAAAAGAGAAAAGGTTGTGTTTTCTTTTGTAAGTTTACTTTTGTCCTTGTGATAACTAAACTTGGTTTATTTGTTTCCCAATAATAATAATAATAATAATTAATTAATTAAAAATAAAATAAAATGATTGGTTGGAATCAAACTCTTTATTATTATTATTAAAGCTTTTTTTTAATTGTCCCTTATTGGACTCAACTTTCATAAAAATTCCCCAACTTCTAGAATTCATAACTTTTTACTTGATGTAAAATTGGAGTAAAAAAGGCGGACCTCGGAATGGTGTCAAGCTTAGTAGAATGAGATGGTGATAGGCCTATTCTAGAGCGTAACCGTGTTCCCCACCATTGATTGCATCACAAGTGGAACTGGCATAAAACCAAAGTGGACCCGTCTGGAGAGGGGTGTTTGGGTGTGTGTGAGTGAGTGAGTGAGTGATACGAGTGTGGTAAAAAAACATTTGTGGGGTTGGGCAGGTGAAAAATAAAAATCCCCAAAAGAGAGAGAGAACCGCCCCCCCCCTCCCCCAAAAAAAAAGTTAGGCCAAAAAAACAAGGGGTGTGTCACACTATGGCCTTGCCATTTACATTAAAAAAGTATGTATCTTAAGGCAAAAGAAGAAGAATTATGAAAACTCAAATATTTCACACATGCAAAAATTATAATTTTCAAAAAAATCCTCTTAAATAAAATTAAATAATAAACCAAAATATTTCAAGATATTATATAACTCTAGAACTAATCTCAATTTTCAACACAAGCCAAAAAATATCATGTTAAAAAAAATCCTCATATAATAAAAATAGACCTATTATTATTATTATTATTATTATTATTACCTAGTAGGGGCCTATAAAAATCCCTTAAGCTACTATACTCTAGAATGAATTTAAACACAATATCCTTCCTTGCCTTGGTAGTATAGGCAAGGCCAATAAAATACTCAAACACCAAAGAGGTAAGTAAAACTGCCCGTTGGGGGGGTGGTCAGCCTGGTGAGGGAGTGTGGGCAGAGAAAAGAAAAAGTGGATAGGGCAGGTGGTGAAAAGTAAAGAATCCCTTTCCCCCCCCGCCCAAAAAGAGAAAAAGGGCAAAAAGAAAAGAAAAAAGTTAGTCCCTTTTTTTAAAAATTATTATTAAGATTCCTTTCCAGCATTATGATTGGTGGGGTCCTGCAATTTCATTCTTATTAGGCAATCATTAGCAGCCACGTGGCGAGATTCTTTAGTCCCAAATGTCACCCCAATTTGAAAAGGCTTTAAAATAAAAAAGAAGCAATGCAGTCAGAAAAGTTACCGTCCGACTGCCGGCCTGGCAACCCTGCCTGCCGAAGAGCTGCCGGAGAAGAGAGAGAGAGACAGAGACAGAGCGCTCGCGCGCGCGAGAGAAGGCGGAGACGAGAATTTTTGTGTTTTTGCGCGAAGATACTGTGCAAATTTGGAAGCAAAGTGAAGGGATTGTGATCATGGTTCGCTTGTGGAGTAATTTCAGAAGGCGATTGTGAAGCTGGGAATCGGCGAATGACGACAACGTGATCAGGGGAAAAAAGAAATTAGGGTTTGCGGGGTTCTTTGTAAGCTGCGATGGAGGTTGTTGTTGTGCGAGTGGAGGACGATTGTCGTGTTGAGGAGAGTGATGAGAAATCGAGGGCGGTGAGTAGTACTGGAAACAACTTGGTGGGGTCGTTGGCGTCGCTTTCTGTCGTGAATGCTGCGGCGTCCTCCCCCCGCGAGGAGGAGTGTGGGAGTGGTAGATCATCATCGGGTGGTGATTGCAGCAGCAAGGAGGAGCAAGCTCCGTCTGTGAAGCAAAACCTAAACGCTTTGCGGTCCAAGCGTGACAGCAGTAGAGGAGGAGGAGGAGGAGGGAAGAAGGAGAATGACACCACCGGGTATATGGATGGTGCGTTGTGGGGTGAACTTCCGGAGCATCTTCATGACATCATCCTGGCTTGGCTTCCGTTGCCCAGTTTCTTCCATTTGCGATGTGTGTGTAAGAGATGGAACAATATCATAGAATCCAGGAGTTTTCTCTCCATCTGTTCCCGGGTTCCTTCTCACGGCCCCTTCTTTCTCATGTTCGCCGATCCCTTTCGACAGAAGATTGCTGCGTATGATCCGACTTTGCACAGATGGCATCTGCTGCCGCTCTCCTTCTTTCTCTCCTGTCCGTTCTTTGAGTCCTTTATCGTGCTCGCCGCAGCAGGGGGTTTGCTTTGCGTCGGAGGAGCAGGATCACAGTGCCGTTCGCTGTTTGTGTCTAATCCGATGACACGCTCACAGCGGAAGCTGCCACCCATGATAGACATGAAATCCCCATATGTGGTGGGAATGGTGATGAATCCTCAGCATGACTCCTATCAAATTCTTGTGGCACAAGATGGCGAGCACTTGATGTCCCAGGTCAATCCTCACACTTCCCGATTCTCTTTTTATTTATTTCTCCATCTCCTTTTTCTTCCAAGAATTGACCATCCAACCTTCCTTTTGCTTGTGACCAAGCAAGTCAATCAAGATGTAGGCTTCAAAAGTCTGTTGATTCTTGGTGGTGACTGCACAGTGCTGCAGTTGATTAATAATGAAGATCTTGTCACTCCAGTAGTAACTCAGAAGTTTGGAGAGAAGTTCTCAATACTTCAGAAGAAGATACTTTGTCACTCTACCGGCAGTTTAGATCAGCTTCCAGAAGGTTTCAGTAGCCTAGACTCTGATCCTCTATCTCACATCCCAAGTGCCTCTTCAATAAGATTATTGTCTCAGTGGTTGATTTCTCACTCATGCATCTGAACACATTGCAAGTGATTCAGTCCTTGGGGTAGAAATGTTGAGGTTATATGGTCTTTTCAGGGAAACATCTATCATGCGCATGAGCATCTCTGCGTTGCCAATTCAGTTAGTGTCCCCATTGCAACATGATCACTCACACATCAGAGGAGGATTGTTGTTTCATGAAAATTGCCGAATGCATAGTTTAGCCATTTTCTCTTCATATGCTATGTATTTGTCATAGGCACATTACTGTGGGGCCAAACTGGAGCAGCTGTGTTCAACAATTTTCTAGTTAGAGTTGATCCATCACTTGGATTTGAGGGTGGCTGGGTCCTAGTAGTTCTGATTCAATTTGTATAGTGTGCCCTGACCTGACTAGATATTTCTCCACAGGTTTATGACTCGAAGAGCAATACATGGAAGATGACCCATGGTCTTGAGAAAAGAGTAGCACTGATAGCAGGAACTGCATACATCAATGGTTTTCTGTACAGTATGACATATGGTGCCACAACTGGAGTTTTGGCTTATAATGTAGATCAAGGCCAGTGGCATGAGGTCCGAGTCAAAATGCCTCTCTCACTTGTATGCCCACAGCTTTTGGGGCATCGTGGCCAGCTCATGATGGTTGGAGGAGTGGAGGAGTTTGGGACTCTAAAAAGTGTGCACCTTTGGCGCCTTGAGATTCCTGGGAAAGAGTGGATTGAAGTTCAACAAATGCCAGAAAGTCTTTTCAATAAGCTATTCAAGTCAGTTTTCCTTCAACCATTTCTTTTGTCTACTCTGGAATCTGAGACAATATCTCATGAGCAAAAGATGTCATGTACATGAGGTGTAGCTTGGATTTTGAGCAAGTGCTTAATCTCATTTCCCATAAGCTTACTAGTGATGCTCACTAAGATGAATACTTGTGTAATGTGTGGTTTCAGGTCACAAGGCCACCATTTCTTGTGTGTCTCGCATGGGGACTACATATGCTTTACTGACTACTACTCACGGGAGATGCTTATGTATGACATCTACAGAAATTCCTGGTGGTGGCTACCTGTGTGTATTCTCAGTGAATATATGGAGGCTCGAAGTGCATTGGGCTTCTCATTTGAACCTCGACTGGATGCAATGGTCTAGCTGTTTGTTCAATTCTCTGAAATGAGATGTATTTCTGGGATTAGAACCCTAGACCCAACAGATCCCCTTAATCATGAACTATTTTAGCAAATTTTTGAGCCCAAGTAAATCTCAAATATGTGAAGCATTGAAGCCCTTCCCAGGGTCTCTTAGTGTTTAAATGTTAAGTTATGTGGGCCACACAGCAACTGAAGAGAGGGTGATATCATGTCTAAAGATAAATTTGTGATGTTTCTGAAAGGAAGTGCCTTTCAAATAATTTGTTTTTCAACACACTATGAGGCTGCATCAAGCATGTGCGATTACTGTTGGAAAGTTAATTGGACAATAAAGTTCCATCAATACGACAGGCTCAAGCTCTAAATAATTTGAGCTCCTGTCTTGTGATTGAACATGTATAAGTTGGGGTTTCCATATTGTAATTTGTCCAAATAGCTGCTGTGGGCTCCATAGAGAGATATACGGTTGAATGATGTTAGGAGGGTCTCCATTTTCCCTCTGCTTTTGCACTCCTTAACCCTCTAAACCCTCCTAAATTCTCCTGACACTTGGTACTGCATTGGTTATGGTTTGTTACAGGATTCCAAACTGATAAACAGCAACCAAGTCAAGTACATGAAAGTTGCCAGTCCATAATTGCAAGTGGTTTGCAAATACATCAGATTTACAATTCACAATTTTATCAATTGTCCTCAAGGCACTGAGTGAGTGAATAAACCAAAAACTGCACCTTTCACAAATGGCTAGACATGGCTTACAACAATTTTGTTACACCATGGCTTGCACAATTTATTATCACCTCTTCTCAAGGTTCTGAGTGACAGTTGAATAAACCAAAATTGCACCATCACAACTCACTAGGAATGACTCACAACATAGTTGTCACAACCCTATCTAGCACAATTTTTTATGAACTGTCCTTAGGACCCGAGTGATGGTGAATAAACCAAAATTGTACCTTTTGCAAGTCACTAGACATGACTTACAACAGTTTTGTGGCACCCATAAGCTAGCAGTCAGTGACAGTGCAGAATATTCCAGAGTTTCAAATTGCAATGCAGGAATTTCTTTTCGACACCAAATTTTGGAACACTGCTTGAGCTCCTCAATGTACAAAGTCATCTTCCTAAGCATATCCATCATCCATGCACTGCAAAATGGCCCTCTGTTGCTGTCAGAAGCACAACAATCAAGCCAACAAAGCCTTCCTTTTTCCCTGTTAGTGTTTTCACAAACCAAATGTTTATCATGTGGACCTCTTTGACTTTTCTTGTAGAGGGTGTTCATCCCCACTCCTTTTCCCGTCATCATCCTACGTGAGTATCTTGGCAAATCTTTTGTGTGCTTTGAAGATCTGTTCTCTAAGATTCTGGCTTTAAAATAGAACCTGCTCATATAGAAACATCCTCATGTGTAATTGAACCCACTCATATAGAAATATCCTCAGTTGTAATCCGCCTCTGTCATATGTTCCTCTGCCAGCTGATGGATGCCCAAATTGATTCCTGCTTATACAAAGTGTCAGAGTTGCTCACAAAGTGTCAGGATTGCAGTGGCAAGCTGCTGCCATGACTACCCACAGACTTCATTAGGCCTTGACAGTTGGGTGTAGATAAGTATATAACAATCAACCTACAACCTGCAAAATCTGTTATCAACAATTATGTTCACAAAGTGGGAAAAGTTCTGAAAACACAGACCTGACGGACTGTTGGGCGAGTCCATATCCTGAGGTGGAGGTTGAGAGTCTTGGGCTTCAGCTGAAGGAACACCATGATTTTCAGCAGGTGCTGAAGTAGCTAGACCACTACCTTCCACAGCTGGTGTTGCACCTCCACTTGTGTCTAGCATTTTTTTCTTCACAAATACCCACAGAAAAATCCATTCCATGATTCAAGAATTTGCCATATAAGAAATCCAACTCCTGTGAGCAAAACCATCTCATCCCCAATGAAGATTTATGAAGAGATAATTCACATCTTGCAAGGACAAGGTTTACAGTGCAAAAGCCTTTTTGCAGGGGATTTGGAGTTTCAGGGAGTGAGAATTGCTGCTGCAGAGTCAGACCTGGTCCATGCATCCCTGTGGTAATGAAATTTAACTATACAGTAATTATGTGCTCAATCATACAGGTCCTCAAAAACCAACAGTGACTTTCAGAGGGCAATTTCTGAACTTACGATGTAGTTTTGGAACTGTTCAGAAGGAGCTTCAGCAGCAGCAGGGGTAGCAGACTGCTCCACAGCATTAGCAGTTGCCAAAGCTGCATCTGCACGCTTTTGCTGTGCTTTGGCTTGCCGTAATATCCTGCGCTCATGTCTGCGTTGCTCCCGAATCTTTGCCAGAGCTGCATCTTCAGCAGCCTGTTTCCTGCCAGTTATGATTGGATGTCAGGAACAGTGATAAAGTGGGTTGGAATCAACCCTGAGACATAATGAAAGAATGGAGTTTTTGACAAGAAAAAATCAACCTGTTGACATAGTTATGTGCAGCATGGGCAAAGCCAGGCTTATAGGAAAAGACAAGGCCTCGCAAAGGTTTCCCATCGATAGTAGCTTCCAAAGTGAAGCCAAAGTGAAATACATCACTGATCTTGGCCTCAAATGCACGCTCTGCCAATGGCACACAAGTCATAAAAACCTCAAATACAGAATTCTTTCGGCACTGTGCCTTTGTGAAAGGATTGATCACTTTAGCTTGTTTGAAATACATGCAAAACTTAGCACCAGATGTTGATTAACTTAATTGCATTTGTATAAATTGAAAGATAAAAGAAGGTGCAGAATTCAGAACAACTAACCAACTGGACCAACCCCCATGGGTGAACTGAGATCATCAGGCCCACTTATGAGATCACCACCTTGACACTTTCTTTTCAGTTCTTTTCTCAATGACAGCTTCTCTGGCTTTCGTTCAAACTCCACTTTTTCAGGCTTCATCTCTGCCAAAGGACAAACAAGACTGACAACTTGAGTTGAGAGACATTGCATTACTTCCAAGAAAAATATCTTGTGATAATATTTAGTTAAAGTGTAGTCTACATTTAAGAGTGTACAGAGGAGACTAGCATGTTGGCTTCTGCTGCTGGAATCAATACAAGAAGCACAAAAAGACTGTATACTGACTTTAGATGTGCAAAGATAAGAGACCTGTGTACAAGTAGTACATATCATCAAGAGCCTCAAGATGCTCATTGCACCCACCAAGGAACATAAGGATTCCTTTCTCCATATCCACAACATCCCCTGCAAGAGAGAACCGTGGAGAGGGTCCTTGTCCGTTTGTGGCAGCTAGTGTCCACACACCTGTGTCTGAAGCACCACCACCCACACAAGGTTTGAGTTTTTCAAGTTTCAGGGTTGCAGGTCTTGCCAAGTCAGTTTCAGGAATGGGTGGACATGGTGAGAAGGGGAAACGCACCAACATTGAGAACATGAAGATCATCAAAAAGCTTGCGATCATCTGTGAATCCACCGAACACAAACAAGTGCCTGGATAGTGCAACTGTGGTGTGCCCTGCTCGTGGAATAATTTTCTGTCCACTTGTCCTTAATTCTCTCCACACAAATGTCTCTGTCATCCACAGATTTCCACAGTTGGAAGTTCAGTAACTGATGTTAAACAACAATTCTATGAATGTGATACAGAAGGATTCAGCACCACTGTTTGCTAGAATAGGCTGTCAGATGGAACTATTGCTGAGTGCCACAGTTGCCATGCTGTATAGTGATGGGACTTCTGAGTGTTGTCAAAGCAAGACAGGAATCGGAAATGTCAATCATTACTGCTAGCTTTTTCTCTCACTATCATCATCAGTCAATCTTTATACCTGGTTTTTGGCCTCATGTACAATGAACAAAAACTGGAAACATAAACTTCACTCAGAATTGTTCTTCTTGCAGCAAAGTTTGAAGGAGCAGTGAGGGTTCAACAAAGTGCACGACCAACTTACCAGAGTCAAGAATGTAAATATCACATAAAAAGGTGTTGGATGCATCTTCCCCGCCGAGCACAATAAGCTTGGTGTTCCAGGAGGACATAGAGTGGCTGTCTCTTGGAGCAGGATGATTACCACTGGTTGCAGCCTTACACCAAGTCATGGTTGCTGACACCAAACAACAGATGAGAGGAATTCTATGTACAAACCATGAAGCATGCACAGCACATCAGTGGAGAAGAAGTTGTAACTTACATGTGTCCAGTATGTGAACATCATTGAAGTAGCACTCATGTGAGCCACATCCACCAAAAACATATATACATTTTCCAATTGCAGCTGCACTGTGTCCCTCACGTGCAGATGGTGCATCTCCCTGTGTCTGAGGTGTTGACCATGTGTTACTCACTGCACACATAGTCACAGCATAAATAAGATTTCACTTATTGCCCTGCCAGCAAAAGAAACAGGAAGCTGAACACAACATCAATAGCAAAATTTTCCAGGAGGGGAAAATGAGCATCAATCAAATGATGGCATGGCCAAAACTGACCAGTGTCAAGCACATGCAGATCACCGAGTGGGCTTGTTCCATCAGTCCCACCAAACACATACAGGTTGTTACCCACTGCTGTACAAGTGTGGCTGTCTCGGGCTGTTGGAGGTGTGCCTTTCACAATAGGTTTGCTCCATGTCTGCTTCACTGCAACAAAAACCCATCCAGCAATCAAATTTTTGTGCACACATTTTACCTCCAAAAACTCAACAAAACCACCTTCCTCTCCCTCCTTACTATCTTTCTATCATCATACCCAAAACTAAAAGAGCATGTCTAAACAAAGTTTAAAAACTCATTACAGCAATGCCCTAAAACCCTAGAATATAACACACAGAGGGGCTTCACATAGGGTTTGTGTCTGTGGGTGGTAGCAGCAGGAGGAGCAGGAGAAATTCTCACCACAATCAAAGACATGGATGTCTTGTGTCTGACACTCATCTTTGCCATAGCCACCAAACACATAAATGAAGCGACCACTCTTCACAGTGTTGCAAGTGTGTCCCCACTTCTGTCCTGGCCCTGCTGTGCCTCCTTTCCGACCTGGAGTTTTCTTCCCATCTGGTATCTCCTTCACTTTATGCTTCACCCTCACTCTCTCCCACCTCATCCTTCCTGGTCTCCTCCTCTCCCACCCACCCACCTTGCAGTAGTAGTGCACCTGCTCTTCCTCCTCCTCCTCCTCCTCACAACTTCGCGATGATACCTAGGGTACAAACTGCCGCTTGAGCACCAGTTCACGAACCACATTGTTATCATCAGATTCTGAAAGCAAATGAATGTTTCCACTAAAACAAACTCTCTACAGTGTACATTCACAGAAGAAGTTCTCTCTCTCTCTCTCTCGATCGCTCATAAACTTCTTCTGGGCACAAGGAACAATGCGAGAACCCACCATAAAAAACAAAAAAAACCATGCAGATTCAAAAGACCTCTAGTGTCTGAAAAAACAGAACAGTGTACCACCGCCTGATTTTGAACTAAGAAAAAACAAAAAAAAAAAAAAAAAAAAAAAAAAAAAAAACAGTGGACTAAAACCCCTGAAGGATTGCCCTCTCCCCCATTGCAGCAGAACCCACTCTCCCACAAATCATTCCCCACTCACTCTTTCCTTGTTATCCACCACCCACTACTAGTCGAAGCTTGAGCACTCTAGGTTTACAAACCCTTTTCCATTTGTGCAATCAACCACAGTTTCACACCCATGATGAAACTCGAAAGCAGAAGAGAGAGCAGCAGAACAAGGAGAAGAAGAAGAAGAGGAGGAGGAGGAGGAGGAAAAGGAGGATGAGGAAAACAAAAACAGAAAGAAGAAGAAGAAAACTTGCAGGGGTAAAAAAATGCTAGAAAAAACTTGACAAAACTTGAACAAAACTTGACAAAACTTCTGTCGACTTTTTTTTCTGCAAAAACAGAAGGGTATTACTC
>Ga0209611_10005700_pt1 | contig 20726 bp, 15 predicted proteins | sample S1TSphgellanicum_3_FD_187693 | JGI IMG/M metagenome (GOLD analysis project Ga0209611, IMG submission 187693) | Host-associated microbial communities from peat moss isolated from Minnesota, USA - S1T2_Fc - Sphagnum magellanicum MG (SPAdes) (version 2) | ecosystem: Host-associated > Plants > Peat...
CGAGACATTAAAGCATCCAATATTCTTCTTGATAAAAATTTTAATGCAAAAATTGCAGACTTTGGGTTGGCACGACTATTTTCTAATGATCAAAGTCATTTATTTACACAACAAAGAGCTAGAACCTTGTAAGTATAAAAAGCTTGAATTATAAATACCTATTTTATTCAAATATATTTATCTCAAGGAATATTAGGTTTAACATTTGCAAATAAAATTAATTTGAGGGTGAAAGCATGGTAAAGTATATTGAAAAAGTAGTTTTTTTTAAAAAGTCAAAAAATGGTCCAGTTTTTGACACAAGTAGAAGAAAATCAATTTAAAATAACATAATAAAAAAATGATGCTTTTCTTTAAGTTTACAGTGAGGTGAAATCTTACAAAATTTGAAAAACTTTGGAATAATACAAATACATAACAAGTACGTTTGAAAATGACTAGTCAAATTGAATTTAAAGACACTTTTTCACTAGAAGTTTGACATATTCTATTATTATATATAAATGTTGAAAACTTATAAATACATTTTAAAACTACAACATGTTGAAAATGGAGAATATTCAATAATTCATGTACTTTCACCTACATGTACAAGTTTGAACAACCTAAAAAGTAGGGGGGAAAAGTACAATTATGTTTTAAAAAATTACTTGAATGTATATTAAATATAATCAATATCATTGTAACAAAATTAAAGACTATCATCATGTTGACCATTAAATTAAAAAACATTTCAACTTTCAATACATTGAAGCTTGTTTAAATGGTTATTTGTTTTTTTTTTGTGACAAGGAACATAAATTGTCTAATTTACTTTGTCAACACCCTTGATGATGTTTTGTTCAAAAACATCATTAAATGGTTTCATACATTGGTTGAGATGTCCAAATTATACAAATGATAATCTTTCATTGTGCAGTGGATATATGTCTCCAGAATATGCTACATTTGGTGAACTTAGTACAAAGATCGATGTGTATAGCTTTGGTGTTCTTTTGCTCGAAATTATTAGTGGAAGGAAGGTTATACTTCGAAATGCACCAAACAACATGCACCTTATTAAATGGGTAAACATGTTTGACTTTGATTGTTTTACATAATTGTACATGTATGTTGTTGTTAAAATGAATTTTAATGTCAATTTTCATACATAAACAAAGTATCCATTTGTAATTTTGAAAAAAGTTCAAATCATTTGGGCTTAATGCATGAATGTACCTTAATGTACTTTATTAACTACAATATTAACATCCATGATTTCAATCATGATAATTGATACATACATCTTAAAATTTAAACCTTATTGTTGAATTATTGCAGGCATGGTTTTTGCACAATGCAAATATGTTGATAAACCTAGTTGACCAAAAATTAAACAACACCCTTGTGGAAATTGAAGTGCAACGTGTGATCAATGTGGCACTTTTATGTGTGCAAATAGAAGCAACAAGGCGTCCACCAATGTCACAAGTATTGGCTATGTTACAAGGCGAAATGAACTTGCCTAATATTGCATCTTATCCAAATGAAATTGATGATTCATCCAACATGGATGTATCAACCATTGAATATAACTATTCATTTTCATATCCTATACCTTTCAATCATACCAATGTTGAAGTTGATTTAACTGACTTGGATCCTAGATAATATAAAATAAAATAATTGTAATGACACATGGGTGAAAGCACATTGCGGTGACCCCTTTTGGGGTGTCACATTGTATTACTTTCTAGGGATGTGCATGTTTGAGTGTATCCCACTTCAAACTTTCAAAAGATTTTCACAATATTTTAGCATATTATATTAAAAATATAATCTAGGCAAGAGATTAGAAAAGAAACTATTTGATTTCATTTTACAAAGTGGGAGATTGGAGTATATTTGTGGAAACGAATGTAATGTACTTATGTATTCAAAAACACAAATATACTCTAGAAAAATTTAAATGATTTTTAGTCTTTGGAAAGTTGAAAGGTAAAAACACAGTAAAAATAACCATGGGAACCAAGGTCGGAATCCTTACCAACGACTACATTTTACTCATGTCCTACATGTATTGGTTTATTAAATATCAAAACTATATTTTAAATGTAATTTTTGGGACTGGATATTAATATTGAGACCAAACATGACTCATATTATAATAAAAACTATATATTTTTGCATGAGGGCCTAGATTATAATCAAAAGTATAATTTTGTTTTTAACCATTATGACAAAATTTGAACTTTCTTGACCATCAAAATCAACAACATTCGTTAAAATGATTCAATATATGTGGATTTAAAATATAAACACATGTGAAATTTTTTATGAAGTATATTAAAGCCCATAATAATTGAGAACATTTGATGAAGGTTTGAGTAACAAAAAACACGTTCACATTTTCCTAGTGCAGTGTTGTATATACAAACCCAAATTTACCAATGACTTCAAATTTTATGTATCATTTTTCATGAAAATGCAACATTGCCTTCCCTTAAACAACAAAAAACATTTTATCTTTTAGGGAATCTTTATAATTTTATGTTTTGTAAGGCGATAAACATGTTTAAATGCAAACATAACACACCCAGCTAAGGGCAATTTAGGGCATGATTTCATTTTTTTTTTCGTACTATGCCTTTTGGTTCATCCATATATGGTGTTCTATAAATTTTGAACATGAATGGTTAAGTTTAGCATAGGATTAAAGATGAATAAAATGAAAAAAAAAATTTAATTGTAGACTTTCCACTACTTTATGACCACTAAAACAATTGAAAATCACACAAAATTCTTTGGGATGAAATTTCATTAATATTAAAACATGGTGCAATGAACATAATTAAAAATTGATGTTTTAAGCTTTTAAAATGATTTTTCAAAGTTGAGAACTACAAAAATTAAAGACAATCAACATTGTCCTCAGTATGTTATATTGTGAATGTACCTTGAAGGTATATTGACCCATGTCATTTTACATAATATGAATGATGTTTGGATACCATGGGATTAATTTTTAAAAATTCATCTCAAAAAATGGGTTTTTTCAACAAATTTGCGATAAATGTATAGTAAATTGAAATTTTGACAAGAAATCACATCCTCATAGAAGGTGACAAGCATAGCTAGATGGGACATTTTTAAAATTTCATTAAAATTGATTATTTTAATGACTAATGAAGCTTTAAAGTTAGTGCAGTCAAAACAAAAGTGTGGCCTTGTTATACCAATGTGTATTATAAATATATTCATGGATCCTTCAATATAGATAATGAAATTTTATTATTTTAAAATAATACTACATAACATTAATTTGTAAAAATAATTGTTGTAGGGTTCAAAACCCAAAATTGATACCCAAAATTAAATGTGCCATGCTTTTGGAACAATTATATTATATGTACAATAATATTAAACCCAAAAATGTTGCAAAGGGAGTCACTATAGTATGCTTTCACCCACATTTAAGCCAATGTTGGTTATAAGGATCAAAATAAAATAATGGTTATTTTTTTGATGACCAACTTAAAAGGGCGGATCCACTTCCGAAATCTTGCACAACTTAAAAATTTGTTGCCCTTGATGCAACTCAAGCCAAAGAAAGGAGCTAGTGCAATCAACACTTCAATCAATTTTTTTGTCTAACAATTGAAATATTTGAACGTTTACACAAATAGGTTGATGTGTTTTTACACAATTGTGCCAATGCAATTTGGAGCTTCAAAGGGCCAAAGGGCCCTCTTCTTTTTGTCTCGGTTACTTTTTTTCATAAAAGAATTTCAAATACATTGTAAAGGATGTAAACATCCTCCATCTGAAGTCAAGCAATAGTGATAGGTCTAACTACTTCTTGACTTCCACCTCCTAAAGAGACACCCACCCATCACCATGGCTAACATATCACAAGTGGTTGGTTGTTGAGATGAAGAGTTTTTGACATTTCATTTGTACTAACTTGATGTCCTTTAAATTATCCTTTGTTTTTTGATACCTTTGTACATTTTCCAAGTCTATGGTGTGTTTAATAAATAAAGTTTTGCATGGTTTTGATGACGATAGGTCTTTGGCTCTTGTGTATATATTGACATTTGATTCAAATGGAAAGTTTCCATACATTACCCCCATGATATTTGAAAAGGATTATCATGGGGGCTTTGGTAGCAAATGGATGCCTAAGAATATCCCTAAATTTTTGCTGTGTTCTGGGCCAGATCCATTTCATTCTAGAGATTTGACATATTTTTAAGCAAAAAGTAAACACTGCCCCCTCTCTCAAGGGATGAGCACAAAAGAAAATACAACATATCAAATGCATTGAAAACTTACTGAATGAAAGTTTCCAAGAAGTGGGTGACTGTGAAACCCAGGTGACAAATAAAATGCAACCCAATCTCTCAAGTGAAAAGTTTCTTGGTGGGCATGAACCCATGCAACAAATGGCATGCAGCTCAATATCTAAAGGGAGAGTACCTAAATCTGAGTTTGTGGGTAGGCATGAAACCTGTGCAACAAAATGCATATCAATCTTTAAACCCATAGATAAGTTTTAGTATATCATACCTATTACTGATGTTTGACACAAAATAATTCGCATGTGCAATAAAATGGTTCTCAATCGGTAAAACCAAAGTAGATAAGTTCGAGTATACCATACCTACTACTCATGTTTGACACAAAATAATTCACACATGCAATAAAACGCTTCTCAATTAGTAAAGCCAAAGTAGTGAAGTTTGAGTATACCATACCTAGTAATGATGTCTGACACAAAATAATTCACAAGTAAAATAAAATGCATTTCAATCTGTAAAGCCAAAGTAAAGAAGTTGGCTTTACAGTACCTACAACAGCTGTTTGTCACAAAATAATTCACAAAAGGTCTAGTCAAAAAAAGAGAAAGTTTTATTGATATTTTGTCAAAATTGTTGAAAATTGAACTCCCAACTTGTGAAAAACACGTATTGCTCCAACCATTGAGTTACTATTACAGATATAACATGAAATGTATACATTGGATATCTTGTTCTCAATTGTTGAAATTCTGAAAGATAGGAAATTGCCTGACCTTGTTTTCTAAAATAAATAAATATTTGACCAAGAAGTGCTGAACATGAGTCAAAGGTCCATACCAGCGGAATGAATATAATGCATCTCAGTCTCTAAAGTGAAAGTACATAAGTTTGGGTATGCCTGTTGGTAATGCCCAAGCTGAAAATGTTCCTTTTTCATTAAAATGTATCGGAATGCAAGTCTTTTTTATAGGAAATATATATGTTCCTATGGGTAAGGAGTTACAAGGCCCCTTTCAAGTTGAAGCTTCAAGTCCAATGAACATCATTAACTTTTTATTGATTTTCATCATTCGTCAATTTGCATAAAATGGCATAGAGATTTTGGAAAGTTGCATAATTTGGATGAAAAATCTAGTTTGTTAATAAATACATAAAAGAAGTTGCACAATTGAATTGAAACTGAAGAAGTGAAAGAAGCACCTTGAAGTTGGACAACAGATCTGAGCTCAAGGAAGTTGTTGCACCGTCCTTATGAAAGTGGCATATTGGATGAAGCCTTATTATCCAACTTTCCCAATTTCATCTATTGTTTAATTTTGTCAACACTTTCAATTAGCTCCATTTTCATCCATTGTCGAACTTCTTTAAAGTTATAATGCATTCCACACAAGTTGGTCTTCAAAAAAGACTATTCTTGGGGAAAATGAATAATTGATAGAAACATATATTTCTATCAGATTCAGACTGCAATCTTACCAATCAAAGGGTTGATCCTCAATTAATTCCAATGCGGTCCCATCAAACTTGAAATCGTAACATGGACAATCCTCTGGTTTTCAAAGGCTCCTTCTTTCGCACATCATCGCCCAAAATTTTGAACACCATAGTTGTGAAATTATTAATAAAGTAATCTTTGACAAATTATGGCCCCATACCTTCTTTGCAAATGAAAGATGCCACTTGAGAAAAGCTCAGATTTCAAGGATTGTTGGCTGGCATCTTCCCATTCAGCATGGAGATGCAATGTCTGCATTTTCTCCACGTTAAATAAGTTGGTTGAAAAATATAAAATTCACCAAATAGCAGTTATTCATACCTAAATATTATATGCCAACACAAGAAGAAGGTATACAGCAGTTCTGGGTTTTAAGGTCTGGTTCTTAAAAATAAAATAAAATAAAAGTCCCAGTTCTGCTTCTGGTTTCAATTCTAAAAATCAGATCCAATTTCAATCTGGTTCTGGGTAACCTGGACTGGAATTAGCAGTTAATGAACTGCCGTTTAGCCTCCAGTTAGCCCTCAGTTCTTGTTCTTTTCTATTTATATTTTTTCAAAATATTCCAGATCCAGTTCTAGTTCTTAATAAATGACAATCCCTATTATTCTAGTTTGGTTTCAATTCTTAAAAAACCAAGAACCCAGACATTCCAATTTCAAATCTGATTCCAATTCAATTTTTACTAATCGAACCCACTGGTTCTAACCGGCCACAGCAAATTGACCCCTACATTGGGATCACGATAAAAACCCGAAACCCATTGAAATTGCTTATAAATATTCGAAATATTTACAAATGTCATCTCCATAGACTAAATCAGGGTCCCTGAGTCCAAATCTATAAATTTTGGGGCCTAATATGGCCATTTGAATGGGTTTTGGGGTTTTTACCATGATCCCAATGTGGGGGGTCAATTCACCCTAGCCGTTCTAACCTACCAAACCAGGTACCCACCAAATACTGGTACACAAGTGCACAGGTACTTGAACGTGGCCCATCTGCAGCCATTTTTTTTCATTTTTAGGAATTCACTTAAGTGGCAATTTACCTCTGGTCCAGCCCATACATTTTTAAGATTAGAGATATCCGCAAAGTAAGGAAAACACAGCACCAAGTACCCCTGCTTGGTCATAAAGGGGGTGAGATTTCTAAAGAAACATTGAAAGAAGTAGACTGAGCTTTAAAGGGGGAATGAAACTCAAATTAGCACCAAATTTGATGCTAATTTGAGTTTGACCCTGTGTTTTTGTTCTTGAGTGCCTTCAACCAATCACTGCTACGTGTACTACAGCAAGAAATATGTTCGAACTTTGTGCGTTTAATTGCGAATTTCAGCATTTGATACCCATGTTTATTGCTTTCTGAATAACACTGTTTAGAGGTTGAAAGAAGGGTTTAGGGTTCTGCAGTTGGGTCCCTTTGAACTTTGCACCAGAAGTACTGTCATGTCAAGAAGTAATATTTAGAACACTGGTCTTTGAAGCTCTGTTTCACTGATAATTAGTTGACAAGATTTTTAACCATTGTTCAATCATGCGTAACTAATCTGACCTTGGAGATACGGCTCAAATCTTTTATGTACAGCCTCAGCTCATGGTGTGTGACTCATCAACCAAGGGTAATTTGCTGCACGAACTTTGGTACAATGATTCTTTAGATCACCTCTAGCAGGGCACAACTTAGCTCCAGTTCACTGATCTAAGTCTGGAAAGTATCATGTGAAGATTTTTTATAGCTATTATTATGTGAAGATTTGGTTGTCGAGAGCCTGAGTTATGAATGTCAACTGCATGGTAGCAAGCTTAAATTAGAATTTATAGCTGTTGTCTCATGATTGTGTATGTATACCTCTGATAAAAAGATTGTACTCCAGTGGTGTGGAGTCTTGCTTAATTTATTTGATCCAAATGAATCAGTCTTCTCTTGGCGAACTCAAACTTTTCAAAATATCTTTGACAGATTGGCTGACTGTTATACCAACCTGAAGCCTGGAGCATATTCAAGAGCTCCTAGATTCTAGAATCGTCAGTTTTAGCAGGTTGAGATTTCGATGACCAGATTTCAAATCTGCATTATGCGCGACCAAGTCTTTGTTGCCATAATTTTCCTAATAATCTTTTATAAAATTCCTAAACTGTTTTTCTTCCTCACTTCGGATTCACCTACCATAACATGGCAAGCTTATATAGTGAATCTGAAGCATTTCCATATATTGCACTACTAAATGATGTGGTGCATCGAATACTTTCACTAAATGTTTTTGCTTTCAAGTTGGGTACAGATCAGACTCGTAATTCTGGAAAACTACTATTTTTGCTCAGAGAACATCGACAAGCATTGCTTGGATTTAGGACCATGGCAACACGGCGCCACACCATATCAGAGTGCTCGATCAAAGGCACAAATGTGATGTATGTACCTGTTCATCCCAGGAGCGACCATGGAACTTTCCCAACGCCCTGGAAAGATGCCCAACTTGCCACGGTCGATTCTCGCGCCCGGGTCGACACATGATGATGAATGGAAGGAAGCTTCTAGCATCGCTGACCTCTCTGGCCTGCTTTTGTTATGCTATCAGCTTCTATCCTTGGAGTAAGCATCTTAATATTGCTTATGCTACTATTCTCATTCCTTTTCATTCAAGTCTAATATCCTTTTGTTTTGCTTCACACTAAAGGACTCATGTGTACCTTGGGATGCAACCCCATATATTCATGAAAATGTGATGCCACTAGTCAGCACTTCAAGATCATGATGTGGAGAGCAGACTTTCTTACTTTATGTTGCGACAAAGTGCTAAATGGAAATTCATGGTAATTTGTGGGCAGACGCTGAACAACGAGAGAAAGATTTTGCTTTGGACAAAAAAGATGATGCTCATCGATTTCAGCCGACCATGATAGGGTCACGAGGCATCCTGGATGCTTGCGTCATGGCTTCCAAGCTGACCTATGAGAAGACAGAGTTTATCAGAAATGTGGTGATAAATACCTGGAAGGTAGGACTGATCGTAGAACTTTTTTATTTTGTTTGCTTTTGGATAGAGGATGAGTATTGAGAATAAGAATTAACTTCCATTCTTATATCAAGTGTAAGTGGAATTCACAACTACATGGATTTATTTAGGCAAAGGAAACTATCCATTGCGTTGCGATGATGATGACTCAGGCGTTCAAGAGGATACTTTGTATTATTAGGGTAAGCTTAGGTTTTTCAGCCATTTTGAGCGTAACATGTACATAAGAATTTGACGACATTTGTTTTGCAGATGCATTATGTGGAATCCTACAAGAGTTTCAATGTTGAGTACCTGTACGATGGTGTTGTCTCATCACTAGGTTTAATTTGTGCTCTTGCTGCAAAGGGAAAACATTTCATCCCATTTGTCAATTCTGACACTTGTGTGATGCATGATTTGGTTTCACAAATGTCTGCTGGAAGATGTAATAATACGATGTGAACTTTATAGTCCAGGTCCACGCCTAGCCCTCAGATGTTAAAACTTCTAGTTGTTGTGCTTAATCCAGTTTTAGCACGTGGTTCTCTAATTGCAGTTTACCTTACATGTTAGGGTTGATGCAAATCTCTTATGAACTGGTTGGATGTGTACAGTGTTCCTACGCACATATTCAACCCATGTTTTTGTATTCCAAGACAAGGAAATCAACCCAGATGCAATTGTGATTGCCTCGAGAGGCACCATGCCAATAGTTAAAGATTGGGCGATTGACATTGATTTCACATGGGCTCAATATGATGCGATGAGGGTACATCATGGAGTTTTGGGAGCCGCAGGCCTTCAACCACTATTTAAGAGGAGGGAGGCAAATCCTGCGTATTTTGCGGTCACAGCTCTACTCAATACAATCCTTAGCCGAAATCCAGATGCAAATCCAAGAATAATTGTAACAGGCCATAGTTTGGGAGGTGCACTTGCAGTCCTATATGCGGCCATGTTGCGTTACAGGACAAAGGAGGGCTTGGATGGTAACCAAGTTAAACCGAACGATAAAATCCTTCGCAAATTGGAAGTTTATACTTTTGGGCAGCCGAGAATCAGAGACCCAATCTTCGCTCAGAACAATGATCAGTTGCTCAAAGACGGTTACTACCATGTTGTTTACGAAAAGGATCCTGTGCCATGAGTACCACCAGATGATAAGGTCTTTGAATAGAAGCATTTCGGAACATGCCTCTATTATCACGATGGTAAGAGAGAGGTAAGAACACATGCAAAATTCCTTGATTTCTTCACTTTTGAACTTTGACACACCCTCTCAACAATTTAAAGCGCTCTGGAGGTGTAAACTTTTATATCTTGAAACCTAATTTTGTCCTAGATTAGACAATGTTTCATTCTTATATATAGTAAACTTTCTTTCTTCTTTCTAGAAGAGACTTCCTCTCAATAGAACAACAAATGTCATTCCCAAGTTGAATGAAAACTTTCACTTTGCTTATCTGTTCAAGCAAGGTTTTCTCACTATCTGGTGTCTATCATGGGGTAGATTTGCACCGAAGTACCAGACAAAAATTACTTCTCATTTGGGTTACTCTGTGTCGTTCAAATCATCGAAAGAGCCATCAAATGGATTTGGGAATTGATCAAGCGGTTTGTGGGAGGATCGAAAAGGGAGAGCCCTAAAAGCATCCTTGGAGTTATCTGTGCAGCATTCGAAAACATGTTTCCATCTTTTGATGACCATAGTGTTGACGAGTATGTGAAGGCCCTGCCAAATTGTAAACACTGGGGGAATGGAGAGATGATTCCAGAGATGTGGGAATTTGAAAGAAATCAAAGTGAACGTATTGCCTCGTTTGATGTAGGGAGGAGACACTAACCAAATTTAACTTATTTTTAGAAGGATTTAGTAGGCAAGAAAGCTGTCACTAAAAGTAAGATTTAAAGATAAAGATTTGGAACAGCCAACTCTAGGTTTGTAAGAGAGGAAATTGGGAGTACTTGAGTTTAGCGCCTGAAGAAGTACTACAACTATGTACAATACATATTGTGTTCAGTTATAATTTTAGATGATCTAGGGTTACATCTTCTGCTATCTCCAGTCCTAGTATAAGAAAACTGTTTTTATCTTAGGGCCACTTTAGACAAGGGTCCACAGACCCAAACCCAAGGACCAATTTGAAGAAAATTGAAACTTGAATCGGACCCTTTTTCACATTAAAAAAAACACTTTTTCTTAAGGTACAATGAGCGTGTCTAAAGGCTCGGGGTCCAATTTGAGGGTCCAATATAAAAAATGTGTGATTGATGTATGAGAGGATTAGGTTGACCTTTGGTCTTTTCTCTCTTTTTTTTTCTTTTTTTCATGATTTTTTTTCTTTTTTTCTTTTTTTTAAAAGTTATTTTATGTTTTTTTACTTTTTTTTTGGGACAAATTCAGGCTCCATTTCTTCTCTTATATCAATGAGGTGTAGTATTTCATCATCCACCCAATTTTTTTCAACTTTTTCACCTTTTTCATTTTTGTGTTTCATCACAATTGTTTTTTTACTTGGTGCTTTCTTTTTTGGAATGGGAACTAGTTTAAAGATCCCTTTGTAAATCCAAATCCCCTTCCACTTATGAAATGGCATTTCAATCTTCCACTTTTTACCCCACCTTCCCATTCACCTCCATTTCATGCACTTGAAAAGGTTGAAAATGTACTCCTAACAATCGCCTTGTGAGGATCCACAAAACCAATTGTGTCAACTCCAAAATTGGTCAAAAATGGGGGAGTTTATGTGCTTTCAACAATTTTTTCAATCCATAGCATGTTTTCCATTCTCATAAAATCTGAACAACAAGGGTAAAATAAAACAATGAAAATGAACAAAAAACAAAAAAATGAGCAACCCTTATACCCTAGCTTATACTTTCATTTTCCAAACCATGAATTCTCCTTCAAGCTCTTTTCTTTGCTTTGGACCAATTGGTTTTCCTTCCAAAATGATGTCATGTAAACTAAATCACAATTTGATTTATCTTGGTCTTGGACCCATGTCCAAAAACCTTGGGACCAATTTAGAGTTCACAATTGACAATGTTAATTTTGAATATGGCTTTATATTTTACATTTGTATGTAATCCAAAAAAATTACAAGGGTGACAATCCAAACATTCCACCTATTCATGTTTTCACCTTTGTCTAAAATGGCCTTAATGTTATTATTTTTTATTTTTTCAAATTCAAATGTCTTGAAATCATAGTTCCAATATGGTATTGGAACAAAGTTATGATGATAAGGTGGGGGGGGAACATGAAACACTAACATAATGTTTAAATTTAATATAAAACAATTCAATATGCAAATCTTCCATAAAGAATTTCAAGTTTTCAAAATAAGTGAATTCAATACATATATTAAAACAATTGAATTCAATAAAGATAATAGTTATAAATGGAAGAGTTAAAAAAGGATCCGATTACATAGATCATCAAAATTATTCAATGCACCTAAATCATGGCTATCATGTAAGATTCCATGTGGTTTTTTCATTGATAAATGTTTGCTTTGGTTGTGGCCTAAATTTATCCTAATGTAAATCCAAATAGGATCATGATTAAGGTTCATAGCTAAAAGTTTAAATTCATAGTTTGAGTTATATCTTGGATGTCACAATTTAGGATGCATACATGATAATGTAAAAAATCTATCATTCTTTAAAGATTAATACAAACATAATATTTCAAAGCAGGGTTTGCACAGTTTAGTTCTCAATTTAACACTTAGTTCAATACTCAATTCAAACCTTAGTTTATTGTTTAGTTCACTACTCATTTCAAAGCTCAATTTTTTAAAGTTCATTACTCAATGAAAAGTTCATTTTCTTTCACAATTCATAGTTTAATTTAACTTTTAGTTCACTTAGGTAATTCCCTAACCCACACCTTTTTTTCAAGCTTAGAAATAATGGAGATGGCCACTCAATAACAAGGTCCTAGTTCAAAGTTCACCATGTTCCAATTCATGAAAACCTCAAGTAGTCCACATGTTTTTTTTCTTTTTAAATTGTTGTATTTCAGGGTTTAAGGAAGCAGAGTATTAGGGATTAAGTCCATAGAGGGATATAGAATGTTTATTGTCACAACATTGTTTCCTATGGAATTGTTTATGTAGCAAGAAGGAGAAGGCCAAGAGCCCCCAAGAGTTTTCAACACACCACAAGAGGAAAGTAACAACTTCAAGGTAATAATTCTTCCTAATTGAATTTCCTTTTGTTAGTCCAAGTTTTTAAAAATAGGAATTGAGCTAGGATTTGAACTCAACAATATTTGAGTTTGAATTCAAGCTCGAGCTTGGATTCTAAAGGGATGTTAAGCTACTCTTGACATCGAAAATAGTTTGGTTGGTTGAAATTGAAACCCTAAACTCCATTAGAATTTGGGATGGAAATTAAAAAAGAGCCAAGCTTGGGTCTCAACTCCAAAAATGGAGTCAAGCTCAAGCTTAATTCCTTTTTCTTTGCTACAACTGAACTATTCTTGGTGTCGAAAGTAATTTGGTTGTAGCCAAAAAAAAACTAAACTTGGATTGGACTCCAAAAATGAAGTTAAGCTCAAGCTAGGCTCCTTTTTTCTTGCTACAATTGAACTATTCTTAGTGCTAAGAATAGCTTACCAAAAAAATGGAGCTAAGCCCAAGCTCAATTCCTTCTTTGTTTTGGTAGCAAAGCTACTTTCGGAGCCGAGAATAACACGATTGCAATAAATAAAAAGTAAAGCCAAGCTCTAGTTCGGCTTAATTGTTGAGATTAAACTCTAGCTTGGTTCAATTGTTGGAGTTTAATCCAAACTTGACTCCAACAATGGTCCCGAACCAAAGCTCAACTCAATTTGTGTTCTTACCCAAGCTACTTTCGACACTTAAAATAATTCGAGTTTGTGCATACTTTAAATTTGGCTTCATTTTTGGGGTCAAACCCAAGGTTAGTTATTTTTGTTTTACGAACTAAATTATTCTCAATGCTAAAAGTAACTCAACTTCATCTTAAAATCTTGGTTCGAGGATTGGGACTCATTTATCTAATGTCTACTTGTGCAAAACAATTTTCGCAAAGTTTTCCTAGTCACAAGATCATGGAAACGCTTGAGGTATTAAAAGTGCAGAAATAACATTGTAATTGTGATCAATTTGTGTTTTCAAAATTGTAGATTTGTTTCACATACTTCTATATGGATTTGCAACATTGTGGATTTTTTTGGAAACTTCTCAAAGGGGGAGACATGCATATATTGTCACAACCTTAGCCTTGGGTTTGCGACCAAAACAAAGGCTTGCAAAAGTGCGAGCCAAAATGAAACCTGAAAGTCACATTTCATGCTCCCAAAAGTGTAGGAAAATTTGAAGGAATGAACCTACACACTCCCAACTGGGCTTTCACTTTGGGACTTGGAGTCCCGATGGACTCCTAAAGTTTTAGAACGTAATTTCAAGGGTCAAAATTCATTGGATTGAAAAGTTCCTATATCATGAAAAAGCTCTTCAGATTTAAATGTCTAAAATGGGTTCACATGACCCATTTGAGTACTTAAAACACAAGTTATGGCCAAAATAAGGGCTGAAAGTCAAACTACCAATTTCACTCCCAACCACTAAAAGTCAGGAATCGCTTTGATTTACTTGGTGCAGGTGCCATGCCACATACCGTTGGAAAACTCTCAACGAAGGCTAAAACTTTGCTTTATACCTCACCTCAATTAAAGGACTACATAAAAAGTTATGGGCTTCCAAAGTTGAAGGAATCCCAATTTCAAAAATTTCGGGACAAAATGACATTTGGGTGCAAGCACCGTGGCCAGACATAGAAAATACTATAAAGGGGAAGGTAGTGGCTTCCCCCAAGTCCGAATCATGGTGAGTCTTGTGAATCCATGTATGCCTGTGGTTCGTTTGTGCACCAAAAATGTTCCAACCATGCACTAACCAACTTGTTGTTTGGTTTGTGTAGATTCTTGTGAATAATTGACTCGCTTATCACTTGTCCTAGTCCCCATCTCAGAGCTCCAACACGCCCCTTTACCCCTGAAGTGCTATGAGCTAGGGAACGTACACTAATTTTTTCTTCTTTTGTTGTTACCACTTTTAGACTTGCATTTGAGTCTTTGAAGGAGTGTGGGGGTGCGTCATATATTATGTCCTTTTATAGGATTGTATAGGTGGTCCAAAACCAAACAAAATTCAATAGTGTTAAAGTCCTAACAAACACAAAATGGCCCCCAAAAAAAACATGGATGGTTGTACCATTATGCCGAATGATTTTGATGTTCAATGTCCAACCTATTCTGAAGATTAATGTTCTTAAGATGGAGTAGGATTCTAGACAAGGTACTGAAAAGGGGATGAAGTGTTTTATGTCTCACCTCTTAAATGGAAGGGTTTAGAAGAATTTATGGATTAGCACATGTCTTCTTGGAATTAACACTAGATTTCAAATAATGAAAAATTTGAAAACTTTATGCATGTTGATCCTAATTTCAAGTCTTTGTCCAAGTGTATGTTTTCTATATGGGATGGAAATCACAAATTGCATACCTGGTTGCCATATGTCAATCATGTGCATAATGATGAACCTTCTTGGCACATCTACATGGATTTTATAATCTTAAATACCTCCCACAAGTTTGTTGAACTACTCACTACCATGATGGACCTCAACAAATAAGTTTATGACATTTTTTCTATTTTCTTTCATCAAGTAAACCTCAAAGATTTTTCCTTTAACTACATTTTTTTAACTCTCCAAGTCTATTGAGGTGAACCATGTGAAACCCAACCTTGTTCATGAATTTTTCTGCATCCAGTCTATTGGGATTATCCCACCGAAGAAGTTCAAGGATGTACTTCTAGTAGAAGTTTATAAAAAAATGCCAAATCAAATCGCACAAGACTTGGCATTCCCTCACCTTGAAAGTATTTTTGAGTACATATATAAGGTCTAAAGATTTCCACATTCCATTGAATTCCTATTCTTTCCAACTTTTATACTCTACTTTTTAATGTTTACTTTGCATTATTTTTACAACATGAAATCTCCATAGTTAGGGATGTCACAGTCAAGCTACATTATAAAAAGTTCCCCAACACTCAAGAACGCTCACCAATGAAGCTCTAGGAATGGATGGAAAAAACCATGGATGAAATTAAGAAATATCATTACTTGGCCTTTTGTAAGCACTTGTCAATATGTGATCCATCCCTAGGTCTAGATTTTTTAAAGGAGATATAGGTTCATTTTTATATGAACTCAAAGCGGCTTTCAACACAAAGTCTTCCCATTTTCATGAATAAAAATTTCATTCCTCACTTTGTTCATCGCTATTTTTGACCTAGGCTTTTATAAGAGTTTGGGTATTTATTATGATTTGTTATAACTATTTCAACTTGGGCTCCATCATTTGCACACTACCAATGATGATGATTTGATGGAAAAAATGAATTGATTTTGTGAAAATTAAGTTCCATTCAAATGAAAATATTGAATGATGTTGCATGCATTTTGAATTGAATTGTTATTAAATAGAATTGGATTCAATTTTTTTAATTGAATTCAAATACATTTATTGAAATTTGAATTGAATTTCAAATCAACCAAATTCAATTCAACAATTGGATTAAGATTTGATTGAATTCAATTCAAACTCAATTGAAAAGAAATAGATGCAAAGTGGTGGAGAACATACTGAAAATCTACTTGTGAATGTGGTACTGAATAAAATAAAGTTTAAAAAGATACAAATCTAAAAAGACACATTTTCATGCCTCTTGACTTGGATATGGGCTAAATGAATTTTGAGCTCGAATTTAGTAGAATGAAATACTATGGGACCTTATGGTCATCCTATCTAAACCAACTCAAATAAATCATCATCCACCCCAAACATGCAAAATTACATCCATCTGGCAATTTTCATTCTATGAAAGCTTCTCTTCTCCACATTGGCCAATGAGTGAGCCAAAATTTTATCCCCAAGTCCAAATCCTGCACAGATGCCTAGTCTCTTCCCTATGGGCTGAGCCAATAAATCATCATCCCTAGTACTAAATGTGGTGCATCCCAAACCTTTTTTCAATTTCATTTTCCTTTATTGGCTTGCAATGGTCCACTTTGATGTCCCAAAAAAAGTTCTAAAAATTTAGCAACCGCACCCTGCATAGAAGAAGTTACACGTTTTTGCACTACTTTTACACAGCTGTATTTGTTTTACACTTACACATCCTGCATTATACACTTACATTTACATGCATGTAGGCCTTATACACTTAGAGAGTGTAAATAAATTCCATTCTACCATTTACACTTTCGTGGAGGTCATTATCCATACACATGCACAACACTGGTTCACATCTGGTATCAGCAATGGTATCAACCTTGATATAAATGTCCAGAGCCAGCTTGATTTCAATTCTCCAATACTGGAGCTGATATTGGTCTGGTCTTCAGTTCTGAGATACCGGGACTGATACCAGTGCTGCCCCCATAGGTATTGATCTTTGGTTCCCAGATACTAGGTCTGATACCAGTGTTGCCCCAATCTTAGGGTGCAAAAATACTACACTGGGACCAGACCACCGCAGTATTAGGGTTTAAAGACCACAATTGATATCAATACCAGGCAACCCATCCTCTTCCCTCCTCTGGTATCAGTGTTGAAACCAAAATTCTAAAATTATACAATTTGGTAATTTGTGAAGCAAACCATGTTGCAGAATTTTCTTCACATTTGAGCAAAACATACTTATGAATTGACATTCAAACCCTACACCCTAAAAAGCATTTGAAATATCATTACCATTGCAAGTTGTTTGGACAAGTTTGCAAAAAATTGCAAACACATGATCAATGGAAACATCTGAGGCTTTCCTAAAAAAGAAAAAAAAAACCAATCACTTACTCTCAAAGACACTCCTCCCGGGCTACCTACTAGGTTAAGAAGTTGGGTGTGCTACAATCAAGATGATCCATAATGGCAAGTTAAGAATTAAGGTGAGTCAAAAGATTTAGGACAAGGCAAAAGAGAGAGAGAGAGAGAGAGAGTAGGTAGAAAGAACATCATTGAAGAAAAACATGAAATGCATTGAAGAAATGTGTAGATAGAAGTTATGGATCCTTATTTGGAACTTCCAGATGTTTCTTGGCGGTTTCCTGCAACCATATTGATCCAGGCTTGCTCAGGCACCACATCGGCCCAGTCAGGGCAGAAACCCGCCAATGTGATGCCTCTCATGGCATTTCGTATTGTTTGGCATTGCTCTGGGGCCAGAGGAGCTCTCCTGCGTGCCAGATCGGCTTCATTGGCTTGGCGGATTGCATTCTCAGCTGCAATTCTCTGTCTTTCCTCCTCCTCCTCCTCTTCAGAATCCAGAGCATGTGGGTCAGTCTCATGGATTTCTGGGCCTCCATTTGCCATGCTCCCAAGGCTCAAAAGCTCCAAGCCTGCAACATTTCCAAACACTGTTATTTCAATGCCATTGACATTCACTACTGTTCCTTGTGCTCTTCGGTTCCCGTTTGCTGCTGCATCTTGCACATCTACATTCCCATTTGACAGTGGTCTGTGTCCAAGTTGTGGATCATCTTCATCAGAAGAAAGGCTCCCAGAGATTTGTGAGTAGCCCTCAGGAGCAATGCCATTGTCAACAAATCCATCCTCGTTCTGCTGTGCATCTGCAAATTTCCAAGTACAAAAATACTCAACAACTCTAGCTGAAGAAATGAGAATGCTAAGCAAAGTCTCTCACACAGTTTACTGAGAATGGGGAAGCCCTCCCATGGGGAAAATTTTCCTTGATCCATTTTCCTTCCTTCACTAGGTAACATGGATCCAGGGCATTCTGAGATCTATAAAGCTCATCCCTGAGAACAGAGGCAGCTCTGTAATCAATTTCATTGTGGTAATTGCAAAGCATACAATGATCCCATTGACATTCCAACAACCATTATCTCGCAGTCTTGCTCAAGTCCTATAAGTTTCTTATGTATTTGGAGAGTTTTCAATCCAGAAAATAGGGTTTCAAGTTCCACCAGTTAGTGACCCAAAAAAAACCCTAAAACTTTCATGGCAGGCATGAAAGCCCACTCCAGTTCCTTTTGATTTCATCTCTTTCATACATGACTCCCTGGAGAAAAGGGAAGGAGCAAAATACAAAAACTCTCTCTCTCTCTCTCTCTCTCTCTCTCTCATATGTCAGCGCCATGCCATTTGACAAGATATCCAGGAAGGGGGGAAAAAAGGCAAGTCGGGGTGTTGGGGGATTCCAGGAGATGCAAAAATCCAGATAAAAGGCATGGCTTGAGATGAAAGAAGGAAGAAAAAAAGAAACACCAAAAGGACAAGCAAGAGTTTGCTCCAAGCTCTTGGCTTTGAAGTGTCCACTTCAATCAACATACCAGATAGGGTACACAACATAATGGCAACCACGAAAGCCCAAGAATTTGTTCACAAGACAATTCGTACGAAGCGGCAAGAGAATTGCAAGAACATCACCTGCAGATGGGGGAGCCATAGCTTTCCCTTCTCTTCTTCTTCCTCTTCTGTCGCTCCCTCTCCTGGCGTTTGCTCCATCTCTCCAAACACCATGGTCTCAAGCGAATGCATGGGGTGGGGGGGGAAGGAGGGCGTTTCTGTGTGGAATCTGTCTTCTGGACTTTTCTGGGTCGAAACGTTCCAAATAAGTTACACAGTTTTGTGTTAGCAGGAAAGCGCATTCCCTCGTAGAAAAGAGTTTCACCAGTTTTTCAGCATCCATTCCATTCTGGAATATCTTCCGCGTCGGGGCAGGAGGGCGTTTCTTTCTGGAATCTGGTCTTCTGGACTTTTCTGGGTGGAAATGCTACAAACACATTGCAGCTGTTTGTGTTGGCAGGAAGCGCATTCTGGCTAGAAAAAAAAAGCTTTACCAATTTTAGCACCCATTCCAATTCTGGAATCTCCCCAAGACCCTACCTAAGTAACAAATTTCAAGTTTTCACATTAATATTAGCTTTGTTCAATTTGCTGTTGTTGTGTATGTGTAATATTGTTTAACTATGAAATTACTCTAGTACCAATGCACCTTCAACACTACCATACTCCCTGAATGGATTTGGCAATAATTAAATAATTTTTTAAATTGTTGATTTTTTGAAAAATTACTGAAACAAAGTGCCAAAAATCAGTAAAAATAATCTCTCTTTCAGTCCAGATTTGGTACTTAATAAAAATATGGTCTACACACAGCACACTTGTTAGCAAGAGGTTTCTCTTCTTAACAATATTGTTTATGTTGAAATGTCCAGAATTTAAAAATCCAGTGTAGAAACTAAAAATTTTAAACATATTAGCACATGTTTGCCAAATGCACTCAAGGACTACAATAATTATATTAATTTCCGAAATGTTGAAATTTTCAACAATTTTTTTTTTTCTAACAAAAAAACTTTTATAAAGCAAAATAGAGAAGATTTTTTAAATATTCTTGAATATTCTTTTTTTTAAAGTGAAATCTTAAGAAAAAAATTATTATTCAACACCGAAATGTTGAACTTGTCATGGTACTTCAGAATTGAGAAATTTGTGGAAAGCTTGGAGTGTTTGGCTATTCACAAATGAATGGCATAATAACTAAGGCGTACCAATTTAAACCACCTTTGTAGAATGAACTCAAGTTGTCCTGTAATCTGGATTTAAAATTACATACAAAAAAAATCACCTTGTGTAAACTGAAGATATATTGTAGATTCTTATCTTTTTTTATTTAAAAAAATTAAAATTCTATAAAATCATGATTTAATTATGAATTTAATCGGGATTAGTATCTCAGGCTTCAGCCTCAGAGTTGGAATTTATACTCGGATTATCTTCCAGCATTTAATGCAGGCTTTTTTCCATACTTAACTAGTTGTCAAGTTAATCCAGGGTTACTCAAACCTGGGTTTTTTTTTTTTTTTTTTTTTCTATTTTTTT
>Ga0209611_10005702_pt1 | contig 20724 bp, 20 predicted proteins | sample S1TSphgellanicum_3_FD_187693 | JGI IMG/M metagenome (GOLD analysis project Ga0209611, IMG submission 187693) | Host-associated microbial communities from peat moss isolated from Minnesota, USA - S1T2_Fc - Sphagnum magellanicum MG (SPAdes) (version 2) | ecosystem: Host-associated > Plants > Peat...
AACAATGGGAAGAGATAGTGGAGTTAATGAGCATCTGTTGGCATTTTAAACATCTTTTAGCACATGCAATATAACTTCGTAATGTATGATAATGTTGCTTGCAAATTTTTTCTTAAAATTTGCATGATGAAACATAGCCCTTGAAATTGAAATGTGGAATTGAAAAGAACAAGAAAATTTATTGCTTTTGTTTGTTTGGAGGTCCCCAAGAATGGACTTTGATTGCTTTCATCTAAAGTAGCTATGAAGCACCTTGAAACAAATAAATTGTGCTAAATGTCCAACACCACATTTTAAAAAATTGATAAAATTTTGATAGTTATAGGGTCTTATGTTGAAGGCACCTTTGTAAATCTAATTTTTGAACCATAGTGATGAATTCAAGACATGTCAAAAATCTCTTATGAACATAGTTGCTTCAACGTCTACATGAACAAAATCAATGAATTTGGTAATTGGGATTGCCATGAGTTGTACTTTGTGATATTGGAACTATGTATAGAAGACTTGGAATCATATTCACAATTCTATGCAAAATGTAGAGATTAAGAAATTGAATTAATGTGGTGGTTAAAATTCCTTGTGTTTGAAGGTAGTTTTGATAATCTTTTAGCTTAAGTTTTATATTATGACGTATACAATTGACTAGTAATAGAAATGTGAAAATTGTAAACAAATTTAGTACCTTACAAGGGAAGGTGATAGATAGGTTTTTATTTTAACATTATGGTTAAAATTTCAGGTATAATTTGTTAAAGATCTTTGCACATTAAAATTTCTTGATTTAATTTCTTGAATTTGTGTTCTTATTTAGAATAATTGGGCAAGTGATGTTTATTTGGAAACATCAATGGGTTTCTATCTACAGTCATGGAAGGCAAGATATGGAAAACATTTTGATGAGGTTCACACTCTAAAAACCAATCTATACATGAGAAGGTAAAAAAAAATTCATAATTACCTTTATATTTTTCTTCAAAACCCTAGATGTTTACCATATCCAAAAAAATGGCCATTTCGCCATTTTTATTTTCAATTTTTTGTTCAATTCAAACAATAAGTATTTTCTTTATCATAATTACTTTAATCATATATGTTATTATACTAATTTGTAAGGGAGGAAATTGAACCTTAATCATTATGCATAAAACCAATTAACTATGAACATGAGGATAGGTTAAAATGGCTACAATTTGTGTTGCATCCCATACAATGGGTCAAATGAAAGATGTTTTAAAATTAGATTATATATATATATATATATATATATATATATATATATATATATATATATATAATTATCAATTTATTTTTCTTGTATGTTCAATTTGAAAACACATTGGTAAGCCTCCTCTTCCCACCAATAAGAGGGGCTATTAAAGGTAGAAATTTTACCTAGATTAATTAGTCCTATGGGCATCCTAGTAACTAAATAATTATTAATGATAGATTACTTACTATCCTTAGTTTATTTTGAGGATGGTTATTAGGATTCATTGGGCCATTGAAATGGGTGATTGATATTTGTTTATCAATCACTAGGAAGGATTTGTGAATGGATTAGGATAAATGAACCTATTTTGGTGAGAGAAGTGTGCACCTTGTGTGGTATTTTGAAAAGGGGATTGGGAGATGGACCCTTTATCACTCTTGTATGAAAAATTTAATTCATACTTTGGAGGAATGTAAAAGAGGATTGTTGTATAAATAAAAAATTAATGCAAGTGTGTGGAGAGATTATAAAACTTGTGTGTTAATGTTTTTAAATTTGTGCCTCAATTAATTTTTTAATATGATAGTAGTTGATTGTAGTCCGATGTAAAATATTTCAATTGTCATAAATTAAGTTTATTATATTTAGATGTGTTACATATAAAATTAGTTATTTATATTATGCAAGCTTTTTGGAAGGTAGTTACTATGGTATATTAAGAGTGGTCTATAAGCATTTTGGTGGAAGGTAGTAGCTCACCACGAGTAAGGCAATTTGGTAGAAGACACTAGCTTGTTGGTTTATTAGACCAACAAATTTCAGAAGTGCAAATGACACAAGGCTAGAAGGCTTTGCCTTCCTACCTCTTTCGTGAATAATTGAAAATTCTAGTTTGTTTTTAATTTTTACTTCAATTTTAAAACATTTTATTGGAAGGTAAGGCTACCTTCCCCATCATAGTCATTAAAATTGCCCTCCATTTTGTAATATTCAAGAGTTTTTAACTCAATGGCTTTTTCCAATTTTATTTTTTGAGTTATCAGATTTATGATTTTACATTTGGTGAACATATCATGGATTTAATTAAAGAAACTTTGGTTGAAAAAAGTTATGAATGTTTGATTTTTAAATCTTTTCGAGAAAGTTGAAGTGTTCATATGAAATTTGGGAAAAGTAAAAAGAAATTATAGTTTATGGAAAAAATGTAGATGATAGGAAAGAGGTTGAAGGTAATTTCTTTATTGTTTTTTAGAATGGTTTCTACTCCTAAGAAAATTACATTGTGAAAGGTAGTGAAAGTTTGAGACATGAAGGTAATGGGTTTTGAAGATCCATGATTTGCAATGGAAGAGTGTGATAATACAATGTCCAAGAGAGGTAGTAAGAAACCTTAGGCTCTAACCCAATTTGAGACTTTAAACTTCACCCCAACTTTCAAATCTTGCATTTGTACCATAGTAAGGTAAGGAGGTGATGATAGACACTACTAACTGATGGGAGAACATCCTTCTAACATTGAACTCGTGTAATCAACTTATTTTGGCATTCATCTCCATGACAACTCAATTTGCAAAATTTGATCTATTTTTTGTAACACAAAACCCCAAACCCTAAAATCTCCCAGGAAGAAGTTGATGAATTGTGAGATTTTCTTATTATTATATCAGTGATGTTTCTAACCTGAGGGGCATCGCGGTGATGGGCTTGATGGTGATGAGTATTGTACCACCATAGCTCCCCTGTCCCCACTGAACCCCAAAAAATCCCCCACAGAAAGGGAAAAGGGTTTGGGCGATGGGACATAGTTACTCCGCAAACACCATTAGTACTCAGAGAAGAAAAATATGCAAAATTTTCGTGGGCTCCTACACCTACCCCACCGCATTGTATAGACCAAGAAACAATGTATCCACCAAACATATACAACAAGCCAAACTGCAATCACAAGTATACATCTGCAAAAGAAACAGCAGCTCACTGTAGCACAATAGAAGAAACCGTGAGAATGATAACTTGCAGCTGATCTCAAAACAAAGGGGATTGGCACTCACTGGCCAGCAGCTTGAACTGTAGAGTATATTGGTTCTGTGTCTGCCAAACCAACTGAAAATATTTCCTTGCTCCATACAAAAGAGAACTAAAACTAGGAAAGTAGCCCAAAAGAATCCTCTTTCATATAGGTGTTCAGATCTCACCTTGCTTGTCCCTCATGAGATCAGCAAGAACTGCATACCTCACTGAAGACCTGTGTTTAAAATCAAACATCTTCCAAGTGCACAGACTGGGGAATTACTACTCAGAACAAAGCCAATAGCTGAACAGTCAAATCATACTGGCTAAACCGGCTAATATAGCTTAGCACAATTGGGGGTAATGATTTGAAGTGCAAAACTTGGGTTACAGTGGGACCCTACTTTCCATTATTCCATACATGGTCCCTGCTTCAAGATGAAGCTATCCACTGCCAAATAATAATTTGCTGCAATGTTTGCACCAACAAGCTGTGCTTCTATCCACATTTATGTGAAGTATTCCTCTTGATGATGGTCCAGCAGTTATGCAGCTTGAGCAACCTCAGTAGCAAAGTTCTTCTCCTCTCTGAACATGTTTCCAAGCACAAAAGAAGAACCAATGAGGCCATAACCATCACTCTCAGATGTCCCTTCAAAAGGAGAATTATTAACTCTAACACAGACAGTACTCCTGAGTACAACCAACTTTGCTAATCCACACTCAGTGCCTCTACAACAGGAATGACTGTTAAACCACTATGAAACCCAGAATCTTCGACAACATTTCTACACACTCATTTGGCTAAAACCAGATATAACAGAGCTAAAGGCAGAATTTGATGGTTACCTTTGAATTCCCTCCCCAACTTCCATTCGCAAAAATCTGCTGATGCTAACTTGCCTTCCCAACTGCTTAGAGAGTTGATCAAGCACTGCCTGTTTACACATGCTACCAGTGATCACAGCCAGATCATCAGTGCTGAGACATCTACAAAAATCAGGCCTACTTATCACAGTGCATCTAGCCTGCTTAGGTCCTGGCTGCACAGAAGTTGTTGGCTTCTCATGCATGAATAAACTGTGGATAAATACTACCATACACAAATTCATTGAACTCTTCCCCTAATGATTGGTAAGGTACTTGAAGAGCAAAGTGCCAGTCATACGCACCCGCACAGTCATAGAATCATTCACCACAAACTTCTGCTCCAGCAAGGCAACCTCTTCTATGTACTTGCGGAGCCGACCTTGGAGCATCTTCTCTACAACAGCAGCTGGTTTACCTGTTGCAAGGGCCTGGATCACTTCCCACCTCTAGCATTGGTGCTCTGTGATATCACTCAATACTACAACTCCTGCTTAGGACACCAGGAGAACAAAAAGGACGCAAAACTCTGTCACTGACAGGGGCAACTGTGCTCTGGACTAAGGCAGAAGTCCAAGAGCAATTCATGAGTTGTGCAACAATCTATACTTGTCACACCAATGCATAGCAAGTGCTCCTGTAAGGATAAAACCAACAACCAAAGCTCAAGGAAAAAAAAAGTCCCCAAAACCTCCTTAGTTATATCCACTTTCAGTTTATCTTCAAGATATAAGTAGTTTAGACAAAGAAATCTTGAAGTACCTGTGACCTGAAAATGTCCAATTCCTGTTGTAGTGCACTGCCAGCAACAAGTTCCTTGGACAAGAAAAGGGGCTTCGCTGCCACCACATGCATGGCCAAAGATGCTCCAACTTCTACCTCCAGCTCCTGTCCCTCCAGTCTTTGGCCTCCCTCCTCTGGTTCCAGTGTCACTAGACCTACAATCCTTGCAACTTCTGGAAACAAGGCCACCAAATGCATTGCAGTAAGGAATGGCACCCTAAACCACCAATGCATTCAAGGTTCAAACATATAAACTGGAGGAGGCACACTCACAAATTGCTGAACTGAAGAAAGGCATGTGAGTATCACCACCTAGGAAGCACTCCTCTTGTTAGATACAATAAGTCTTTTTGCCACCACAGAGGTGTTAAAAAAACACAGAGATATCCATTCCTGCCTACACGAAATCAGAGCAGACCTGGATGTTGTGAAGCATGCAGATAGGAGGACACAATGCCTGTGGAGGATGACATTGTAAAACCCCGACGAAGCCGCACATTTTCCCCCATGATGGCAGCCACCTCAGCCACAGCTTCTTGAACTGTTGCTTCTCCATTCAGTCTTGAGTGCTCCATTTTGATCTTCACTGCCTGCAAAAAAAAAAAGGAGCAACATCACAACTAGCTCCCACCTTCTTGAGTGTTCTGCAACAATAACATGACTTTGCATGAGTAAGAAAAAAACGAAATGGCTTCACCTCCAACAGTGGAAGATTGATGGCAGTTGCAGATGATCCCACCAGTCCCTCATGTGGTTCCAAACTTAGTGCAGCTCTTGCAACTCTCACAGCCTACAGAAGCAGCATAAAATTACAGATCCTTCAATACAATGGTGGCTTCAATACAACCGTAGAGCAAAGAGCCACAATCCAAAATCAAACCCCAAAATGACTAAACCCTAAACCCTAAAACGTAAAGAAGCAGAGTGAAAGGGTAACAACCAGGTGTTGGAAGATATCATTTCGTGCAACGAAGTCGGTTTCTGAGTTGATCTCCACAACTGCAGCTGCAGCAGGACCTTTTGCCACTGCCAGGAGTCCCTCTGCTGCAACTCGGGTGGTTTTCTTGCTCGCAGCAGAGAGGCCTTTTTTCCTCAACTCAACAAACGCCGCCTCTGCACCATCATCCCGCTCAGCCAGTCAACATTCTATTGCGAACCAGCGGGCATGCTCAACTGCAGCATAGTCCTCCACACTCGGCGAGTAATGCAATTTCCATCAACAACAACTCCATATCCTACTCTCAAGAGAAACACAGAAGAGAAACACGAGGAGCAACAAACAAAACACCGGCTCTTCCAAGGATTACAGCAGCTGAGAGAATCCAATACCAGAATCCCATCCGCATTGCTCCAGTACAGCCTTCACGTCCTTGATGGGAGCACCAGTTCTCTCCCGCAGTGCCTTGATGAGAATCCCTGATTGAGAAGAGCTAAATCCACGGCCAAATCCTAGGGATGACCAAGAAGACGAAGTTGCAGCAGCAGCAGCAGCTCCTCCCCCTCCATCCGACCACGAACCAAAGAAGCGTGTAGAAACCAAAGTGGCAGTCTCAGATCTCCAAAAGCAGCGTGACAAGCGATCATAAGCATCGGGGCGAGACACAATCTTGAAAAACCCGAAGGTGTGCAACTTCCGCACCGCGTTCACCATCTTCCTCTCAATGCACACACACCCTTGCACGCTTGCAAGATCGTTGCTTCGAGATGCACTTGATAGATCGTCTCTCTCCGTGAGGCATGCGACGAGAGAGAGAGAGAGAGAGAGAGAGAGAGAGATTCGTGCAGGAACGTCGATGGTCTCAGAATCACGCTTCGGGTTTTGAGGCTCTACTAGGGTTTTTGTTTTTGGTCCAGGAGCCTTAAACCCTAAAACATAGTGCAAGGTTATCAGGCCTTGCTTAAGGCTCAGAATTCTATTGTCAATCCTTAAGAAAATCAAAGAATTGGTTTTAATCTATTTTTAAATATTTTTTTGGTTTTCTTGTTGGTTTCCATTTAATTTTGCTATGTAGCTGCGGTGGTGACCATCCTTGAACCAATTTTGGCTAATAACAAAATATGATATTAAATTTAAATTATTTAAATATTTTAAATATATATATAATTAATAAAATTTTGGGGGGAATTTTGGCAATTTATATTTAAAAAATTGAATTTGAAACAAACAAGTTTAAAATTTTCATTACACTACAAATTTTGCATTAAAATTGTTGGTCATGATACACAACAATGGATTTCAAATTTCTTAGACGGGTCAAATAAACACTCACAAAACCATTGGTTCTTCCATGAAAATTGTCAATTCTTTCATGAAACTTATTGGTTTTCTGAGTTTTTTTTTATAAAAATAACTAAAATTTATGGTTTTTTTAAGGTTTTTAAATAAGAATAATTGGTGGTGTCCACAACAACAAATCACAACCTTCCAAAAGGTTCAACTTGACCAAAAACATTCACATTGATTGTAGCGGAAATCCACTTCGATTATAAACATGAAACATGAAAAATGCATGGTTATTTTGATTAAAGTGATTTTTTTAATCAAGTGTTATGTCATACATATAGTCAAAAGGGATAGACAAACAAAAAAATCCAGCATGTTGGCCATGATTTTGTTAAATAAGTCATACTAAACAACAAAAGTTTAGTTAAATTAATCATATTAACTTGGTTAGTTATCTTACTTGTTAAGCTTAGGTTGTCTACTTAAAGTCTAGGCTATTATAATTTATTATAAGTTATCTTAGATTACCAATAGGTTAAGGTAAAATAATTTAAAATGACTTAGGATAATTAAAAATATAATAACATATATATAGTAGGTTAAAATAATTTCTGACATTGAATAACATAAAAAATTAAGGTAAAACAATTTAAAACAACATAAAATAACTTTGAATATATTACAATAGCCTAGGGTTACAATAATTTATAATAGCCCATACTAGAATAGTTTATAATAATTTATATCAACTTAAAATAGCTTAAAGTGGGGTAACTTCATTAAAAACTTAATGTCTCACAACTTAGTAATGCAAATCATGCAAAATTCATTCATTCATAATTCATATGTTTCACACATTGATATCATGCATTGAAAACATATTTGACACAAATTTATAGGAAGATGCAAAATCCATGTGACATTTGTTCATTTATAAATTCATATCATATATCAATACATTTATACATGTGTCAAACGTGTTTTTGACACATGATATTCATCTGTAAATGAATGAACAAACATTATTTTCATTGTTAATTCATCACATGTTAAATTTGAGATGTTTGAATAGCCTAAAATAACAGAAGGTAAAATGATTAAGAATAACTTATGATAAAATAACCAAATCTAACATAAATAAAATAATCTAAGATATAATATCTTATGATAATTCATAATAAAATAACCTACAATAGTCGATGGTAAAATAATATATAATAACTTAAGGTAAAATAATTTAGGATAAAATTGTCAATAATACCCAAATGTATAATAACTTTAAATAACCAAATATAACTTAAGATAGAATAGCTTATAATAATTAAAAATAGCCTATAGTGGGATAGCCTAAAATAACATCAAATAGTCAAAACTAACATAAAACAAATTAAATTAACATATGTTTAATTCAACTAAAGTAACCAAAAAAATCTTAAGGTAGAATAATTTAAAATAACCAAAACTAGTTTAAAGTAATTTAGGGTAGTTATAATAAGCCATACCACATAAGTAAGATAGGAAGAATTGTCCATAATGATGTGATAACAAAAATTATCACTTGTTGAAAAAATGGTGCAATGATTAAAGGCTTGAACTTTTAATGTGAAGGTGAAGATGAAGGTGAAAGGTTCAAATCCTCACACTTGCAACTTATTTGAATGTTATTATCTGACTTACTTAGTTTAACATAGTTAGTTTAGGCTTTTACCCCTCTAGGTTAACCTAGTAACCTAGGTAGGGTATGGTAAGCAGGTCATAAATAAAAAAAATTTGGGTTTTTTTAATAATTGAAATTATAAATTACAAATTATTTTCCCCATATATTGTTGCTTCATTTTATTAGTAAAAAACGTCAATAAAATAAAATTGTCAAAATAGCCAACCAAAAAGACATAATCAAAGCAAACATGTTAAAATTAGCTTGTCCAAAATGACATTTTAGACAAATTGGACAAGGGGGGCAAAAAGATCACAAGTGGGGACTTTTGATTAATTTTTTTCTAATAAAAAAACCATGATTCTTGTATATTGTTTTTGAGGTTTTTGAATAACCATAATTGGTGGTTTTAAAACAAAATTGGGCACTTTCCAAATAAGTGAAATTGATAGTTATTAACAAAATCAAGTACCCACCTAAATTAAATAACAACTAATGTTGGTATTATATGTTCATTTCAACATTTCAATTGAGTACATGTACTAAGGCATTTGTTCATTTTGTACATTAGAAACATGGATACAAATATGCAATTTTTCTTTTGAGTACATATATCATCTAGGTTTTAAATAACATCTTAAACATTTTGTTGGATGAATATCAATGAACCTAGTTATAGATGGTATTATTTATATCTTTGTATCAAATCTTATGGAAAATCTATTTAAAAGGATGAGCATATGTTTAATATCTTTCATGATAAAAATGATAATGTCATGTTTTTATGATTTAGTGTCACAAAAGGTCTATTTTCCTAAACATTAAAGCCATGCAATTTACATTACAACTTCAACCCAAAATCCAACTTAATTAAGTCCTACCTTTAAGGATCCATGTATCACATTATGCATGAACATTGAGTTCATAGAAAATATTTTGCATACATAACAACAAAACATGATTTGATTAAATGTCATCAATTCATTTGTTAAAGGTCCTATGTTCAACCAAAGACTTGTATCTTACATGCCTATCCTACCAATATAAAATCATGAGTTTAATTTTCATTTGCTGTTTGTTTTTTAACAATTCCATGCATAACTTGCTTCAATTATAGAGCAATGCTTTGAGATTTTTTTAATTTAATACCATTTGCATCACCTAAACATAATTAGAAAATCCCTACTTTCAAGAATATGTCAAGAGGATGTTCACAAAAACATTAGAAAAATAAAAATTGTCAAAAAAAAAATAGGAACTCGTATATGCTTGAATTTAAACATGTCAATAAACGATAGTTTGATAAATATAATACTTCAACAATTTTTAGCAACTCATAATTGAACTACATTTGAATTTGTATTTTCAAAAACACACCACAATGAACATGCAACAATCAAGAACATAACACTTCAACATCTGTTGGCTACTCACACATACTTGAATTTAAACATTTCAACAAATAGCTTGATGAACATATAATACTTCAACAACTTTTGCAAGATCATACCTAACCTACATTCTAGTTTGCAATTTCAAGAACCCATCACAATGATAATAACAATGATCATTCAAAATCTAACACTACAATAACTTATGGCAATTCATACATACTTGAATTTCGACAACACTCCACAAACACACGAAAGTTAACAAATTAATCCACGATAATTTTCATCCAATTAATAACAATTCATGGGGCATTTGAGTTGGGTATAATACTTTCACATGGAGTAATGAACACTTACACCAAAATTAGTCACAAGTTCAAACACTAAATTAAAAGTCACATGCAAGATACCAAAGAATTGTTCAAAGTGAAACTTAAATTCAGACCTCATATCATGAAATTCATTCCATTGATAAGACAAGATACATAAATAATACACAAATTAAAGATCTAATGAACACCATTTAGTCTTGAAATCCTACTCATGAAGCTTTAACAAATGATGTTCCGAATAAAACATGTTGATTTGAAATAAGATAACACATTAGAATATGGTTGCATAGGTTAAATGCATTCAAATATTGTTTATCTTTAGGTTTACATTTTGGGCATAAATTTCATTATTTCTATGGTGATGCATGTGGGCAAGGTAGGAAATAAATTTGTTACCTTCAAAGAATTGGAAAGAAGTGCACGCAAGTTAGTTTAACAAAAAACCCATCTATGCCTTATTTTTCTTTTCACCTCATTATTCCACCCATGAGACCACAATTAATTGACAATACAATGATATCAAATTCCCCCATGTTGAAACACCCTTCTGTTTGTTAAGTGATATTGCGAATCAATCATTGGTTTTGCAATGAAATGCAAATTCAAGTTGTGTTTCCTAACTCCCACAAAGAAAGAAGTTCTGAATGGGTTGGGACAAATTCACAAGCAAAAGTTCAAGGTGAAATCATTTTTCATTACAAGAAAAAATATAGTTAGTGAAAATTGAAAACAAAATCTTACCCAAATGAACCATAGGTAATCCAACTCACAATACACATCATGGCCTGAATTTGTGACAAGCTTGTGTTACTTTCTTCCCTGAAATATACCATGTGATGATAGAAGGTGTTGCATCAAAGTGGCAAAAAAACCTAGGATGTTTGGGAGAGTTTTGAATTTTAAAATTTTTGACACGTTACATGAATCCAAAAAAGTTTATGGGCCCACAACTCGCTTTAAAAACTCCAATTGAAGATCTATTAAAGTTGTAATCCTTGGAAAGAACTTTCAACAAATTCTACCAATTGTGAGTGGTGGGTACAATGTTGCAAGTTCATTTCTTCACAATTTCCGTAAGTAATGGTTGTTGAAATTTACAAGCCCAAATTTACATTTTACTTTATTAATTTAAGTAGTATGCTTTTGGCAACAAATGTCAATATTGGGATAATTCTTAAAATTTTCATTTTTCTTTATTTGTTTCTCCTTTTATTTATTCATTGTTTTTTCCCCTAGGCTTATATATTTTTCTTTTCTAAAAATCAAATATCACACAAATTGATTCAACAAAACCTATGTTAAAATCACTAAACAAGCATTAAACATGGTGTTAAAGTGAACCTAGACAACCTTGCTTCAAAAGTTGCATAATATAATATAACTTTTTATATAAATTCATATAATTTTCAATAGCTCTTGTAGATATTTGTCGGTTAGACTTGAACATAAACACATCTCTACATTGCACACCACCAAACCCAACAATTTCCAACCCCCTAAGAAACACATTGTCATCAAAACCCAATAGTTATAACTTATAACCACCGAAGGAACACACCATCATCAAACACCAAGTATTGACATTTGGACATTGAAGACGCATTTTGAAACTATACATCAATCTTCAAAATGTTCCTCTTTAGACTAAAGTCAAATAGAGACATGATGAAACACAATGTCATAGTGTCAACAAATTGAAAATATGTTCAAGACCCAACTAGTTTCAAGCCTTGACCTCAAAGATTATGGCATACTCTATCAATGTATGTTTGTGGAATAGGAAATCTGAATGTTAGTATAAATGATTGGAAATCAAAGTCTCAGCTCTTGAGATAGAGGTACAGTTAAGAACCGCACCCTAATGCTTTTCTCACATCTTGCAATATCATTTTGAATATTGCACTAATTGCAACAAGCTGATCTATGTTCCGTCCATGCATGCTTGCCCTTATACATTAAAGGTCGACTGGGCCGTGGGTATCTCTTTGCTCAAGAGGTATTCAATATAGTAACCAGTAACTGGGGCTTTAGCAAGTGATTTGTCCATCGGGGACTCATGAAACAAAACTGTCTATAGTTTGCAATCACACATACCGCTGAGGATTATCTGGTAGCAAAGATTGAAGACCTATCTTGTCCTTGTCCTTGATAGCTATACCATTCTTTGTTGTATTTCCAGCATTGATAAATTGCAGGGGAGAATGTGCTGAAAGCACCCGTAATTCCCTATCATTCATAATCTCAAGAACTTGAGGTTCTCCATCCCCACAGCCCTTTGATAAACCCACATCAATCCTAATTACAGTGTCATTGCAAATGCTATTTATGCCCCTTCGATCTTGTATTGTATGCCCAACTACCATTCTTTGTGCTCCTGGGATGGAAGCAATTGCCTCATTCAGAAGCTCACAATCACAACGACTTTCTTTAACATCTGAGTACTTTCGCAGCCACACAATAGCATTCGCCCCATGTAGGTACGAAGGGCCACGCCATCCATTTTTGCCCAACATCCAGTCTCTCACCTATGATAATCATCACAGGAAGCCAACACAATCTTGTGAGTCTGGTGTCTCTCAGTATCTCTCTCTATGTTGCTGGCAAAGTCAAATCGATCATTAAGCTTTTCTTGTGCTTAGATTTTGATTATTTGTGGTAAGTTATTTATGACAATCCATGCATGTCAAATTGAAATGACTTAAAATAAATCAAATGTGATTCACTCATACACATGTTATTCAGTTCTTGTCCATTATTTTGTTTGCATTCAAAAAGCATATTGTATCTCTCCATACCTTTGGTACAAGATTGAGGCACAACAAAATTGATCATCCAGTTTTCCTGTGATTATACTGATGTTGGGGCGATTATTCAAAATTTCAAAGAACAATCACATCCAATTCTTACTTGCATATGAAAGAGCTGTCGTTTGAAAGACCTGTGGCAGTTCTAAAATCTCACAATTTTAATTAGGCCTGGTTCCTTATAGATTAGTTCTCTTTTCAATGACAAGAGCCAGTCATATGTTGACAGTTCTTAAAGTGCTAAAAAAAAATCAGAGAAAAAGGACCAATTCTTAACATGATTTTTTACTTTTATCAAAACTTTTTCGTTTTTCAAACTTTAGGACCTTGGCAACACTTCCTTTTAAAAAAAAAGGGAGGGCTGGTTGCTTGTTCCCACCTCCCCAGAATCCAAGAAACTCCAAATTCAAGAAATCTTGCACTTGAAGTTGTAAAGAACCACCGACTTCTAATTTGGCAATGGTTCTCAGGGACACCCTGTTCTTTTCTAAGTTCTAACCTTTGACAGTCCCCATAATGGGAAATTATTAACATATTTCACCACAACATTATCAAATTGAGAACCAGTTCAAGAACAGATTGGGGGGTTTGTTGTGGTTTTTGATAACGACCCAACTTTGGATTGAACTAGTTCTGTCAGTTTGTTTGCATTCAAAATCATCTCATAGTGCACAAGATTCTAAACAAATCTCTAAAGCAACACCTGAAAGTCTCAAATGAGAGTTGATGAGCCATCACTGACATGATGATTACCTCCTGATTGATGTGTTCGAGCCCATAATCCATGTGAGCAGGCAAGAGCCCTCCATGAACAAACACTGAGCTCCCAACCACCAAAACAGTGTGATGATTTGCCAAAAAACGTGATGAGATTGGGCCTCCAGGCCTCAATGCAGCGATTCTTGCCCTCAAACCCTCTGGGTAGCTCACTGGAATGCTATGAAACAAGTCAGGGGTTTTTGTTAGTCCTCCACACTTGTCTTTGAGCACATTTCCAAGAGTAAACCAGTGAGCCCAGTTGCGGAAGTCATTCAGCCCGGCTGGTGTAACATACCGGAAGTCACCCTCCATGTTCATGATCTCATGGTTTCCATTCAAGACATGGACATCACCTCCTGCAGATTGTGCTTCAAGCTTCAGCTTCTCAAGCAAGTAAATCACCTTCAATTCCTCTCCTCCTCTGTCTAACAAGTCACCAACCTGCACACAGACAAAAAAAATTTGTTCACTTCAAATCTTCAAGCTTAGCAGCTACTTCAAATCTTTCTGTCACAGAGTATCAAGTTGTACAGACTCATGCTAGGGAGAAAAAATTGCCATTATCTTATGTTGCCAACCTGCATACAAACAAAAAGATTTTGTTCACTTCAATATTCAAGCTTAGCAGCCACTTCAGATCTTTCTGTCACAGAATATCAACTTGTACAGACCGACATGAGGTAAATTTTTTTTGCTGGTATCTTCATGTGGTCACTCTCTCCCTCCATTTCTTGCAATGGTTTTTGAGGTGCTTTCCTACAACCCATCTGCTTCCCGAACATTTGCAGATCCAACAAATGAGAAAGAGACTGAGAGGATCATGGCTGAACTTCACTCTATTTGGTACCATTGGAATTGTGTATACCTACATGCAAGAATTCAAGGCCTGAAGAGCAACAACAGATCAAGGTTTCTGACTCACTTGGGTCCTGTCTTTCTCTCCTAATTTTGCTACTGCAAAAAAAGCCACATCTACTAGTCCTGGACTTTGCGGCAGCAAAGCAAGCTTTCATGACAGGACTACTACATGGGTTTTGCTGCCAGTAGCAAAACAAACTTTTGTGACAGGACTACTAGATGGGTTTTGCTGTCAGCAGCAAAACAAGCTTTCATGACAGGACTACTAGATGGGTTTTGCTGCCAGCAGGAAAACAAGCTTTCATGACAGGACTATTGGATGGGTTTTGCTGCCAGCAGCAAAACAAGCTTTTGTGACAGGACTACTAGATGGGTTTTGCTGCCAGCAGCAAAACAAGCTTTCTTCCTGGCTACTAGATTGGCTTTGCAGCAGCAGCAGCAAAAAGCAAGCTTTTGACCTGGGTACTAGATGGGGTTTTTTGCAGCAGCAAAAATTAGGAGAAGAATAAGAAAACAGAACCAAAAGCAAAGGTCACCGGATCATCATGTGCATGGATATGGGGGGAGCAAGAGAGAAGTGGACAAAACCCTACCTGAACCACGACAGTTTTGCCTCCAATCCAGTGATCATTGGCGTCCAGAACTTGAGCAACTCGTAAAGCCGCTCTTGCTTTGGACAGATCACCATGAATGTCTCCTATGGCAATCAATCTCTCAGGTGCAGGTAGCCATGTGCTTAACATTCTTCCTCTTCTTCCCATCTCGCTGCTCTTTTCAACCTTGGAAGAATTCTTTCCTTGTTGATTGCCATCAACCTCCTCCTCCTCATCCAGTCTTGTTGTTGCGAAGCTTGCAGACGAAGAAGAGGTTTTCTGGTTCACAGAAAAAGAAGTGGCAGACGACGACGATCCCAGAAACTGACCTCCCACTACAAAGTCCACAAACGAGTCCACAAAATCCGAAACTAGGGCTGGCACGTTGCTGCAGAAGGGGGCAGAAGAAGAAGAAGTAGAAGAAGAAGAAGAGTCTGGTGCAGCAGCAGCTTCTCGTGTTTCTTCTACCTTACCTGGCATGGCTTCTTCTTCTTCTTGTCTCTGGATATCCTCGTGCGTTCATGCAAAAACTCTTCAACAACAAACGCCTACCTTCACCACGACGACGACGAAGAAGAAGTTTTCGCATAAGAACAGATCGTAATTGCGGGCCTGCGAGCATGGAACTCGTAGACTGAAGATCAATGCAAAAGGGGGACAACACAACAGACGGAGATCGGAATGCTACACGAACGCAGACTTGGTGAATCCTGAGAATTAGGGTTTGGGGGGTGGGGAGAGACAAGAAGCTCTGGAGCGCAGCGGAAGCAAGGAAGGAAGGAAGAAGGTGCAAGGAAAGGAGAGCGAGCCTTGGGAGGAGGAGAGAGAAGAAAACGAACGAACGAACGACGATGGGAAAGAGAGGCGAGAGGCAGTCGGAGCGGACGCTGGTCTGTGTGATACAAGCACTCATGGGGCTGGAGTTGCTGGTGGAGCTGCGGAACGACCTCTCCATTCGGGGCTTCCTTGACGACTGCGACAATGCAATGAAGTAAGTCCATCTCTCCATCCTCCTCCCTCCTCCTCCTCCTCCTCCTCCTCTTCTTCTTCTTCTTTGTTGTACCCTGTTAACATGGGGTTGTTGGGGTTTTGGCAGTGTGATCATAAAGGATGCAATGATCGAGGATGTAGAGGTGATGCTGCATCTCCTCCTCCGCTTCTTCTCTTGATCTTTATTTGCTTCTGGAAAGCAGAGCCTTCTTCCGAATTCTGAGGAGTTTTGAGGAGCTTCAGAAATCTCTCTTGTCAAGAGAAATCTCTCTTCCGACAAGAGAGATTTCTGAAGCTTCAGTTGCAGCAGAGCGTCATCATAGACTCTGAGAGACAGACAGACACAAAAGAGCAGAGGAGAGAAAATGAACAAGTTTCACAAAATTGTTTCTACAAAAGCTTTGTGTCAATGACTTAGCAGGCATTTTGAATTAGAAGCGGCAGCTTTGCTTACAAGCAAGAATGCTTTTTGTTTCTGTGATGAATGGACAGGGATGTCAGAAGCATATGCCACTGATTTTTGTGAGGGGCAGCAACATCCGTTTTGTGCACATTCCTGATAATGTCAATATTATGCAAGCAGTGGAAGAAAGGGTAAGTGAGTTCTGCGTGTGGAGCCAAACTTTCTGAATTCTCTCGTTTGGCAAATTTTATTTTTGACATGTTTTCATCAAAAAAGAAAGAGTGGAAGCTCTCCTGAATTTTTTTTTTTTCTTGTTGTAATTGATTCTTTTTCTCTAGGTTTCTTCATCTCTCAGTCTTCCAATAACAGTGGTTTTCAAAGACCCACTTGAGCATTGGCAACATTCCCATAGACAAATGTAATGATGTTGTTGTGTGTGTGGTTCCTCTGCTTTCTCAATGCAGTGCTTGGTACATAGTTACCTGAGAACAATGATGATATTGTTCTGTCATCCCTTTGTTTTCTCAATGCAGCAGTTGGTACATAGTTACCTGAGAATGATGATGTTGTGTGGTGGTGCTGTCTGTTTTCTTGGATGCAGCGGTTGGTACTTGATAGAGCAGCACTTGCATACATGGGTGGAAAGGGTTTAGCTCCTACACCCAAAGCTTTGGAAACTCAGATTCCAGACACTGCAGATGCAGCAATTTAGCTGGTATTCAAAATTACGGGTATTCAATCAAACTCTCAGAACAAGATTGTTGTCCAAGATAATATGGGTCCGAGATATTAGAAAAATGCATGCAGGAATGAAGTTGATTCTGCATTGCATTACAATAGAGTTGATCATGGGGGAAATGAAACTCACATGACTGTAGTCCAAGTCCTGGCTTTGGAACTTGAAGCAACTGCACTGCATCCTGATTTGTAGTCAAAATCCTGTCTTTGTAACTGAAGCAACTGCAAAGCGTCATACAGTGTATGAATCAACAAGACAGATCAACCTATGAGACCAAATCCTGTCTTCGTAACTAAAGCAATTGCAGTGCATCAGACTGTACGAATCACAAGGCACATCAATGCATACAACAATTGGTAAGGATTCACGAACATAAGAGCAGAGCAGTTTCTTTGTTTGTTGAAGAGTCTTTTGGAGTGAAGCTGGAGTGAATATGCATGGAATCCCAGCATTGCAGGTGGTTTCAGGGTCACAGTCTATGTCAAGCTTCATGTCTCTGAAGTTTGCAGAGAGATCTCCCCCAACAACCACTGGAAGCTAATAGGACAAAGAGCATTGTCATACCTTATTACAGTCACTCATGAAGTGTCAGACCATCACCTTCATAATGGATAGAAGTGATGAGTGTGAGAGATGTCCTCCAATTTAATAATTTGACCACCTTATTTTGCTCATTGTGTCTTCTCTGAAGTTTATTCAATAAATACTGAAAGTTCTGGCAGTTTTGCACCAAGTTTCACCTTGCACAGCATTATGCCAAATCATTTGAACCACCCAAGATGCAGAATCATGCAGTGTTTCAAGCATTTGAAAGGATAGGCTAATGAAGATTAGAAAATAACATACCATGTCCACTGGTGTTCATGTTTAAGGAATCTTTCAAGTTTGATGAAGAATTTATCTGGAATTGCAGAATAACCTTCTGCAAGGATGTTGTCACCTGTACAACTCTCTGCATCAATTGCTTGCAGCCATGAGTATGGAGTTCTCAGCCTGAAGGCAATGGTGAGTGTGTTAGGTAGTGCTCTTCTAGTATATCTAGGTTGATTTCTCAGGAATCAATAACCTTTGAAAAAGAAACAAGACAACAGTAGACTGATGAGACAAAACTGTGGGTATGAAGCAGAAATAGAGCAACCTTGAACTGAAGGGCATTATGGCCAAAGAAAACTTTGTAATTGAACTCAATGGGGGGATTCAAATACCCTTCTTTACACACAGGGCAGAGCAAGGATCAGGGGGGAGAATGCAGACTAAGTGAGGCCCAGCAGGGCTGTGACTGATATTGGGTCGACTAACATTGGCCAAGTGCAAGGCAGGGGGATGAACATGACCAGTGACAAGAGGAACACATGCCATTGATATCACAGTTCTTGCACCTAACTGTTGTGAGAGTGAAATAGATCCCTTCTTTCTCCCAGCAATCATCCAACTCTTCTCATTAATCTTAAGCTCATAAGAAAGCTCCTCTGCATCCTGCAAACAAGTACCAATAAACATATTCAATCTGGCTGCCATATAGAGCCATCAATGACAGAATGAGTGCTATGCAGATGATCTTCAGCAAACTGAAAAAACAGTCATTTACTGTGTCTGTTGCTGAACACGCCTAGAATCTTCCACAGATTTGAGAACAGGAAAAATGACTCTTCATGAGCCCCACCCTGGAACCTCAGATCAATATAGAATCTGTTGCAATTTGACTATCAGCACTGACATTAACAACCTACTCAGTTAGTGAATCCCTTTATGAAGTTTACCTCATCTTTTGATGTTGAATCACTCCCATGCGCATCACCAGCCTCTCTTTGTAAACACAGTGTTGCACGGCCCTCCTTCAGCCTTTCTACCCTCCACTGGAAAATGATCTGCTGCCCGACCCTAAGGTTCTTTGAAAGGATGGCCAGCATACCCACAGCCACAAGCTGCTCCAGCACAGGCATCTCCAGAACAAAACTGCTTGAGTACTCTAACAAATGGGAACCTTGGTGAGAAAGACAGTGTGCTCCATGTCTGCGGTCCCCTGAAATTTTGTACTGAACATTGAGCGTACTCTTCTGTCGTATTTCAGTTGTACCATTACTGAGGTTTTCACTGCCTGAGAAGACATTTCCACAACATAGTTACATTATCACCTAAATGAAGTTCAGACAAGTCGCAACTGTACACTTCCTGAAACACTCTGAACTAGGTCTGCAGCCATTCCACTAGACTTCCAATTGACAGCCCTGATCCTAACGGCCATACAGACTCTAAGGTAAAATGACCAACCAGAAATCTGATAATCGTAGGCACTTTGACAGATAGTTACACCATAGAAGATCACTTCTGTTAAGTAATGTTACATGCAGGACCTCATTCTTCGGAGTAATATGCTTTCTAACAGGGAAAAGCATGTTACCTTCCTTCCTTGCAGCCAAGTCAGATCGGACAACAAAGAGCAAAGCCCCTTCACGGGTTGCTGAAAGGGAAAGTGGCAAAAGCAAAGATGGACTTGGCCGGCCCTCTGGATCATCAACATGACTAAAACCTGGTTGAAGTGCCAATTTAGCATCAACAATTGTAACAATTGCCTCCACTTGTGATTTCAAAGTCACCTGCATTTTCATAAAATCATAAAAAAAACTGCTTAAGTTAGCACAGCACTCACTGAACTATCTATAGACGTAGGGTACATGTTAGAAGAAATAAGATCCATGAAGTTGCAGAGAAATCTCCACAACAACAATTACAGGTAACACGACAATGAGTGCAGTCATAACCTCATGAGAGTCGCTCACAAAGTGACAGACCATCACCTTCATCACGAACGGCAGTGACGAGCTGCCATGACTACCCACTGAGTTCATCAGCTCCCTACAGTGGGTGTAGATAAGCGTATAATAATCTTCCCAAAAACTTGGGCAAACCATTATACACAATCTGCGTCCTGAGTTTCTGTTGCCTTTCCGGAAGCAATGGGAAGACTCAGACGTGATGTTGGCTAGCACTCAAGAGACATTGCTAATCAAAAAAGTCAACAGTATCCTCATTCAAGCTGCAACAAGCTTCTGAAGGAAAGAGCTTTTATTTCATTTTAGCATGTCCCTGTATATGCAAGC
>Ga0209611_10005705_pt1 | contig 20720 bp, 15 predicted proteins | sample S1TSphgellanicum_3_FD_187693 | JGI IMG/M metagenome (GOLD analysis project Ga0209611, IMG submission 187693) | Host-associated microbial communities from peat moss isolated from Minnesota, USA - S1T2_Fc - Sphagnum magellanicum MG (SPAdes) (version 2) | ecosystem: Host-associated > Plants > Peat...
TAATCACATTTTTCTTGCAACTACAAGATTTTTGTTTTGTTGAAAAAATAAGATTAAAATTTATACCAACATGAACAAGGTTCTAATAGTTTCTATCTTGATAATTAATCTACTAAGAAAAGTGACAACATTGAAGCTCAAGAAATTTGAAAAGTGGGACATTACTTGTTTGAGAGGTTTAAGCCAAGAAAACATTTTGTGAAATGTATTGGGACAAAATAACCCAACTTATTGACCTAATCTACATTATTAGGCCTAAATGACACAAAATGTATGTCACCTCCAAGGGAAATTATTCAATTTGTGTGTCCCACCAAGCTAGATATACATGGGAGACTCAATGAAACACTAAATTATGTGCAAATGATTTATTTTGCACACAATCACCATTCAATTCAAAGAAATGTCATTTTATTGTTGAAGAGACCTAGTGAATTTTTGAAACACAAATCAAGTTGTGTTCAAATTTTATTTTTTTTAATTTCATATAACTATAGCTCTTAACAAATATGGTAAATCCCAAACTTCTACAAGTAAGAACTTAATTGTCAACTGAAAATGTAAACACTTCAAAGAAAACAATTGAAAAAAATAAAATAAAAAATCCTTGCCCTTTAAGGTTTAGAAAATGGGACATGAGTGAAATTAGAAAAATATTTCATTTTTTGTGCCCCACCTTATTGGATGTATACATTAAAATTGTCCACAACTTTGAGGGTGAATCAAGTAAGCATTAGGTGGGGGAATTTTAATCACGGCCTCAAAGGAATAAATTGGTAGTTTTTGTTGAATTTGAAGCCTCTTTCATTGCAATTGAGAGGGAGGGTTGGGGGAAATGAAGGGGATTACAATTGTGGCTATCAAAACTTGTAGGAAGACTAAAAATTGTCCACAAATTTTTGAACCCATATCCATGTATTACATAACAACAATATAACTAATTGAAACACCTTTAGATTTTTTCCTTCAAATCGTAATTTTAGATATTAAATATGTTGATATGATATTCATGCCAATTGGCAATGAGTTTTTAGGTCACACCTAGGATAATGTCATTGACATGGTATTGTGTATTAGGTATTCTTATGTATTTTTAATTTGATTTTGTGAAAAGGAACATGAGTAAAATGGCAACACACATTCATCCATATACTTTACAACAAACCCATGATATTTTTTATGTTAGTAGCATCATGATCAAATTGGTTATAAAGTTAAGGTTACTACCATAGTACAAAGGTTCATTATGCACTAATTAATTATTTTTTATATTTCCAAATTTTCTGAAAAATATTTACCTGCCATTACCAAAAATATGAAAGAAACTCTCAATCATACTAGATTCATTCTTTAGTATAGTGCCTAATTGTAAAATGTCATTAATTTTACTACTAAAAGTAAATGACAAAAAAAAAAGTATTATTAGACACCTTGTTGTCAAACTAGCCCAAGGAACTATGGTAGTCTAAAATGATTCACTATGCCCATTTTGATTAACACACAAAAACTATGTATGTATGTTATAACTAACAAAATTGTCTAATTAATGAAATTGAATATAATGTTGTTGCATGTGGTGGAAGTAGCATTAAATGGATTTCTAGAGTTTGGCTATTTTGACTTAAATGAATCATTCAAACTCTAACATGGATTCTCATGTTTTCAATGAAAACACAATGCTATCTTTTATGCTACTTATTTATGTGTATTAAAATGTAAATAATTATCACTTAATTATTTTTTGAATAAATTACTAAAAATATGATAGTACTATGGTTCTCATGTTCTGATATATTTAAGAATTTAATTAAATAATTAGACTATTATGAAAAAAACATGCCTTTGGGAATTTAGGAGTTGTTTTTTGAACCAATGTAATGACTTTAAGTTTAAAATTTTAGAAAGTAAGAAATAAACTAAAACATGAAACAAAAGATATGTGAATTTTAATCATATAATTTCACAAGTGAAACTCATTTTATTCTGATACTTAAAAATGAATTATGGGCCAAATCAAATTATTAATATTAATGTACCATTTTGACATTGAGCAAAAAATATTTTATTAAATTTATTAAACAAAAAAATTCATTAAATAGATGTAACTAAAAAATGTATTAACCCTAATCAAACAAAATTAATCACATTTCGTAAAAAATTAATATTAACAACTACTATGATACATTTTAAAATTTTGAAATGTAATGACATTTTGAAATTCATTGTAATTGACAAGAAAATGAAAAAAAAAAAACATTACAATCAATTTCATTGTGAAATTACATAACTACATAACATATTTACAATGCACAAAATTTGAAATATATGTGTTTATGTTTTTCACATTGGCATGACTTATCACCAAGGGATGTGCTTAGATGGTTAAAGCCTTGGATTATGAACAAAAAGGTCAAGGTTGAATTTGAATTTTAGATATCTTACAATTGTGACTTGTACATGACTAACAACAATTATGGTGAAATGGTAATAAATCAAAATAAAAGCACATTTAATGATCCATTGACAATCTAAAGTGGAAAAACAAATTGTCATTGTATAACATGTACACAATTTGACAAAGACAATATTGTTATTATATTATTGCAATGATAATGGTTACATCAAAACTAGCTTAAATGGGACAATTATCTAGCCTTATATTATTGTGTCCTATCAAAATAGATTTTGGTTTGGATTTTTTTCTAAATGGAATGGAAAGGTGTTTTTTTAGACTTCTATTTTTTCAAAACTACTTTCATTTTAAACACCATGATCACAAATGATGAAAACAATGAACAAATTTTCAGTAGTTTTTGCATCAATTTGAATTTCATTTTTCTTCAATTGAATTTGGATTGAATTAATGAAATTTGAATTCAATTCAAGTTGCATGCAATGTCATTCAATATTCTCATTTGAATGGAACTTAATTTTCTTTTAAATCATCATTTCATTGTCAATAGTAAAAATTTGCAATAATAAAGAGCCCAAGTATAATAATTATTTATACACTAAAATGCATGTATTTTTTAAAAAATAGTCCCACCACATCAAATGTAACACAAGTTTGATCATTTCAGTCATTGTGAATTCAATCAAGTTTATGGCCCATAAATGGTTGGTCTACTTTGACTAGAGTCAAAAGTGTTGTGTGCCCAAAATGACTAGAATTTCAATTATAAAAACCATGATTTGAAATAGTGATACAAAATGTTCAAAAATCTCATTCAAAAGCATATGTTGTGTGTAATTTTAAAATTGTGGATTTTTCTATATAACAATAAGATGAGCTTGGTAGACCAAAGTTATCCCACATTTATAAAACAATAGAAATTTGGTAATTAAAGAACAATGGCTTGGAAATTAATGAAAACAAGGAATTGCAAATTAGATTTTTTAATAATCCTTTTATTTCGCAACTTTTGTCTTATTTTATATTACTCATTTTGATGGCAATTTTAGGCATGCCAAGATCTAACAATCTATTGTTTAAATGTTTAGCCAATGATGCTAGGTCAAGCCACTAACATTCATTTTATCTTTTTATTTGTTTCACTAAGTTGTAACTACAAAAACTACTTTGGAATGTCAAGGGAACTAAACCACATTGTGATATATTTGTATTAGTTAGGCCAAGAACATTGGACTCATTGTGTACAATCATATTTCTAAGTTTGTACATAACTTTAGGTCATAAATATTACAATGTGTACGAAAAAAGTTACCCTTGGCATCGAAAACAACAATAAATTTTTTGCCCATGAGTGAAGTTGAAAAATATAATACTTTACATGTAGAAAACATAAAAGTGGACTCCATGTGGCATGCTACCATTTTTGTGAGTTAATGAGTAACCAACTATAGATTGGAATTTTCCAAATGAATTATCTCTTCTTTAACACACCCTTTCATGTACAATCCATTTTGGGTATAGAAATGCATAACATGAGTTTATCACGAATAATAGAAAGTGACATCACCATTTGTGCATGTGGATGAAGGTTGACTATGGCCCCCAATAGTTGATCAATCACAAATAAGGATACATTTCATGTTCATTACTACTATTTGTGTAGATTTATATTTTAATGTGAAAATAAGTGGAGCACAATGAACATTACATTCCAATTGGATTCTTTGTGATAAAATAAAACATTGTGTGTTTCTTGTCAACATTTTTTTGTAAAATGTTGTATATCAAGTTACATTAATATCAAAAATTTACCCTAATTTTCATTTTTAAATGCACTATTCATCCTTTATTTGGATAAAAACCCTACATGTTGATGACAAATAATGCTTATGCAATATACAATTATACAATTATAATGGGTTCAAAACAATTATTACAACCAAGCACATGACCTCCTTGATGCATTTTGAACAACATCAACATAAAATATCATAAACTTGTCCAATGTAATGTGTTAAATGTTGAAGACATGAACTATTGATATGTTTATCAATAGAGCTTAAATAAGAAGAAGTTACATGCAAAAACAATTCTACATATGATTTTGATTATAATATCATGAACATTACCTAAATTAGTTAGTTCTTTAAAATCTTACATGATTATTAATTTGATGTTACTATGTTAGGTTGGATTGTTACCAATATCAACTAAATTTGTATGTAATGAAAAAAATCTTTTTTTTACTCACTTTCAAAACATATGAATGTTCCTCTCAATAATTTTCATGGTATCAAATCATGCATGTTATTGGGACCATTGTTATTTAGATTACTTCATAACCTTTCTAACATTTATGAAAAATCAACATGGCACCCCACAATATAGAATGTTTGACAATGTCAAAAAAGGATTCCCTAACTACAATGCATGGAAATTTTGTGTGGCCAACTTCATACAAAGGAATGAACTATTGATTTAGTTGAATTCGATGTTGAAAGCGACTTCAAGGTGAAGTTAGGAGAATGCATTGGACTCAAATCTTTGCAAATATTTTGACACCTCTAACTATTTTGTCAATAGAGGGTTGTCTAAACATGTTATCAGAAATAACAAACTCCTCATTAGCATCAAGAATGGCAAAGACACTACTCCTATGATCAAGACAATTGGTGGGATTGCTTGCATGTAGTAGGAAGGAAGCTTCATGATTCATGTTGGGAATAATATTGAAATAAACAAAAATTCATACATCCTTAGTGTTAATTCAATTTTGTAGTCTATTGGGGTTTTAATTTGTGTAAGAAGGTTGGGTTCAAATTGTTTTTTAATTCACAAAATGTTTTTCTAATGAACTTTAAATTCAAAGTTGTAAAAAAGGGTAACATGGATGTTCTAAATAGGTTTTACAAGTTTTATGTGTGCCTCATGAAATATTATTTGATTTAGTTGTAAACAAAATCAATTTCATTTGCACATGGCACCAACATCTTGGACATTTGAATGTTAAAAACTTATTTCTATTGTCTCAAAAAGTTTAGCAACAAATATGCCTACCATTCATGCTCAAGATCACTTTCGTCACGCTTGCATATTAATAGGAAAACACAATAAAAAAGGAACACCCACAAATAGCTTAGACCATATGTACTATAGATGAAATCATGTTTTGAGCTTGTGCATGATAATGTATGTGACCTTTTTACCACTACTTTCTTGTCAATAGCTCATTATGTACATTTTTTACTTTCATTGACAACCATAGGATATCTAGTTGGGTATTTTTATGAAATAGAAAATGATGATTGTGGAAATTCCATCAAAAGTTTGTGCTCCAAGAAGGGGGGTAGATAGATTGTTATTGAGTTAAAAAAAAATCAATGCAACAACCCTAGTGTAATACAACAATTCACACAAACCAATACTCCTCATTAAAATGGTGTTGCAAAAAAGAGGACTTATTAAATGGGCAAGGAGTCTCACATTCCATGCAAATATCCATGTTCGTTTACAAGTTGAAATTGTCAACACTACAAATTAATTAATAAACTTGTTCCCAACAAGAACAAGTGGTGGGCTAGACCCCCATCATCAATCATTTGGGACACTTTTAGATTTTTGTCACCTAAGGGTTTTTGGTTGTGTTTCATTTCTACACATAAATCCTTATATAGCTAGTTGGTCATGTAAATCTCATGTTCTCTATGACTTGTTTATGGCTTCACATCCAAGGGATGTTATTTTTTTCGTCATGGAAAAAATAAGTTATTGTGTCCAACTTGGATGCTATTTTTTATGAAGATCACCTTGATTTTCTACCAACTACTATGATAGTCCCAACTTTTGTTGACTTTTAATGCAAATTAATTTTAGCCTCTTACATTTATATTCTTACACCATCAAGTGTATTGATTGATGTCGAACTTAAAACATTGTTTAAGGTTCTAGTTTTAAATGAATGAAACTAGGTTTATGCTTCTAAACCAAGTTTAACCCTATATTTCCTTTCCATTTAAATAAGCAAGATGAAGATAATGCTTCGACTCTCAAGCTACGATCTTTTATTTAAGCACAAATGAAGGGGTTCAAAGCTCAAAGGTTCATTTTTAGGTTTTACCTCCTATTCGACATTGAATGCACACAAAGGTTGAACAAAGGGGTGTATGCATTGTAAGGCGGCTCATTTTCAACAAATGTTCCACTCCTTAAAAGTCCATATGGTAGTGTTAAAATGACAATATATTTTGATATCATTAATTTAGTGAGGAATTACATGGTGGTTAAAAAATATGAAAATAAGCCATACTAAAGAATTCATTAATGTACATGTTAAAAAAAATAAAATGATATCCACCCAAAAATGATTATGATATGGACTTATGAAAATATGGTTCATTGTAGGCCATTCAAAAGTCCCTAACTTTTGCACATATGTTCTTTTTGTTTTAACATATCATATATTGAGTCCCTACAATATATCCAAAATAAAATTCATACACAAAAATGCATGTATATAAAGGCACAAACAGCAAACCGGTCCATATTTTTCAACTTCAAAAATCCATTACTATATATTTGGTGTATATATGTTGTAATTCTTTTTTATAGATGTCTTTTTCTTCAAGTTGACAATCTAAATATAACTACAAATTTAGAAAATTATTTTTTTTATGCCATGTTAATAACATGTAAATGCACACCACTTTGCAAAAAATTGGATTGTGATGTAAAAAATGAACCATTCTACCTTGCAACCACCCAAAGAATCAACCTTCATTATAGATTTGATGACTTTGTGTTAAAATTGATTAAAGTTTTCAATTAACCAATCACATATGATGAAGCATTTCAAATGCCAAGCCGATGTGAAGCTATTGAACATGAAAATAATGTGATCCACAAGAATAAAATATAGCAACTTGTGGACTTTCCAATTGGAACAAAACCAATCGCCATTAAATGGGTCTATAAAATTAAAATTCACGCATGGCACCATCATGAAGCTCAAGGCACAATTTGTTGTTCAAGGTTTCTAACAATGTGCAAATGAAGATTTCAAAAAAACATACATGCATAGCCAAATACAATACTCTTCAAGAAATGATGGTTCTTGTAAGTCACAACAACTAGACCATGTGTCATCAAATGATGTTGAAATAACTTTTGAGCCAATTGAAAAGGTGTATTCAAATTAAAAATTTGAAGGTTTTGAAATTAAGGGAAAAGAAGACAAGGTTTGGAAGTTGTTCAAAACCCTTTACAATCTACAAGTTTTTTGTGCATGGTACATTAAAATTGACAATTACCTCCAAAATCAAATTTAAACTCATGCTACATTTGATGTTAATATCTACTACTTCAATGAAAGGGACTAGATCATATGTGAATTTTGTACATTGCTGATGTGTACCTCATTGGAAACTTGTTTAGAAATTAAAATGGATTCAAAGTGAGATAAATAAACAATTTAAAATGACCAAGGGCTAAAAACATGGTAAAGTAAATAGAAAAAATAGATATATCAAATTCAATTTTAAAATGGTTCACTTTTTGACAAAGGTAAAAGAAAGTAGATTCAAAATCACTTGAAATAACATTATAAAATCATGTTACTTTCCATAATTAGCTTATAGTAAGTTGAATTCAAAATTTTGAAATTCTTAAAATAATTAAAGTAAGATAAAAATATATATTTGGAATGGGATGGTTAAATTGCATTCAAACTTATTTTCCATTAGAAGTTTGATATATCACAACTACAATATATAAAATTTGAAAACATATTATAAGTAAATTTTAGGGGCACATCATGTTGAAAATGAAAAAAATCAATATTTCATCTACTTTCACTTATGTGTACGAATATGGATAACTTAAAAAATAGAAAAAAAATGTTGCTTGAGTTTTTTTTAAATCCATTTAAATGCAAACTAAACACATGGTTTTTAAATATCATTGTAATAATTTGTTTAAGAAATTCATATTGATCATTGAAATGATTAATATTTATAAGTTTCATGTATTAAAGCTTATTAAATATGGCTACTTTTCATTTATGCTACAAAGTAGATAACAAGTAAATTACATGGATCAAACACTATTTATTTTATCATGCCCACACCTTGAATTAGGATTGATGTGACAATCATTAGGCTTAAAAAAAAAATTTAATCGAAAAAGAATAATAGTTGTTCACCTAGTTGCTTGCCAAATTTGAGTATTGGATGAATGCACATTATAGTGTACACCATTTGAGGGAAATTTGGAACTACATGTAGTATCAAAAATAACAATGAGTAAGATTTCACTCACTTTGAATTATTTTAAAGATCACATATAAATGATTTGGGCTTCATAAAAGAAGTGACAAGAAGAATGAATATGAAATTGAGACATAATTTTACATTTGTGTAAATGCACACTAATAATTTAATAATTTTTTTTTTAAACCCTTATTTGAAAGTAGTTTTTCATTTTTAAAAAAATTCAAAACTTCATTTTACTTTTGTCAAAAAAATTAAAAAACACTTAGCCCAAGTAAATTTTCAATGGAAGAATATTTTTCAACTTAAAAAAATCATAATCATCAACATTATCATACCATATGGTATTAATTAACATTGTAAAATCATCTAATTTAAATTCCAAGACCTTAAGGAAATTTGAAAACTTTGATGGGAAAGATTATTCTTTATGGTTTCTTTTATGTATGTGTAAAATTTCATACAAAAATTATCATTAAATGTAATACTTCTTAGTCCTTTTTTTGGAATTCTAGAAATGTGATAGGGCTTTTAAAATCAAAATAATATTTTGTTGGACTATTATATCATTCATATATGCATTGATTTCACAACATAATGTTAGATTAAGACATAAACCATCATCTATTAGAAAGTTTTAGTGAAAATTATTTTCCAAATTTCCACCATGATGCATGAAACTCATATAGGTACTGAAAAATGTCAAACTACGACAATTTTTTGTGTACATTCTAGCATGCATTCACCCTATTCACAATGTAATGTAGTTGTTATCTCAATGCTTCTTGATTTGAAGCTCAAGTTTGATATGGAAGCTCTAGTAATGGACACTCTTTTGTACTAACACATAGTTGGTAAAGTCATTAATCTTAATTAGACACGATCGAATATCATCTTCATAGTCAATATAATCAACAATTTTTCTCATTAACCCTAAGTTCCTCATTTGGATGGTATTAAACATTTGTTTCATTATATTTAAATGGCAACAAATTTAGAATTTTGTTATTGTCAAGGGAAAACATTTGTATCCTCAATGGATATTTAAGCAACGATTGGGTTGGGGATTTATGGGAAATGAAATCTACTGTTGGGGATATTTTCAAGCTCAGGTCAAGTCCCATTATGCAAAGAAACATGAAACAACTTTGCACTACTATGTCATCCACTAAAACAAAATACATGACATTCATTAATGGAGCAAAAGAAAGTTGTGTCGTTAAGGAGGGTTTTTTTAAAGTACAAGTCCTAGATGGCAATGAACCCACATAACTATTGTGTGACAATCAAAGTTCAATCAAAATTTCAAAGACTCCTATTCTCCTTTTTAGATGAAATTTATTATAATTAATCATCACTTTTAACAAAGCAATTGAAAAGAAATTAAAGTTACTCATGTTGTTTCATTAAGTTAGTTAGCAAATATCCTTACAAATCCAATAGGTTGAACCTTGTTCAAAAGACTTGAAAGCAAACTAGAAATGTTAAGTACCATTGATTATTACCATACTATTTTGAAAATATTTCATATGCTAGAATAATATGGCTAAGATTCTAAATCAAGATAATAACCATCCATTAGAACATAATTAAAACACATCAATATATGTCCAAAGCTTATGTCCCTTGTGGGAATTGATTAAGATTCTTTGATATTATGTATTTAAAACATTTTATTTTCAAACCTCAATAAATAGCTGTTAGATTAGCTTTAGGGATTCCATAATGATCCACTCGTGTTGGGTTGGCAATGACAACATCAACTAGGGTGCGAATGCCATCTTTGGTGAGCACAATGTCGACGAGAGGAGTTGAACATGTTTGAATATGAATTTTTGTCATGGACATTTCAAGACCTTTAAAATTGTAGTATTTCTAAAAGTTAAGTGACAATTTATTTCAATAATTTGGGCACAAATTTTCAAGTCCATGTACAAATGACTATGAATTTTTATGGCCTATGGATCATTTTGAATTAAGAAACATGTGATGAATGTTTTTTTTGGAGCTTTGAAAATATTCCCTAAATGTTATCAATTTGAAAGGAAATTCAAAAAAATGAAAGGAACAAACCATAAAGTGGAGTTTGAAGATAATGGTGAATATTGGATTGAAATAGATTTTATAATAGAAATAGACAATAATTTTCAAACTCCATTTTATGGCTTTACACATGTTTTGAAAATGAAATGTTCCACTAGAAGATAAATGGAATAAAAATAATGAATTATTTTGGGCAAAAAAAACTAAAAGGTGAGCCAAAAAATGACCTTGTGACATTGCCATATGGAAACATGGAATTTTTTTAAAAAACATTATTATCACCTAAAGCTCTTGGCACCAAATGTGAAGATTGCCACTACTTAAAAACCCTAAGTCAACATTTTTGTTTCCCCTATGACCTTTCATTTACCGAGCTTATTGCCATCACCATTGATTTTTCCATCAAGCTTTCCCTCTCTTAGTAGAAACCAATGTGGCATGTGCATGCCATTGGCCCAAGTGTGAACCCATTACAAAATAAGGAAATTCAACATGTGAACATTGTTTTGTAATGTATGTATAGATTTTCTGAGCAGCCAAATATCAAAGGAAATCATGCTTGAATTGAATGGTAAGCCTTCAAGTGTTACCAAGTTCTCAATTGATTTTTCCTTCCAAAACATAGTTTTTTGGAATTTATTTGAATTTTCAACGGCATAATTCACTTCAAAGTCAATATTTCCCACAATTTGAATCCAAATCTTACCAAATAAATTCCACTAAATCTTGCTCATCAAGATCTTTCCAACAACTCCAAAGGCACATTCCAATTTTTCCAAAATTTGCAGCTACGATTTAATTTAATTTTCAATGAAGAAATCATTCAATATTCAAGAACTTTTGCACCGCAAGTCCAAACATCATGGAGCCAAGCCCATGCACCCCTCCTCATTGAGAGCTTTCTAAAGAGACCAAGAATTTGATTTGAAGCATCTCGGTGGATCTCATAACTACAAAACAAAACAAACTACCTTCCTACATAGATAGATTGTTAACTAATGTCAATGTAGTCCTTACCAAAATCATTAATATATAATTATAGTTACCAATGTGCACAAGGATTTTGATGAATATTAAGAATTCAAAAACATTGCACAATGCAATTTGCAATTGCATTATGGTGGCATTGTTAGTGCTTTGTTGAACTTTTGTAGAACCTAAGGTTACAATATTACACAATGTAGAATCCATATGTGATTTGCATTATATGTTTTCATGGGCAAATGGAAAAGTTTTTGTAGATGAATTTAATTTAAAAAATTTTGGTTGATTTGGGTTTATTGTGACATATGCATTTGCAAATTGAAGTAATGAAAACATTATTTTAATTTTGGAATTTCAATTGCTTTCAAGGATTTTACTATTAAAAGTTCCAAAGATTTGATTTGAGGTATGACTTTTAACTTTTCAATTCTTTTTTTTTGCTTCACTACAGGCACTTAGGTCCAAACTTGGTAAACAATTAAGAGCCACTTGCCCCCATGACTATGTCCTTAAAAACAAAATATTTTAATAATCATTTTTTTTACGATTTACAAATCAACTCAAATTTCTTTTCAAATCTTAAAACTCAAAAATACGTTCCATTGTACTATTATTTAATAATGCACTTTAAGACAATTCCCATAAGAATGTCATTTTCAATGCATTTCAAATCTTTTTGAAAGGTTTTTTATCATAAAAAAACATTGGAACTACACTATCATAAAAGCACTTTTGGTTATTTAATACATATTTTGATTAATTTCAAACTTAACCAAATGTTCTTATTATTTCATTTGGACCCACCAAACCTTTTGATTTTGTGTCATAATTGTAGCTAGTCAATAACAACTTGTTTTGTAGGTGCATACTAAGGTTTCAAGTCTAGATCTTTTGAATAGTTGGTGTCAATTGTTTTGATTTGTTACAAGTTAATTTTAAACTTCAAAGTTTTCGAACAAGTCAACTTTCTCATTGTTGAATTCTAATTTGTTGCAAACTTGCAAAGTATGTTATAAGAGCTAGGTGTATCATGGGCACTCTACAACTCCTTAAAAACTTTAGGTTAAAACCTACCTTCCCTTTCTCCTCTACTCCTTGAGATGAGGTTAATCCATTATCTACCAAGTCTCCCACCCTTGTTGTTGTGTCCCCTAATGATAGATTAGACATTGTTATGTCTAATTTAGTGTGCAAGGATTTGTGTAAACAACTTCCTACAATTTGAGGTGGAAGTTATATGAAGGAGCACGAAAGTTTTAGGATGCTAGGATAGTTTGATTACCATTGGTACAATTAATGACATATAATCATTTTTTAGGCTTTGCAAACATTGATATTATTGTGCAAATTTGTAAGGTGTAACAAGATTTATGAGGTTTGCAAAGTTTAGGGGCCTTAATCATACATGAGTTGTAGAATCCTTAATTTTGATGTGATTAATGTTAAGTAAAAAATTTGAAGTTCTTAATGTGCAATGTAATGGCAACATGGTGTTTATGTGTTTTATTGAAGTCGACAAAATGTTGTAATTATTCAATGATCCTTGTATTAAATATAAATGAGTTAAATGAAAAAGTTGGGACTTGGGAATGGGAATGGTTTTTTGTTTTATGATTTGCATGTGATGTGCATTTGTGAAGTGTTAAGTTTTTAGATTTGCAAATAGAGAAACTCAAACCATATTGTTGATTTTCAAGAACATGCAAGGGAAAGCAACAACAATGGTGTTGTAACCTTAATTTTGAGTTCATGACCAAGGTTGGGGCATGCTAAAAGAATAGACTACAAGAATAATGTCTTGGGACTCATACACACTCTCACAAAGTGTGAGAAAATGCAAGAAAATGAATCCAACATTCCCATGTGAATTTTCACTTTGTAAGTTGGGAGTTCTGAAATGTTTTGAAATTCTAGAACAAGGTTTAGGGGATCAAGTTTTGTTCAAATGAAACCTTATTTAAAGCATTAGAAAGGTCTTGAAGATTAAATATTCAAAGTGGGGTCATGTTCCCAATTCAAAGGTTTAAAACATAAGATATGGCCAATTGAAAGGCTACGAGTTAATTTGATTCATGATCATTAAACTGTCTAATAAAGGCTTCAAACTAGTTCCAATTTGGGAGCGTAATATGTTTTGGGAACATCTCTTCAAGGGCGACAACTTTCCCTTGTTCGAGGTTTACAATTGGAGTTCATATGAAAAATTTATGCTCTTGCAAAATAATGGAATTCATAATTTGGCAATTTTAGGACTCCCATAAATTTGGGCCATTTCAAAGTAATCCTTGTTGCCATTTGAAAAATAAAATATAAGGAGAGAATATTGAATTTGCCAAAATATGGGAGACAGTTTTTCCTTCTTGATTTGTCCATGCAAAACCTTGTCAAGGTGATGCATTTAAAGCTTGTATCAATATTTAGGAATCTATAACTCAATCCCAACTAATGTTTGCTTGTAAATAATCTATTGTGCAATAAGATTACAATTGAGGTTTTTGCATTGACTTGCATAAAATTCAAATTTTTGTAGTATGTGGACTATATATGCAAGTAGTGGTGTCCATTCCTCCTTACAATCAATAATAAAAGATAGACTAATGTAAATAAAATGTGTACATGATAAAATTTGATCTATTGAAACATTATTGTGCATATTGATGTCAATGTGTGTTCCATTGCCATAAATAACATTTTCTAACATGTCATACAATATCATAAACCAAAGAAGATCATTTAAAATGTTGGAAACTTTTATTATTGTTGTTTGTATAACTATTTTTCGCTCATTATGTGGGCATGGCTTGTTGATCTCCCATATAATTACTCATATGAACCTATAGAATTGAAAACCACGGGCATAATATTCAAAGACAATTGCTTAATGAAGTAAAGGGAAGACAAAACAAGAGCTAGATTGGATCATCACTAATAGTTATCCGAATATGCCTTATGCAAATCACATGTAACATGGTGTGGAATTTCACCATGTAGCCAAATACACTATCTTAGCAACCACCACATTGCCAATGTGTCTAAATATAATTACTATTATTGGAGCTAGTTTATGGGCACTTGCAAGTGACAACTCACTATCACCTTTTTTTTTAAAACATTGTTTAATAAACTCCATCTCACATAAGAAATTAGTTAGTTAAGCTACATGAAGTATGAATTGTGTAGCTAGATATTTGGTAACTAGATAGTCTAGAAAAAAGGTTGATTAAGAATTGAAGGGCTGAAAATTGTGTTTTTGTTCAATTAAGTATTCAATTATTAACATTCAAGAACATTGTTGAATGAGAAGTTGCAACCTTAGTTATAGTCAATGAATTTGAAAATGGGGCCTTGTTATTATATGTCATTTTCTAGCCAAAATAAAAAGAATTGTTTGAAGTTAATGAAACCATTATTTTTTGTATCTTAGCTGGTTGGGAGGTTTTTGTATGTGGGGATGACAAAAAGACATTTGCAATCTCTTAGGTCATTTACACAAGTCATTGGAATTGTAAAGTGTAATGAAAAATTCATTTAGAAATGCTTACACATTCCCTATTTTTTGCATCATGAGACCATATTGTCACAATGTTCATTTTAGCCCACTTAACCTTTTTTAAACCATTTCTAAATTTGAAAAAAAAATTATAGTCATTATAAATAAGTTTAGATCAAATTTGAATTGGTTTCAACAAAATAAAAATTTCTCCCCCATTAATAAACAATCAAATACAAAATATAGTGGAAGAAGATCTCACACATGCATATACAACTTTGATGGCCATACATTTTTATTGTTCTACCTTCACAAAACACCAACAATTTCAATCATATTGTTGTATGCTTCTAGGCATATAACATAGTATGTATATGCCATTTTCTTATCTTGTGATGATGTGCATTGCATGCCACAATTGTCAACCCATACATGATTTTCCATGAAAGTGAACCACATGGATGAGATTAATAACAAGTGTGATGTGAATGATATGGATGAAACTTAACAATAAGGATGAACTAATCAACACAAGAAATGTTAATGACGTGGGAAAAAATCATATTTTGTGGATGCCATTAAAGAAACATATAATGTGCATGATATTGACCACCTATACCCAAGTAACATTTGAAAGACACTTTGATGACATCAATGAAACAAGTTTCATGAATGAAAAAAATTATTACCTATATGTTCTATATGGCAATGTGGATGAAATTTGACCCTTGTGGACAATGGTATTTTTCACCTATAAATCCAATTTAATCAATTGGTCAATTTCATCCATGTTGTTGAACTTCATCCATGTGGTATTTTTAATCATCTATTCACTTGCATTCTTGTGTAATTTCATCCATATTGAAGAGTTCATTGACATCATTTTGTCCATGTGGTGTAGTTCATTTTCTTCATCGATTTCATTCAAAGTTTAGTCACAATAAAAGGAAAAAGTGGGTTAAGGACTAAGTCTTTTTTAAAGATTCAATTTGACATATGTGGCCCTTTTTATGAAATTCTAGTGATGATGATTTCATTGGAGTTGGTTTAGGTGGGATAGGCTATAATTGTAGGTTGTACGAAAACACAATTCCAAATTTCAAATTAGAAGTTGATTCCAAACCGAAAATTTTAAAAAATAAACATTTTATGAGTTGTAATGTTTCAAAATGTCCCTATGGATATGAAGATATTGAAAGAGAAACAAATCCTTTTATTTTTTTCAATGTCTTTTGGAATCTTTGTGTCCTTTGAAGAAAAATTGAATCTTTGTGTTTTTCCAATTTCATACACATGTTTACATATGATTTCATACAAATGTAAATATGTGTAATTTCATTTGGATATGTTGATATTATTTCAAGAGATTAACATTTATTTTTCTTTGAGATCAAATTAGTTTTCAATAAAAAAATCTCCCTTAAATACCTAATTCAAGGATCTCCACTTGCTTAGTTAATTTAATGTTTATCCACCCTAATTGCTTCCAAGATTTCAATGAATTAAAAATAGGGATGGTTGATTAAATCTCCCCTTGGATGATAATTGGGCAATATTTTGTACAATTTGAATCCTATATATATTTGAAAATAACAAAATTTTCAAATGTAAACCCCTTATTTCTTTTTTGTCATTTCATCATCACTGGTAGTGCATAGCAATGTAGAGCCCAAATATAATATCATAAAGCCTACAAAAAAAATTGAAACATTTAATGAATTGTAAATGTTTGAAAAACAAAAAGACACATCCAAATTTTTAAGTGTGTTGAAAAGAACTATTCAACAAATGTCTTTTTGTATGTAAAAGAACTCTTCCAACACAATAGAATGATTACAAATTCATAAGATTTTAACTTCATAAATAAATAACCATAATTCCAAAAGATGGACAAAAATTTCATTAAATGCAACTAATGATGATTTTTCAAAGTAGTGGATGTATACTATTCATTACATTCAACAACTCTTTTGGCCCCTTTCATTGTGATAAAACCCTTCAATTGTGTTACTTTTACTCTTTTGACCATTCCTAATATCAAACTTGATTTCATCCATCTTTTCAAAACTCATTTGGATTTTATTATTTATACTTATTTAATTTGTGCTTAAATCATTTTCATTCATGAACACAATTCCATCCATAACATTTTATGCATATGTCCAATTACATGTGTGATAAATTCCATTTGTTTGAACATAATTTTATGTATGTTCAACAATACAAATTTGATTTATATTGAATATTGAATTCCAAAAAAAGGAAACCTTCATTGTTTACATTTTTTCAATTTATGAATAAGTGCACTTTCATGATCAAAATTTCATCCATTTAATTGTTGTTCTTTCTTATGATTGTTTTTTCTCATCTTTGTTTAAGTTATCTATTTCTCACTTGGGAACAAAGGATGGGGTGATTGGTTTCTTTCTTCATCTTTATTCAAGTTACTCATTTCCAATTGAGAACCAAAAGGTTATGTCTCCTAACCACCTAAAGCCTATAAGAAACACATGATAATTAAAGAATAAATAATTGCAAGCATTTTCAAAGGCAAGGGGATTTGGTAGGGATATAAGCATGTAGGGTGATTTGAAATGCAAACATGAAATTCTTAAAATTATACATATGTTTTGAAACATTCAATAATGTTACATTTTGCAAATAAGAACATGAACACAACATTTACAAAGTCAATATTGCAAGTGGAAGAGGTGGAATATGTCCATTTTCCTTTGAACCAAACTCCAAATTGGATATTCAAATCAATATAACATTCAAGGTGGGTAAATGAATGAATGCATGCAACAATCACCAAAAAGAATTTATCGGATTTAAGGATTAAATTTAGAGAGAGGAAGAGGAACAAGCCTATGCAATGCTCCCTATGCAATAACTAAAAAATGAGCCATTTTTCAAAAAAGGAATAGTCATAAGGCTAATGATAGCACTCAATGACAATTAATGAAAAAACTTTGTGTCATTTGTTTTTTAATGGCAATTGAAAGAAGGTCCAAATAAAAAGTGACAAGGTCAAAAAATCCACAAGATATATGAATATAAATATAAACTTATGAACATAAATGTATGAATACATTTTTGCTACTAGAAAATTTGCCAACAAAAAAAAAGGAGGATAGGATTGTGAATAAAACTAATGACCGACCACCTTGTGAGTGGATCATGTAGGATCAATTGGATCATGCTAGCTTCATATGTGAACAACTTAATGTTTAATCACCACAACCTTTGATTATCCAAAGTTGTGGAACCAATTAGCTAGGGCTTCCACATTTGGTTGGAAGAATTGATGAACCATTGTAACAAAATTAACTTACTCAAATTTCAAATGTGTTTTTCTTTGCTTCTGTAGAAGCTCTTGTTGTATTAGATTTGACTTTGTGTGGTAGTAATATGTAGCACCCACTTTCACCAAGACTATAACTATACTAAATCAAAGGTACATTACACATGACCTATGTCTTTGTAGAAAGTATTGTCCTATGGGGTTCACGTGTATGGAAAAGACAAATGAAATTGTTATAGAGAAACAAGGACATTGTGAATAGCGATGTTTGAAGAAAATTTTGTGTACATTTGAGAAGTACATAAGTAATTTATGTCCTATCATTCTCTATATGCAAAAAAACCATGCATCTATGACAAACAACCAATTTTTTTTTTCCTTTAACACCCCTTATCATTGTGGGTGTAACAAAAGGTGTAGTAAAAGGGTCCCATTTGACATGGTGTGAGTCATTTAAACTTAGGTGTTGGGTGATGGGTCTTGGTGGAGGCATGGTAGCCCACAAGGTTTGAAGGGTAATCCTAGCTACTCCTTTCATCTCTCCCCAAATTTCACAGAAAATCATTCCTATGTTGCAATTTTCTCCCTTTCTCTCTCTCCAATGTCTATAGCTGTGCCCTCCCTTCTCTCTCTCTTGCCATTGCTGGCCCCAAGAGCTTGTGAGCTCTTGCTCTCTCTCTCTTTCTTGTCTTGTGTTCATTCATCATCATCATGTGCCTGAGAAGCTTGAGAAGTCTATTTCAAACCTAATAGTTGCTATAAGATCTTCTCATGAAAGAGGGCTCTACTTTGCAAGAAGGTTGTAACTTGTAACAACACAGCATTGGGCTTCTAGGTTGGTCATCTATCCCAATAGTTTTTCTGAAGAAAAATGATTGCTAGCCTAATAATTTAGGGTTTAAGTGTGATTTTGCTAACAATTTCTTAAACCCTAAACCTTAATTCCCTAAACCCTTAACCTGTGAATTACAGTACAGGGTTTAGGTTTAATTTTTCTCCACTCCAAACAAGGAAACAGAAAATATGGGGCCAATGTAAGCTTCCAATAGGAGCTAGCATAGTGCCAGTAAAACTAAAATATTTTTAAAAAAAAGTTATTCATAAAGTCCCCCTCTCTTTCACCCCCTATCCCATCTTTTAGTGGTATCCACAAAGTAAGGAAATTTTATTAAATCTCAATACGAAATGCTGAAACTCAGCATTTAATACACAAGGAGGGGGAGTAATCATAGTAGTTGTATAGGTAGGAGCAGTGAAAATATATGTAGCAGCAATAGCAATGGAGGCGCTCAGGAAAAAGGAAAGACAGAATGAAGCTAAGTTTACTACCAAAATTGGTGGGAAAAATAGATTGGGTCCCAGTTTTCTAAAATTTTCATTCCCAGTTACGTGTTCGATGCCCTACTATGCCGACGAAACTGGCTGTTCTCGCCCCCTAACCTAATCGCCTCACTTTACAGATAAAGTCTTATATATCTCTCTCCTCTCAGGTTGCTTCAACTTGCATCCCAGGTATGAGGTTTTTTCCTCACACTAAGAATTTAGGGATGATTCCTGGGTGCAGATTTCACATGCTATTTCTGCCTATTGTCAGAAAAGACAAATCAAATGATAAGCAATTAAGTTGCAGAAAGTTCTGAAACAAAACTGGTGGTGCTCCTGACTAGATTAATAGAGCATATTTTGTATGATTATTTTGTATGCACTTTGGGGGCTTTCAACATAATGCCTGACCCTTGGAGTAAATACTAAGTACAAAATCAATATAAGTACACTCCCCTGGCCTGTTGGAGAAGCCTATACCACCAATATAATATGATTTTTTCTCCTTACTTTTTGTGAAGACCCAAAAGCATTATTACCCCCTAAGCAATTCTTTTATAAACCCATTGACATACCAACAATCTTCATGAAGTTAAAAGAATAAAATTGGGTCACTTCTTAGACATAAAACATTGGGAAGAATTTGGATTTTTTTTTTGGGTCCTAGTGTAAATTCGAATAATTTTGTTAATTTTTTTGAAATTAAAAATATATAATAACAAAAAATTGAAACGAAAACCCAAAAAAAAAAAAAAAAAAACACCCCTAGTCACGAGGTTTATATGGACAGCCTTTTTGGTGTACCCTCACAAGCCATTCTAATGGCTCTCTAGTAGAGTTCAGGCTTTTCTTACCCTATTCCTCACAAATTTGTTTTTGCCAAAGGACGGAGTTCATAAT
>Ga0209611_10005706_pt1 | contig 20714 bp, 22 predicted proteins | sample S1TSphgellanicum_3_FD_187693 | JGI IMG/M metagenome (GOLD analysis project Ga0209611, IMG submission 187693) | Host-associated microbial communities from peat moss isolated from Minnesota, USA - S1T2_Fc - Sphagnum magellanicum MG (SPAdes) (version 2) | ecosystem: Host-associated > Plants > Peat...
ACCAATAGAATAGCCATTAATAGCCATTAATAGAATAACAACCAATAAACATTAATAACCACCAATAAAATAACCATTAATAGCCACCAATAGTCATTAATAGAATAACCATTAATAGCCATCAATAAAATAACCAAAAGTAACTTTGAGTAATCGAAATTAACCTAAGGTGAAATAACTAAAATTAACCATAAATAGTTGTAAATAATGTAGGGTGAAATAATTTAAAATAATGAAAAATAACCTTAGAATAATTGAAAATAACTTAACATAAGTAGCATTATTATATTAGCAAAAAAATTATTCATTTATTAAACATTTATTTTTTAAAAAGACTAGTCATTGAAATGTCGTTGAATAATGATATTAAAAAAAATTTGTTCGAATGATTTTACACTTTCAAAAGGAAATAAATGTAATTATGTACATTATTAAAAAATCTTTGAAATTAAACTTTAATCATTTCATTTGAACAAACTTTCAATAAAATATGAATTTTCAAAATGGCTTGTGATGGTTTGATGGTAGAGTGTTTGCTTCCATTCTAGAGGTCAAGGGATTAAACCTCACAAATGGTGTGTTTGTGGTTAATAGTAATAAGTTGATTGAATATTCTTTTATGTGGTTCCTTAGAGTAGGTGCCTACTTATGTTGATTACATGCCCTATGTACCTATGTTATGTTTTTAACTTATCATAGGTAATGGACATATGGCAATAATTCATAGGCTGAAAATCAGGAAATGATTAATAATATTAAATATTACATTAAATATTAAATAATTTAAAATTAATTGATTTCCATGTTGCTTAATTAATTAATTAACAAGAAAAATTTCTTGGTAAATTTATATTTCATTAAGTACTAATGGACCAATTCACTATCTATAACAATTAGTTCTCGTTCACCAAGGGGTTGACCAATTTCACCATGGTAAAAATGTTCAAATTCATTCAAAATTTATTGCAACCCATAATGAATTAGGATGCATTTTTGTGTAGTGAGGGTTGGATGGAGGAGGAACAAAAAATTTATAAAACCAACTTGGAATGAAAAACCCATATTAGCAAAATAACAACAATAGTTGTAGTTGAACTTCAAAAATTATATTCTTAATGGAAATAATTTATCAACTTTGAAGTTTGATTGCTATTGTCGGTGGCTTTGCATTGCTGAATGTTTTTGCACATGAAGACATGTATAAACATTTTTTAGGAAGAAAAATGTTTTTAGATCTAATGGAATATGAAGATCCCTTTTAAATGTTTCTTCATAAAGATTTAAAGATATCATATTTAGTTAAGTTATGTCTATATACATCAAGGAGGATTTTATATTTTATACAAACAAATCTACATACAATATTTTTACAAGAAATGAGGTTTCTCTCTTGAAGGCTCTAAGGTCATCTCTTGGAGCTTGGCAATATAAATGTGGATTAAGTTGCTTCATCTCATTATCACTAATGTCTCATGAAATACATTACTATAATTACCATTTTTTCTTATTTTGTGTTGTTATAATTTATATATATTTTCCCCCTTTTTGTCAAGCTTGGGTTGGTGTTGCAACCAACAAAAGGTTGTGCACTTTTTAGGTTTGGAACCTTTAGGAGTATGATAGGAAATATTAGGGGCAAGAAAAAAGAATGAATAAGTTGCTAATGGAATTTTCATGCATTTTAGGGTTTGTGGATGCCATCATTTAGCATGAGAAAAAATGAGGGACAAAAGAAAGGAGATGACTAATGTTGGTAAGAAAATTTCTTTTGAGATTTGAGATTATGGATATGCATGTAAAACAAAAGGATTTTCTCTTGGAGTTTATGTGTCTCCTCCACTTTGTTATCATCCAAATAACATGTCATTGCCAAAGTTTCGTGTAAGGTCATGACAAGGAGATGTTTTGAATGTAGGGAAGGAATGAAATGAATTCATATTCTTTGTGTCATTTTCATCTAGTGTTTTCTAATTCTATATTAGAGGCCAAAAAGGAGGAAAATGATGTCACAAAACTCCAAATTGGTGTCAAGGTGGGTTGCAATGGGTTTGGGGGAAGGCCATGTTATTTTGTTGAAATATTGTTGTTCAATTGTTGGATCCGACAATTCAGCAACATTTAAAAAATAAAAGAGTTCTTATAGGTGGTGGTAACCTCACCATTCTAAAATTGAAGTAATCAACTTGGTAAGAGATCATCAATCTCGGATTTCATGACATTGAATTTGTTTAGGTAGTTTTTATCTCTATTTAAAACCTCTAAATAGGTTGATCATGAAAGGAATTTGATAAGCAAATTTTGATTTAGGGTTTTTATTACAATCTTTGGTATATGTAGTTCAAACCAAAGACATATCATGTGCAAACACATAAGGGAGACTAAGTGAAGGTGTACATTTTAAAGATGTCAAAGTACACATTATGGCTTCACACCAACTTTAAACAACTATTGTGATGGTCTATTTGTTCTTGTCAAGACCTTGTGATATTCATGGTAGAACACATGGTCCGTTATTTTCATTAATACTAAAAAGCTGATGTCCATTTTTTTAGTGGTGAAGTCAAGATTGGATATCTTTTTTTGGGTTCAACACATCTAGCAGACTTCATTTGTAAGTTTAAATGCCACAACAATTCAATTGCAGGTATGTTATTATAGATGTAAAGGGTGTTTACATGAGTAGGTGGTGGTAGAAGTGAATTTAATTCCTACAAAATTATTCCACACTATTATAAAAACATATTTGCACTACAATATGCACACATCCATAATTTTTTGCCTGGATTCTAACACACCTAACCTTGTAGTTTATTAAAACATCAGATTCATGGTTATTTTATATAACCATAGTCTACTTTTCAAAATATAATGTAAAAAATTCTAGAAATAAGATTTCAATTCATTTCATTATATTTTGATGCTACAGAAAATTCACACAACAATATGAACATAGAATTCACTGTAAAAATCTATACTTTTCTATTTACCAAAAATTGAATCAAAATTATAGCATAATTCCATGTTTTGTTGAAATGAAATCCAAAACAACAAAATAAAATATATGGTATGTCAAAACAAAATTTGTGGTTTTCTCCTACAAAAATACCCATAGTTGTATTCACTCTCCCAAAATTGTGTGTCTAAGAATGAAATATTTTCCCCAAGATCTCCCATCTTTGGGCAGTCTTAAATCACATCATCATGATTTAAAACCAATAATAATTCAAAATTCAAACCTACAATGTTCCATAAACAATCCCTACTCTAAATGCCTTGTTCATGCAAACCATCTAATCATCCTACCCCCTAGGTAGTTAATAGGTAGTTTCACATTACATAGAGGGACCAACTAATTAAAAGTGAATGGGACATCTCAAAATAAGGATTTTGGGGTTTTCAAAAACTATAACAAATTTGTTGTTAAATATAATGTTGCAAAAACTATGGGAATGGAGGTGGAAATCAACATTTTGGTCTCCCTAACAAGATCCCTTTATCATCAAGTTGCTAAAGAAGCAAAAGGCAACCTTTGGAACTTGTTTTTGGGCAAAACCATAAAATGTGTTTTCAATTTTTGTTTGCAATGATGCATACTTTTGTGTCACCTACAACTTAAATAACTTAAAATTTTTATGGCATTCTAAGAAGTTTTGGGTGACATTGTTAATTATTGTCAACACATATTACATATTCGTAAGGTGCCATAGATGGATTTCAACACAACACATAGGAAAATTCATTTTTATTGCATCGAATGTTATATGTGACTAATAGGCATAATATCCTTCATGCACATCATTAGCATAGTAAATATGTTTAGAATGGATGGAGTGAATTAGTTGAGCTTCTATTGACATCTTCCTAGTGACATCGAATTAGTTGAGCTTCTATTAACATCTTCCTAATGACACCTCAATAATACATCTACTATGCACTCAAAACTTTCATGTCCAATGAATCTTTCTCAAGAATCTTCATTTTCTACTACACAATAATTGTCTACTCATTAACCAAATGGCACCCAAATTAAATTCACATATGAACATACAACAATGCAAATTAATTGTGATGAGACATGGCCTTTTGGGTGTTGCTGACTTTGTTTTTTTTTAATATCTACAGTAATAATACAATTTCACAAGATCCATTATCAAGCATAGACATCATACCATGAGATACCTCATTCCTACTAACACACAAATAAAGAAAATAATGAATAGGCATATGCCAACATGTGTTAGTGAATCTTGATAGAAAGACATGCTTGGAAATCTTTTGATCATACATTCAAATTATATGTTAGTTGCATGTAATATGTAAACATGCATGTAGTTGAAAACTTAGCGTGTCAACCAATGAAAAAAATTTAATGTTGGAAACTATATAAAAGTATAAAATGCACTTTTGGGTTTAGTATTATAATATATACATTATAATTGTTCCAAAAGTATGGTACATTTAATTTTGGGTATCAATTTTGGTTTTTGGGTCTTACAATTATTATTTTTACAAAACTCATGCTATGTAATATTATTTTTAAATAATAATAAGTTTCAATACTTATATTGAAGGATCCATGAATATATTTATAATATATATTGGTATAATAGGGCCATTGTTTTGTTTGACTACACTAACTTTAAGGCTTCATTAATCATTGAAATAATCAATTTTAAGGTAATAAAAAATGGCCCATTTAGTTATGCTTGTCATCTTCCATGTGAATGTGATTAGTATTTTTCAAATTTTTATTTAACACACATTTATCACATCTTTGTTTTAAAAAATCATTTTTTGAGATGAAAAATTTCAAATTAGTCACATGGTATCCAAACATGGTTCAAACTATGTGAAATGACATGATTCAATATACCTTCAACTTTCATAAAGATTAAAAATCATTTAAATAATTTTGGGAATATATTATTGTTTTTTAATACACATGTACACTACATTTGTTTTTACAAATATACTTCAATCTCCCACTTTATAAAATGAATTGAAATGATTTCTTTTTTAATATCTTTTTTAGATTGTATTTTAACATAATATGAAAAAAAAATTGTGAAATTCTTTCAAAAGTTTAAGGTGGGATACATTCAAACATGCACACCCCTAAAAAATAGTACAATGTGACACCCCAAAGGGGGTCATGTAATGTGCTTTCATTCTATTATATAATGCCAAGGTGCATAAAATTAATATGTATGTTAGATTTGTGAAGTGCAAATGGCGATTTAACATTAGTTATGAAGATATGTAGGATTGTTTGATTAAAATTATAACTATGTTTTTTCAATGAGTCTAAAGGGATGATGCATAAGTCATTATTTGAACAACATAAAGGAATGGCAAATCAAGGTACTAGAATTGATTAATAAAATTGTTTCCCCACATGAATGACATGTGGGCAATTTTATCCACTAGGAGATACAAAATTTATAATTTGCAATATGCCCAAACCCATGGTACCTACAATATTATTGACTTTTGAATTTAATTAATTAACTCCATATATAAATTTTATTCATAAGGCTATAGATGACCACCCATAATATATGCAGAACAATAGTGTAATCTATCAACCATGGCATTGTTGAAATAGCTATAACATTGCATATCCAAACCTCAAGTAACAAATTGTTGGTAAAATGTTCTTAATTTCGCTAATTGGGTTTTTGTTATTAACGATGCAAGGACAAATTGGAAGTGCATAGGAACTTCAAAGTATATTCTATTGAAAGCCTTGTAGAGAATGTTAGTTCTCCAAAAGGCATATTTTGATCCCTACAATAAAAAATTAAACTTGAATATATCAACAATTATCCAAAAACATGTCAAGACCATATAAAACTATGTGATCAAGAACCATTATCCAATGCCCAATGGTTAGTGCATTAGTCCATTGACAAAGAAAATTATAAAAGCTTATAACCCAATATTATCATTTGTGGCCATGAAGAGAAATGTGAATTATAAAATTGTTTTGTCTTTAAGTTAGCAAGGTGCACATAGAGTTTTTCTTATGGACACACAATGCATTAAATTTGCACAAAACATCAAGAGTGGAGAGGAAAACAATTAAAAGGGGATGTAGGTGACAACATGGTGGCCAATAGCAAATGGAAAGGTCATTGTAGTAGTTCATTTTGTTTCAAATAATTTGTTCATACCTTTTGGATTATGCTAAAAAACCTTTCACACAAGCATCAACTAGAAGATGTGTTTTACTTAAGATTCAAGACAACACTCTAACAACATTAAGTCTTCCAACTTGGATAAAGGCCTTGCCAAATGTTGTTGAAAAACAAAGGATTAGGTTTTAAATAACTGCATGGAGGATTTATTCCAATTTACTTGAAAAACATGATGGAATATACCAATAATGTCCTACATTGTAAAACATGCAACTTGATTTAAATTAATGATGCAAATTTCATAAAACATTTTGTTCATAAACAAATAATGGCATTTTAACCTAACTCCACTACCACAAGTCATTTTACACTTGAGCCATACTTTTCACTCCCATAAGCAATGAGGAGGCTCATATAACAAAAATCCATTAAGAATTTTTTTACATTATAACACATTTTTTTAGATATATTTTTAGGTGCAAAAGAAGTTCATTTAACACCACCTTGCTTGAAGATTATTCATGTCAATAAATATCCGCAAGTACCTATCTCCACACATACGACACAAGATTTAGGATGAAAATCAATTGAAATGTCTTCATTGCTTTCATATTCTAAGTATGGATAGCCACATTGAGAAGATCCACCTTTGCCACTTTTCACAATTTTTGAAATACATTTGGATCAAAAAGTTCATTAACAAAAATCTAAACATATTTTTATACAAGAATATACATTCTAGAACAATGGATTTGATTTCCTTCTTGGATGAAATAATTTTTTTTCAAGAGTTTTCCTTACAATATACCTCTTATATCACACCATAATTTGATAACAACACATAAAAATAATGATACCATATGAACATCGTGGTGATGTTGATGGAAATTTTTTAAAACTTCATGCCACAATTTTATCACATAACACCTTTGTTTGGTTGCATCTAACAATACCTAGTTCTGGAAACATCCTTAGATTTATTTAAAGATTAAATAACCTTAATACATGTTCCTTCACAAATACCCAAAAAGGGGGGATACATTCTTCCATAGAGAAAGGTCTTTTGTTTTATTGATTGCCAAAACCTTGCATCGATTTATTAACCACACACTAATAGATTTTTACATGAAAAAAAAATGCAAGTCCCAATTATAGGTACAAGTGCTTGTGGGATACTTCATAAACATTTTGCAATATCTCGAAAGCTTTATTTGCTTTGTTATTTGCACCATTTTTTTGTCAATATGACACAATATCACTTACTATGTCCTTTGTAATTTAAAATACCAGCCCATGATATCATTTAGTAGTAAAAAAATAACAAGTTAGTTGCAAATACAATTTAAGCCCCTTGTCACTTTCAAAAATGAATCATCATTTGACATATGCAATACAAAGATAAACCAAAATTGTTAGACATGTCCATTGTGGTTTGAAATTCAACTTATGGTGATATGTAAGGAACAAACAACATGGAAAATCTAATTGTAAATGGGGGGATTGTAAATGCACACCCCATTTAGCTCCATTTGAATGAGTCATTAAAATACTCAAATAGAGCAACATAGAGGTTATCAATCTTTGCATTGGATGAATATTGTGTATGAAATTCAAGGCTTGTTGCTGTCAAATCTATGGAAGTAACATCAAAGAAGTTGACGAGAAGTGTTGCACCTCCTTCTCATACTCTCATTTGAATATAAAGTGGTTAATTGTAAACAAATAGAAATTGTCCATAGATTCTTTGTGCATTTATTGCTTGTCACATCACATCTCCTTTTCCTCAAAGTATAAATGTACCAAATCACAACATTGCCACATGTGAAATTTGAAGTAGCAAATTGGAAAGCTTTTAACCACGAATTCAATATTAAAAGAAAACAAACATATCGAATGTTGCATTAGAGAAAAATGATAGAAAAAAACATTTGTAATGAATCGATAAGGCCTTCAACCACATGATAGGAGGATTAAAAAACAACTTCATCATGTTGATGCCTGTAATCACATTGATACCCATAGAACGATTTTGGGCATGTCAAAAAGGAAACACCTCTAACTAAAAATAGTTGATACCGTCATCCACAAATTACCATAAGCTAAACACCTTAATGTTAAAAATTACAATCAATGCAATAGTTAGAAAATAACCAAGCACCAACATGATTGTCATTGCCATTGTCTATGATTGTAATGAATTTTTAAGCTCTTCAATTCCTCCATTTTGAAAGGAAAATATCTAATACCTAGCCATAGACCACGCATGCATTGTGCTAGAAACATTGAAACAAATCTTGGATGGTAGTTTTAACAACAATCATGGATTATGGGGGTTTCATTTTTGCCAATTGTAAGCAAATAAACATGCACACTAGTTACAATATTGCAAACAAAAAAAATGCACACAACTGCATTTCCAACAAAGAAACATGTACATATCAAATTACATTAACAAGCACAAGCAAATGCATCAAGGTAAGTGATGTGAAAATCCTAATAAACAATATTGGGTGTAAAACCCTTCACACAATGTGCATGTACCTATACATGTAGGTTCCCCCCATCAATAGATCCTTCACATGCATCACCTCTAGATGTGCTTCAACAACATGCATTCAACTAATCGGTTCTAATATCTTCCATTACATCAATCCTTTTTAATTTCATTTTTATTACAAAATGTTTGGCATTGATTTGACTCTCACCTATCCTACAAAGGGTCGAATTGTCATCATGCCCTACTTTCTTTCCAATGGGTGTTTCACCATGTGCATACATGTGAATTCCACATTCTCAATGAAATGTTTTGCTTGAAACTGCAAAATTACATTGTGCCATTCTTATTTTTGGAAATTTGAAATTAAAAGAAGAGGGATTGGTTTAAGGTTATGAGAACAAGAAGAGGGAGAGGGTTCAAATCAAACATTTTACCTCTTCATGATTACTTGATTTGTATACATAACTAACGCATATTCCTTGGTTGTGAGCAGAAGTTCTTGATACACTACCCATCTTGACAACACTTGCGTCACCATTAGTCACAACAATATACCCAATGTTTAGTAGCATAATTCAAAACGAACCTGACGAAGTGTGGTAAGACACACATATAACTACTTTTGTAGGAACAAATATTTAGAAAACTTGATTTTTTTTTTCAAGACCATAGTTACAAAATAAAATAAATGTAGCACCTACCTTTAGTAGCATCCCCCTATTGCCAACAACTTACCTACCTAAAGAGTGAAAACACACAAAATTCCAACTGTGTTCATCACACACACACGCACGCACACACGCACACACAATTTTTTTCACATTCTAACAAATAAAATTATGTTCTTCACACCCCAATTTGTTTTCAACAAGTGGTTTCGCCACATCTTCAAGATCGTCTCCATCATGCACAACCTTGATGCCATTCAACACAAATGCCATACATGCGCGAACATAGATTTGGCCACAAGATCACCTGCATAGAAATGAAGGTGAGAATAATATAGACAACAAAATACAAATAAACAAAAAAAAAAAAAAAAAAGGAAAAAGAAAACACAAAAGGATATGAAAAGATAAATGTCACAACCCTATTTTGAGAAAGTGTGAGGATGAAACTCACATTCCCAAAATTGGGACTTGGGAGTCCTCTGGGACTCCTGAAATTTTAAAGTTCAATTACAGGGGTTAAAACACCTCGCATTGGGGTGTTTTTTATATCATTGGAAAGATATCAAGGTGTAAATGTCGAAAATGGGCTCGTATGGGCGATTTGGACATCTGCAGCACAAGTTATTGCAAAAAGAAGGGTCGGGAGTCAAATTGATAGTTTGACTCTCGACCATTAAAAGTCGGGAAACGACCCGACCCCGATGCATTCAAGTTAAGTGCGATACATCGTTGGAAAGCTCTCGAGGAGAGCTATAAGTTTGCTTTAGATCTCATCCCAATTGAAGGTCTGAGCAAAGAGTTATGACTTCGTAAAGTCCTGGAAGTCCAAACTGGGATAGTTTGAGACTCCTTTTTGGGAATCCTGAGACAAAAAACCATTTGGATGTGGGTGCCGCGGAGAGGCACATAGTATACTATATGGGGGAAGGTGGTGGCTTCCCTCGAGTCCGAGCCGTGGTGAATCATGCGAGTCCAGAGTTGGTCGTGGCTTGTCCTAACACCAAGGGTATTCCGGAAAGTGATCGAACCAACTTGTTTGTTGGTTTGATGCAGGTTCAAGTAAGTAAATAAAGCTTGTCACTTTTCCTAGTCCCATCCCAGAGCTTCAGCATGCCCCTTTACCCCTTCTAGTGTTGAAAGCTAGGAGCATGCCCCGAGATCCTCATAATTATGTTGTTCGAGTAATTTAGACCCACCTTGGGTCTATTAGAGAACTTGGGAGCGTGTCAATAAGAAAATAAAATAAAATAAAATATTTTTTTTGAAATGATGAATTATGATTTGGAATGACTTTGGAATTGTCATAATGATGATCAACAAAATACCCACCCTATTTAAACCAATTTTGATGTAACATTGTCACTAGAATTTTTCCCCTAGCTCCCACCTAGTTTCACTTATCTACTTTTGAATTTTTCCCCTCTACTCGAACCTAGTTTAACATATTTACCTTCTTTTTTTTCCTTTGATTTTTTTTGCCCCCACTTAGTTTCACCTACCCACACACCCGCCTATCTACTTGTTTACCTACCTACCCATATACCATTGAATTCAACTGAAGGTATTCCAATATTTTATCAAATAATTATTTTCCCCCACGTTTCCCATTTCTTACCTATTGGTCATTGAAATAGGTACCTATCAAACCCCACCTAAATGGTTGCACCAACATTCATAATTGTTTTTTCAATCGACTTTGTGATTATTGAAAACAATGATGGGAGAAACAAAATGAGGGCATTGCAAAGAACTTGGAATTATTTATTCAAAAAATATTTAATGCCATGATGAATTTTTTTTGTTGACACCCATATGAAAGTATTACATAAACATAAAAAATCAAAATTATATGCAATACCCTCAAGTGGGTATGTCCCTTGGATTGGAACATTTTGTTTGGACTATCTTGAAGGTGTTACACAAACTTTAAAAAATTATAAATTGCATGTAATACCTTCTTATGGGTATCTCATATATTCCTTGGGTTGAAACATTGTGTTTAAATTATCATGAGGATATTGCATAATTTACTTGAAGAAATCCAAAATGTGTGTAATATCTCTTCACCTTGGTACTTTATTTATGCATGGAGGGATGTTTTTGATTGTCATGAAGGTATTATGTAAACCATGAAAACACACAATGAATATCCATTATTTCTATGAGAGTATTGAATTGGGAGATATGATGTAAAATGGTGATTGTATGCAATGATAGTTTTGCACAAATGCATGCCTCAATGGTTCAAGATTTCAACTTAATATTTGGAATGTGCAATTGTAATTAACAATGCATATAACTTTAACAAAAAGCTACAATTCAAGATGAGTAAAATAACTTCAAAAAAGTTTTAAAATGATAATGTAATACCTTCATTATTCATTAAATATTCCATTAAACATGAGTTTTGACATTATCTTTTGCAACCTTCATGCACACCCAATGTATTATGCAAACAAAATTGAATTTCATATTAAAAACATTAGTGGCATACAACCTTGTATACGTTCACACAAAATGTTATATATATAAAAAAAATGTTGCATGAAAAAATATGGATGCTACCCCATGCACCATGGTACAAAAATGTGCATGTTTAAGAAAAAACCAATGGAAATTAAGAATGTTTATGGGCTTTTAGTTTCAGCATGGGAAGAGGAGGAGATTCCTCATCCAAGCCCTCCTCCTCCTCTTACTACCACCACCGCCATGACTTTATTTAAGCCTTCCTCCTAGTATTTAAAAAACAAAAAACAAAAAAAACACAAAAAGGAAAAAAAAACTTAAAAGACCCCAAAAAAGAAAAGAAAACAAGCTCTTAAGAAGAAAAAAGAAAGAACAAGAAAACAAACTTTCAAAACAAAAAAGGAAAAAGAAGAAAATAAGTGCTCAAGAAAAGAAGGAGCAATAAAATAATTTCTCAAAAAAAAGGAAGAACAATATAATAACCTTTCAAGAAGAAAAAAGAATAACAAGAAAAACTAAAAGGGGAGAAAGTAAGGATAGGTAAGAAATAAAAAGGTTGGCTAGGATGTAGGAAGGAGAGGGTAGGTAGGAGGGAGGGGTGTTAGGACTGATTGTTGGGATTAAGCAAGCATGAAAAAAGAAAAAAAGAAAAAGAAAAACTCACCCCAAGTGACATGGTCTTGATGTTGGGATTTTTTGGATGGTGCGTTAGTAGGTGCTAGGTCACTCATGCCAATGAAACCCAATTCAACCTCATGGGGTCTAGGTGGGTTAAGAAAAAAAAGACATAACTATTTTTTTAGCACCTTGTTTTTTTCTCTTTTTAAGCTTGCTTTTTTGTTCCCTTTTTTCTTATTCCCCCCCTATTTTTCAACTTTTCTTTTGTTTTTCCTTGTTTATTTATTTATTTATCTTGTTTTTCCCCTCTTATGTTGCAATGAGCTCTTAAAGTAAACCATTGTTTTTTGTTCATTTTGTTATGGAGTTTGTTGATTTGTTTCTAGTGTTCAAGGGGTGCTAAATAACCATCAACACCCTTTTCTATCATTGCCACCCCTCCTCCAAGCTTCAACGATCCTTTAAATTTTGTTTTGTTTTTGAACAAGGAGGAAAAAAAGGAAGAAGAAAATAGGGAAGAGGGGAAAAAAAAAAATTGTTTAGTGAATTTTTTGATTTCCTTGTAGTAAAAGATTGAATTTTTTTGGTGCGGTGTGTTTGGAAAGCTAAAAGGTAAGTTACCATTTGATGCAAAAGTATTTATATTTGGATCAATTTTTTATTGTTTCAATAACCTTATCCCATTTTGAGGATCAATTACAAAAAAAGGTGATAATCATAGTTAAGTTTTTGAAGTAACATGCAAAAATGTGATCATTCCACCACAATAACAGGAGCAACAAAGTCATTAATGATTGATGAATTCAAGTTTTGGTTCAAGCCTAACAATAAGTTCAACCAAGTCAAACATTTATCATAATAAAATGGTAGAACTTTTTATTCGTATATTTAGTTCTTCTAAAAGACCTTTCATGTTATGGAAATGGGTGAGGTTTGTTCATTTCATTAGCACGTTATGGAAATGGTTTGATGTCTAATGCTATTCATTTTCTTATTGATTAAATGCACTTCTTTCCACATCTTTTGATCAATCATGAATTTTTTCATAGTTGGTCATTTTTTTCTTCACACATGATGTGTTACTGAAGTGTTTTGATTTCATTCACAATGATTATCTAAATTTGCACAAGTGAAACAAAATGTAGCACTTGCCTTCTTTGACATATTTTTTGCAAGCCTTCCTTCAATCATGGACCTTTTATCACTTTGGTTTGACAAGGATATCAAATTAAAAAAAAAAAAAAGTTGGATCTCATATATTTGGATATCTTGCAAAATAATATCTATTGAATATTCAAATTTATTGTAAATAATCTATGTAAAAAGGATGAAATTGAATGTGTTTAAACTCACTTTCATACTCTTAACACAATAGTTTTAAAAAAAACATGGACACAACATAGATGCAATAAAAAGAAGAAAAAAAATAGGGCCCAAGCTTAGGGTTGGACCTTTCATATATCTAAAATGAAGTTAAAAATGTGATGATTAGGATTTGAGACAAAGGTCGCTTCAAATTATAAGCCTTTTGAAAAATTTCAAACCTAATGACCTTTACTTAATATTTGAATGTGAGTAGGAAATGGATAGTTTGTTTGAATTTCAATTTTTTGAAATCCAAATTTAAATTAAAATATTGTATGATATAATCTCTTAATTTTAAAATCCAACAAACATAATATAATGTTGAATATCATAATTTCAATATTTGACTTGATATTTGATTCAGATATAAAAATAAAAATGAAAATGTGCCTTTTCATATTTATCATCACAAACTTAACATCTCACAATTTAATTATGAAAATCATGCAAAATTTGTTCATTCATAATTCATATGTTTCATCCATTAATATCATACATTGGAAACACATTTGACACATGTTAAATCTGTGATGATGTTATGTATATTGAAATAATTTAATAAGTTACCTCTTTCATTCAAGCTTATATATTTAATTTCTTTTTCTTTCACATGAAAACATTGACATAAATAATGATCAATTATTGAAAATCATATAATACCATATATACAAGAAAAAAAGAAAAAAGAATGAAAAGGGAGGGGAGACATAGATTTTGCTCAGTTTGGAATCTTGCCCAAAGGAAAAGACAACATTACAATTGGTCTAGTTAAAAAAAAATTGTACATAAATAATCAGATTTTAAATTTCTGGAAAGGAAATAAATCTGACACCTTGTGGAAGCCTTATTTCAAAAGTTTTAGTGTAACGCTTTTAGAGCATCCCCAGCAGTGCTTAGCATGGGACTGCGCAAAAATATTTCTCACATTCAAGTTTGGTTATTTCATTTTTCACAACCCTACCCATACAACTCAAATTGAGACCGCAAATAGGTGGGAGGCTACTAGGTAGTACCAAACCACCTGGACCAATCATTATGATGGGCCAATTAGAAACAGGGAACAGCAGTCGGATCATATTTATTACACTCTTCTCTAGCAGGTGCACAGCTGTGCAGCGCCTTTTTTTATAAGCCTCTGCAAACTGTGCTAATATGTAATAGCAAAACTATTTTCCTGTGCGAAACCGGCGTGTTTTGAGTTTTCGTCGTCGAATTTCAATATGCAGGGTCACATTGTCAGCAAAGGTGAGGATGAGCATCTCCACCAACACTCAGTGTATGACCATGCAAAAATATTTTTCACATCCAAGTTTTAGTTACTAACTTTTTTCCAACCCTACCCATAAAACTGAAACTGGGAGTAGTAAGTGGGAGATACTAATAACCAACCAACTTTTTTTTTTATTGGCGAATTTTCGCAAAAAGTCGACCTGAAAAATGTGATTTCGACCAATACAAAGGATTTTTCATGGGAAAAATGGTCCAAAATCGCCAAATTTCAAAAATAAAAAAAAATTCAAATCGCCAGATTTCTACAATAAGTTCGAGTAGGTAGCCAAGAATATAGCAGGATCCTGGTTTTTTTCTGCTTTCATATCTGGCAAGTAGACAGAATTGGCTAAATCAGTTTCTCGATGGTCGCCACCTTGGTTGCTACATCACAAAATCCTTAAAAGAAACTCTGCTAAATAACAAACCACTTGGACCAATCAAGCTATCTAACCAATTTCTGAAATAAGGAGCACTCAATAAATACGATTTGACTGGTGTTTATCAGACACTTCCAGGGCTCTGAAAGCTGTGCATAGTTTCCGGGTCCTAGTAGTCTTCCAGTGGATTCAATGGATGAAGCTCATCCAGGGACTCCATTGCAGGGTCACAAACTAAACATTGGCGGAGATGCTCTTAGTAACACACGAATTTCTTTTCGCTACAAACAAGAAACTAAAACGATCAGTGAGATGGATGACAAATGACCGTCGATGGTTGCAAAATCCGTTTCGCATCCAACGGTGGACGACCTAGGTCTACTTCCCAACACACCTTGCAATCTCCGCGTTGTTTTTGTCACCCATTCCGCCGTTATGCATTCGACCGCGGGACATTCGTCCCTTCCAGCGGACGCCGACTGCGAGTCGCCTTCTCGTCCCTGCCCGCCGGCCGCAGACTCCAAAGCTGCGGCGCCGTTGCGTAGCAAACCCTCACTTCGTTTCTCTGTGCCTCAAGGCACAGTCGCCGCTGCTGCAACACCACCATCGCGACGCTCTCCATCGCCATCGTACCCCCTCTCCTTTCCGCCAACGGTATGTCTTCTCTTTTGTCGCTGCTGCTGCTGCTTTCGCTGGATTTTCGTCTTTTCGTGTAGTCTTTTGCTGCTGATTTGCAATTAGGGTAAAACGGTTTTCAACAAGGAGTTAACGAAGGCGGCTACTCCGTGCTTGTGTCTCCGCGCGCACGCGCCTGTCTGTGATTGTTTTTATGTATACTGTGTGTCTTTGTATGTTATTTTTTCATTAGCTTTCAATAGTTTTGGTTTGTTTTCTTGAGGTTAGATATACGATCTGCATTGAGAGATTCGTCTTGGTTGACGCTCCTTGGCTTCTGTAAATATGCCGCCGGTTCTTCGATGAATTTTTTTTTTTTTCTCTCTAAGAAGTGAGAAATGGGAAGCTATGTGTTTTGTGATCGCAAGTGTGCTTCCTTCGTTGTTGCTACTCGTTCGACCTTCAGCGGTTTCTCCCGTTGTTGAGAAGCGGCTATGACTCTCAGTCTCTGTACCTTGCATCATGTCTGAAATGTTCTCATGAGTTATGGACAAATGACACTTTGACACAGACGTCAAGGGAGTTGCATATGGTTGTAGATCGGAATACAACTAGTTGATCGTTTGAGAGATCTCTTTCAGTAAGCTCTGGAGACAGCTATTCATGGCGTCATGTTGTTTTTCTAAACGCGATGTTTTGCAATGTGCTTGAGTGTAGTGTAGAACTTCAATTTGGCAAGTAGAGCTGGAAGAGCTCTGAGGCGAGGTTTCTAGTTTCTATTGACTAACTGGTGACTGGTAAGTGTTGTGCAGCAGTTGAAAAAAGAGTATGGCAGGATCTGCACCTGAAGGTACCCAGTTCGATGCTCGCCAGTATGACGCCAAGATGGACAGCATGTATGTGCAGCTCTTTCTTGCTGTCCCTCATGTTTTTTCTATTTCTGCCTCCACCTTGAAAGCTTGACTTACGTTTCACAAGAAGCTAGACTCATTGTTGTGTACAAATCTCGAGGGATGAAAGTGCTCCAGAGATGGCGGTCTGCGGAGTTTTATGTGCTGTATGTTCTGACATTCATTTTGCATGGTGATTTGCCTTTGAAATGCGACATTTGCACAGTCATTTACTTCGTTGTCAGACTGGCACATGATGAAGAACTTCTTTATAATGTGCATTGTGCAATTTATGTGCCTTGTATGGTGTTATTGTAAAAGATGGTCAGTTCTAGATAAGTGAGGCAGTCTGAGAGGGCGCAGCATGGCTCATTAGCTAAAGAAAAGAATTATTTCTCAAGGAAAGGAATGCAGATGAGACACCGGTTTCTGATAGTTACTTCTCTTGGTGTCAAAGCTTTGTGATGTTCCCTACTGTTCCTGGAGATTTGCAAGCGTGCTTAATGCACTTCTTTTCTTCTTTTGGCAGCTTGAATGGTGAAGGTGATGATTTCATCTCCACATGGGATGAGGTCCATGAGACTTTCGATGTCATGGGCCTACATGAGAATCTTCTCAGAGGCATCTATGCATATGGTATGGGACTTTCTCCAGCAGTTGAATGAATGGTTCCTAATTTGTTGGTTATGTTGTGCAGGATATATACATGTCACTTGGTAAAATGGTTGGATTGATAGCTTTGTGTCTTTGATAGCTTTTGTGGTCTGTGTCTATTAGAGGGAACACTGTTTGTTTTGCAGGACCTGCAATTTTGTGGGGTCTTTCCTATGGTTATAGTGCACATAAGTGAGAACCATCAGGTCCATGGTTTACAGCTGAATGTTGAGAGGGTTTTTAACATGAATGTCAATTGGCAAACCCTACCTCACGAAGTTCACATGAGAGTTATAGGTACTCATTTGCTAATTCTTTTCCTTCTGTTCTGGCAACTTGTTTGAACAGGTTTTGAGAAACCTTCAGCCATCCAGCAACGTGGTATTGTGCCATTTACACAGGGTCTGGATGTCATCCAGCAAGCACAGTCGGGCACAGGCAAGACTGCCACTTTCTGCTCTGGCATTCTCCAACAACTGGATTATAGCCTGCTGGAGTGCCAGGCCCTGGTGTTGGCTCCCACTCGTGAGCTGGCCCAGCAAATTGAGAAGGTGATGCGGGCATTGGGTGATTACCTCCAGGTGAAGGTCCATGCCTGTGTAGGAGGAACTAGTGTGAGGGAGGATCAGAGAATACTGCAAAGTGGTGTCCATGTAGTGGTGGGAACCCCTGGACGTGTGTATGATATGCTTCGCAGGAATGCCTTGCGTGCTGATGCCATCAAGTGCTTTGTTCTTGATGAGGCCGATGAGATGCTGTCCCGTGGCTTCAAGGACCAGGTTTGTATCCCTTTGTCCCAGTCTGTGACTGGTTTTTTTCCCTCATTTTTTGAAATCTTTTTTTTTTTGGCATTAAGAGATTGAAGTTTATTCTGCTTTTATGTTTTTACTGGATCATATGATCTCTGAAGTGCACATTGCAGTGGACACTACTGTGATATCTTTTTTTGAGGCATCTTGCTGCACTAAGTTCTGCCAGAGAACTGTGAAAATTTCAGAAGGTGAACTTGCAGTTTTATTGATCTGAAAATGTTGTGCAATGAGTACAGATTTATGACATTTTTCAGCTTCTTCCACCAAAGCTGCAAGTGGGTGTGTTCTCTGCAACAATGCCACCCGAAGCACTTGAGATCACAAGGAAGTTCATGAACAAGCCAGTCAAGATTCTGGTGAAGAGAGACGAGCTGACCCTGGAGGGTATCAAGCAATTCTATGTGAATGTTGATCGGGAAGAGTGGAAGTTGGACACCTTGTGTGATCTGTATGAGACATTGGCTATCACCCAAAGTGTGATCTTTATCAATACCCGGCGCAAAGTGGACTGGCTGACAGATAAGATGCGGGGTATGAGTCCTATTCACCCACTGAGTCACTGTTGCTCCAAATGCTGTTTTTCACCTTTGTGGCCTGTGCAGAAAGTAGTTTCACGAGTGGCTCAAAGTACAATTGGAGATTTTGTTTAACTATGACGTTGTCTGAAGACTGTGTATGGATTGAAAGTTGCTGTATTTCAATCCTAAATTCATGCTTGTGTTGGACAGCTCGAGACCACACAGTGTCTGCAACACATGGAGACATGGATCAGAACACACGTGACATCATCATGAGGGAGTTCCGCTCTGGATCATCCCGGGTGCTGATCACAACCGATCTACTGGCTCGGGGCATTGATGTCCAGCAGGTGTCTTTGGTCATCAACTATGACCTGCCAACCCAGCCAGAGAACTATCTGCATCGTATTGGACGCAGTGGGCGGTTTGGGCGTAAAGGGGTCGCCATCAATTTTGTAACCAGGGAAGATGAGCGCATGCTTCAAGATATTCAGAGGTTCTATAACACTGTTATTGAGGAACTGCCATCTAATGTTGCAGATCTCTTGTGAGTTGAAAAAAATGCTGTTTGGTCTAGAGGGATAAGTGGTGGGGGGAAGGGGGTGGGCTCTGATTATTCTATATCCTCTTTAGTGTTATTGCAGGATCTCTAGGAGTGAATGGAATGGCAGCTGATTGGGAATTAGGTATATTTCTGCAAGACGGTGGGCAATTTGTGCAGGGTCTATTGCTTGATTGTCACCTGCCAGATGTAGAGGATAGGAAGGTCCTGGCAATAGATCCATGTTTGAGTATTGGGCAGCATTTTGTGATTTGCATTAAGGATGTATTTTGCATTGTGGCAAAATCTGACTGAGTCACATTTTTATTCTGTGGTTTTTCTTGGGAGATTGATTCTGCATTCTTGGTAGAAGGGATCTCTTGTTGTTGCAAAATTAGATCAGGCAGGGAGATGAGATTTTGACCGGAATTATACATGATGATGATAACCTATTGATGAAACCTAAAGAAATCGTCCCTTTTCCCAATATTTTGATACACCTAGATGAAGGGATGATTGCCACATAAATTTGGGATTTAGCTGGATTTGGCTCTTGATGAGATAGGAAAGTAATAATCTCTTTATCAGAAATCTAATTGTTTTTTGCATAATTTCTTTTTTACAAGATTCAGTAAATATGTAGTTTTGAGTGCAAGACATTATTAAAAAAAAGGACTCCAGTCTAGATTATAGAGAGTACATAGGATTTATCCAGCTAATCTGTTCCATAGGTTCCAAGTTTAAACTGCCAATTCAGAATTTTCACATGTGAAGATTGAAAGGAAATGGAAAAAGTATTGTTCTGTGTGTTTCAATATATATCCAATTTTGTAATATGCAATGCTTCAAGAATGGTTTTCATACATTGAAGTTGATGATTTATCTGTCTTGATAATTCAAAAGTCGTGAAATAATTCATTAAATTATTCAAATATGATTGCAAAGCATTGGATTGCAACAAACCGTTGAAATATAGTTGGGTAGTTGGGTTGTGAAGTAAGGGATGATTTATCTGTCTTCATAATTCAAAAATTGTGGAAAAATTCACTAAATCATTCAAATATAATTGCAAAGCATTGGATTGCAACAAACCCTTCAAATATGATTGGGTTGTGAAGTATTGAGCTGCCATGGGAATTAAATTAAAGCTTTCTGGTAGGCCTAATTAAGAAGTGGGTTTAAGCTTCAAATCGTTACAGCTGGCAGCTTGTTCCTACAAATCCCTAATGACACTTCAGCAGCACTTTTTGCTTTTAGGGTAACACTTTTGGGCAGTTCTTG
>Ga0209611_10005708_pt1 | contig 20713 bp, 14 predicted proteins | sample S1TSphgellanicum_3_FD_187693 | JGI IMG/M metagenome (GOLD analysis project Ga0209611, IMG submission 187693) | Host-associated microbial communities from peat moss isolated from Minnesota, USA - S1T2_Fc - Sphagnum magellanicum MG (SPAdes) (version 2) | ecosystem: Host-associated > Plants > Peat...
CTTCATTATTACCCTAAACCCTAAACCCCCTTCATTATTACACATTCATACCTTGGGGATGGATATCATCATGGTCTATGGCAACAACACTTATAAAAGTTATAGCTTAATCCTTCAATCATTGATAAACAAGCTCAAACCCCAAGTATGGGCATGACAAAAGGTCCCTACATTTTCCATGTCTAGAGAATCATGAGCCCTTTCATTGCTTAATTAGCCCTACATAATATTGGCCTTGCCTACCAAGGCAAGGCAAGGGATATATTGTATTTAGATTCATTCTAGAGTATAGTAGCTTAAGGGATTTTGGCCCTTAGGTAATAATATGTCTATTTTTATATGAGGATTTTTGAAAGATGATATTTTGGCTTGTGTTGAAACTTGAGATTAGTTATAATAGAGTTATAATAATATCTTGAAGGATTTTGGTTTGTTTTAGAGGGATTTTTTGAAGATTAATATATTTTTGCATGGTGAAATATTTGAGTTTCCATAATTCTTCTTTTGCCTTAAGATACTTTTGAATGTAAATGGCAAGGCCACAATGTTACACAATGTTCCAGCATTTATTAATATCCCAATGTCAAATGTTCTAGCGTTTACTAGTACCTTGGGGGCCAAACAACAAGCCAAGAATGCTCAAAGTTGGCACCTAGTTTTTTTGGCCCTCATTCCTAGTGTAAAGCCGGTCCTAATCCGGGCAAATAGTGAACATTTGCAAGGCCCAAGCCAATTTTTTGGGCATTTTCAACAAATTGGGTCCAATTTTTTCAAAAGATAGGGTGTTTATTTAACAACAAGAAAATAATTCATCAAGCTTCTTTTTCACACCTTTACTAGGTACTTGAATTTTTAAAATTATGTATATGCTTGAAATTTATCTTCTTAAATGCTTATAGGACTTGTTTGGGGTTTTACTTATCTAAAAACCTCCCATTTGAAAACAATGATATAAGTCCATGGCATTATATGTGGGTGTATTGAAAGAAGTTGGGAAATAATGGATGAAAATGGAAATAGTTGGGGGGGGGGGGAAGATAGAGAATCTTAAAAGAAATTAATATTAGATGAATATGTATGGTCGGGGATGTTGCAAAGTTGATGAAAGTAAATGGATGATATGTGTGTGTCAAGGAAGATGGAAAATTCGAGAAAAAGTTTCAATGCATGAAATGCACAATCCATAAGTTGGAGTCAGAAAATATTCTAATCTAAAAAAAAAGTGACAGAAATCACAATGATTGAAATGTTGAAAATAATGAAATATGGTGAGATTTTGGAGAAAAACAATGATACACGAATGATGCCATTCTGATGGAGTCAGAGAAAACATGAATCCGCAACATTTGTTGACTATCGAGTTGAAATCGAAGAAAGACAATGGATGAAAAATGTAGGAAGTAAAATGATGAGAATTAATATATTACATTTTAAAAAAAGTGTTGTTTAATGCAACTAAGGAAAATGTCAAGGAAAGTTTGATCAATGAATGCAAAAAATAAATTAAAGGCTTTCCGAAAGACTAAAATGACCAATGGGTAGAACTAGCTAACATGCCAACCAAACTTGTTCCAACAAGTAAGTCAATTCATAGTTTGATCTATTGGATCTCTAGGAATGGGCTAATGTTTTTGCCATTCTCTAGTAGCAAGCTATCTCTATTATGTGTACTCAACCCATTTGATTCGTTCAATGTCCACTTTTTGAGATGCACCCATGGTAATAAGTGCATTAGAATTCATGATGATTTCCATGTGGTAACATAATCGTTGCTTATGCTTTCTTCTTACGCATTTTAGTACCTTTAGGTTTTGTTGTGTGTTGATGTTGTCTTTTTAAAAAAACATGGTTCACACCCTATCAAAACATTAGTTCCACAAAACTAGTCGCCAAATTGTTCAAATTTGTTAATTGAATTTTAATGTTTATTTTGGCTATAACCCTTAAACGTCTTACTAGATCAACATGGTTCGTCACCCCCCTTACTATTCCTACTTAGACTCCTCTTGGTCCAATTCTAACTTGCTTACATCATAAGAGCACATCACTCTTTCTTATCTCCTTTTGATATCTCATTTGTAACCTTTGAAGGTTACAAACTTAACAATTATATATATTTTACATTAAGTCTTGGGACCGAAAAATTTGAGGCTAATGATGGAAACTACGAAACATTTTTGACCTCCAATTTAAGCTCAAATATATATTTTTAATTATAATTTTGCAATTGGTCCTTGTAACTAATTTTTAATCACAAGTAACAATTATGATTAAAATTTTACTACTAGTCATGTCGGACAAGTTGTGTTCAACCATAGTCACAAGTGGCATGAATTTTGGATGAAAAAAAAAATTCAACAAGATTTCATCTTTTGATTTACTAGATATGTATTGTTGTTTACAACCGTGCAACTAATTTGTTCAACACTAACAACAAATGATGTGTTGGCACAAGCCAACATTTTTGCATATTTAAAAAATACAAATATAAATATAAATATATAAATATATAAATATAATTTTTGATTTTTTTTGTCTTCCAATTTGTGGTACAAAATTAAATATATGTCAATCTAAAAGAGTCCAAAACTTTGTCCAATTCTTAATCTTAATCCAAAACTTTTGTGGACTATGGACATATAAGCAAGCAATTGATTTCAATGAGATTGAAATTTTGTGATATTATTTGGTGAAAGTAATTAAGTAACAAACACAATTAATTTGGCAATTTATCATTGTTAATTGATATGATATTTTGGATATTGGGGAAGGTAAATTCACCCCATGGGAAGAAAAGAGGAAAGGATGATGGAGGAAAAACAAAATGACAAACAAGGAGAGAGGAATAATTGTCTTTGATAATTTTGTGAAAATTTATGATTCTAGCGACAAATGATTCATCGGAGTTGGTTTAAATAGAATAACTTTAGGTTCTAAAAGTCATTCTTTTGAACGACAATTTCAAACTAGAATTTTTTTAGTCGATTCCCAAACAAAGAAGAATGCCAAGATGTCTTTTTAGAGTCTTCTTTTTCAACACCATAATCACAAGAAAAAAATTTCAATACATTTTATGCGAATTGTTATCCCATTTCTCTTCAATCAGATTTGAATATGAATTCAATCCAATCCAAATTAAAATTAGATTCAAGTTGCATGTAATGTCATTCAATATTTTCATTAATTTTCACAAAGTCATTTTTTCCATAAGTTGATTGTCATTGGTAGTGTGTGTAATAGCTCGAAGCCCCGAGCATTCTATTATACAAACTTTCACCCCCACAAAAGGTAGGGTGACTCTTCAAGTTGGTAAGTAATTGTTGTTTGCCCTTGGGGCCATTACTAGAACACAAAATTCTATACCATATTGGCTTTGGTTTCACCCTTGGGGCCATACTAGAACACAAAAATTCAATGTCATATTGGTTTTGGTTTCACTTCTATTGCAAAGACACTGGGCAAGGCAAGAGGATGTGTTTTGGGTTCATCCCCAAAACGGCTTGAATGGCCTCATTCTGAACTGGTGCATTGGTGGCTGTTGTTTCACTCCAGCCCTCGTCAAGATCTTTCCAACAACACCAAAGGCACATTCCAATTCCTCCGAAATCTTCAGCTATTATTTAATTTAATTTAATTTTCAGTGAAGAAATCATTCAATATTCAAGAACTTTTGCACCACAAGTCCAAACGTCATGGAACCAAGCCCATGCACCCCTCTTTCTTTGTTGAGAGCTTTCCAAAGACACCAAGAACACGATATGAAGCATCCCAGTTCGGTGGATCTTATACAATTGGTCACTCTAATTATTTTCCTATATCTAAGGCCATAAGCCACTAGGCCAAAAATTGCAGCAATATATAGTGGTACCCATCAATTTTTGAGTATGCATAATGATGGTTTTTGTTAAAAAAAATTGAATTTTGTAAAAAAATGGAATTTTCTTTTTATTGAAATTTTTTTTTTCATTGAAAACATAGTTTTTTTTCTTTCAATAATTTCCTAATTAAAAATTTAAAATAATAATAAATTCTATACAGAAATTACCATTATGTAGGACATGTATGTGTCACACTGTGGCCTTGCCATTTATATTAAAAAGGATCTTAAGGCAAAAAAAGAATTATGGAAACTCAAATATTTCACCATGCAAAAATATATTAATCTTCATATAAAAAAATCCTCCGAAAAGAAACCAAAATCCTTCAATATATTTATAACTTTATATTAACTAATCTTAAGTTTGAACACAAGCCAAAATACCATCATTCAAAAATCCTCATATAAAAATAGACTTATTATTACCTAGGGGCCAAAATCCTTTTAGCTACTAAGTATAATACTCTATAATGAATCTAAACACAATATCCTTGCCTTGGGTAGGGCAAGGCCAATTAATTGATTCTCATTACCCTAGGTCAGACTCCTCTAGAGACCCTAAGGTTTTTGAGAATATTTTATATTAGAGGTAACCTAATGGCTAGTACTTAATGGCCTTTTTTGCTATTTAATACCCCCCCCCCCACCACGAAGTCCCAAGCCCAGCAAAGCAGATTCTAGTGCCAGCAAACAACAGATGAGCTTTCACTAAAACAGGGCATCCAATGGTCACATGGCACACAAATAATGGTAATAATAATAATAATAATATAATAGTTGGTTCCATAATTCAGTGAATTTCTTTTTTGAGACGAAATATTGTTTATTTTGAAAAAAAATAAATAGGAGGGAAAATCATTTTTAAAGAAAAAAACTTGCGAAAAACATGTTTTTTGGGGGTAAAACTTGGTGTGTTTCAGAAATGTGAAATTGTGGGTTTATTATTTTTAAAATTAAAAATAAAATCAAGAATGAATTCGTCGCTTTTGCGAAATCAACCAAATTGGAGGGAAAAAAAATTAAAAAAATTCACTGGCTCCATTTTTTTGTGTGAAAAGAAAAAAGAAAAAAAGAAGAAAACTAGTACTTTTTTGGCTGACGACGACGACGACGACGACGACGACCTCGACGGTGACGATCAGCGATTCTGTTGCCGTGGTCGTCGTTGTGTCTTGTTGGATACGATGCCGTTGGCGGACGACGACGACCTCGACGGTGACGATCAGCGAGTCTGTCGTTGTTGTTGTGTCTTGTTGTATGCGATGCCGTTGGCTTCCTCCTCCTGCTAGCGATAATCAATCAATCGTTTGTTTATTTACTGAGCTGTTTTTTTTTTTTGTTTTGGTTTGTTTGTTTGTTTTTCACGGTGGGAGTGGCGGACACTATGATGAACAGCAGTGAGCTCGGGTTGCTGATGTTGAAGCTCGCGAGTTGAGGGGCGAAGGAGACGACGAGGTCTGTTAATCATGAGGAGGAAGTGGAGATTTTTTGCAGGCGCGGAGTAAAAAGGAGCAGTTCATTTCAGGATCTCGACAAAGCAAAAATGGCCAAGCGAGTGTACCAAGTCTGGAAAGGCAGTAACGTGAGTGTGTCAATCCCTCGGTGCTCTCTCTCTCTCTCTCTCTCTCTTACATATTCATGTTTGGTTCTCTGTTTGTCGTTTTTTTTGGGGATTTTCCTCGCCCGATTGCTATCGCCGCTCCTCGGGTTCTAGAGCTCTCTTCTTCTAGGTGTGGCATTCCGCGGTTTTTTTCTCCTTTTTTTTTGGGCCGAATGGCAGATGTGCAGGGCTCTGATGGTGCCTTCGTAAGTAACAAATCTCGGTTGAAGCCTGTGGTTGCCGAATGAAGCTCCCTTTCTGTCTGGGTGACTTCTGCGAGATATCGAAATATGATAACGAAGATAAGTTCACGGTAGCGCAGTATAATGTACGTAAAGTCCTGCAGGCCGCAACCTCATCATTATTGCCTGCCGGAAAACACTCCCGTGATTGTAAGACCGACCGAGTATGCGAGCAGGCGGCTGACTTTGTCTCTTCAAATCATCTCCCGCCTGCAATGGACATTTTCCGGTCTTTAAGTCCCTCATCTTTGTAACGACTGAAAACGATGAAGCGATGAAAACAACTAAAAAGCAAGTCTATGGTGAACAAAGCCAAGAAGATATCTGAGATTTGGAAATCGGAACAGGAGCATTTTGTGGCAACATTTTTGTTAGGGATATAAGAACCAGGGTGTGCCTGACTGACTTGATTGGACCATGAGCAGGGTCAAGGTCTATGGAGTGATGACTTTTGATGGTACTCAATTGACTGTTGTTGCATTAACTTCAAGTCTACTATAGATGCAATCCAATGATCGCATCCTTGTGGTGGTTAGAATACTATATATGACTCCTGCTTAGAGTCTCTTTCCATTAGGCTGCCATCATCAGCCTAGTTGAAAATCACTGAAATGGAGCCTTATTTCTTACTGCATGGGCAGGCACTTTCCATTGGAGAGCTGCAAATGGGTTGGAAATATGTAGGTAATTAACATTAGGAACATTGTGCACGGTTCGACTTTGTAGGGAACTGACAAGAACATATGGTCTCAAAAAAGAGGATGACCAGTGAATGTTGTGCCCCACATGCCAAAACTCAGCTTTGGAAACACTAGTTGCCTGCAAGACTTCTACAAATGATTTTGTTATGGCTCAAATGGTGTATAGGTTGTTATCATTGTGAAGCTTTCAAAACTTGATTGTGCTGCTGTCTTGATATCTGACTTATCATCATCATCATGACCACAGGCTAGTCAATGATTCTGTACGAAGGCACTGATTGCGGGTTTGTGCATGTAATATGGACACTTAGGCCTCTTATGTTTATGAATTCTATGCTAAAAGGAAGAATATGTGTTACTGACTCTGCAATCTGGGATTTTTGTTTTCTGCAGAGGTTCTTGCTGTGTGGAAGGCTCATATTTGGACCAGATGTGCAATCCTTGGCAGTGACAATTTTCTTGATTGTTGCCCCAGTGGCTTGTTTTTGTGTATTTGTTGGCCGCCACCTCCTTCATCACTATGGCAATGCTGGCATCCCCATCATGGTTGTTGCTGTCGTCTACACTGTTTATGTTAGTTCCACTCCACATAATACTACCTTGACAGGAAGTGTCCTAATGCCGTGTAAGAAGTGTGCAGGCCTGATCATAGTTTTCCTCATGGTACAAATGGTAACTTTAGTGAGTAAAGTTTGACAATATTCACTCTGGCATCATTTCTCCTTGGTATAAGTGCTGGTGCCATTTGTTTGGTGCTTTAATGTGCCTGGAAAGATTCTGATTCTGGTAGTGTTGTTCTTGTCATCAGGTGCTGGTCCTTTTGTTGTTAACGTCTGGAAGGGATCCAGGGATTATCCCTCGTAATACCCATCCACCAGAACCTGAAGATTTCGATTCAGCCACTCCACCAAGTGAATGGGGAGGACACACTCCACGTTTGCGACTACCACGAACCAAGGATGTGATAGTGAATGGGGTGCCAGTGAAAACAAAGTACTGTGACACTTGCATGCTGTACCGTCCACCACGTTGCTCCCATTGCTCCATTTGTAATAATTGTGTTCTCTGCTTTGACCATCATTGCCCATGGGTTGGACAGTGCATTGGCCAAGTATGATTCCTCACTGATTCTGGCATTCTCAATTGTAGCCCCTCATCTGGTGTGGTTGCTTGTTGAATGATGTTATCAGCATTGTGGTCTGGATTTGTGTTCAGCTCTAACGGTCACCATCACTGAATGTCCTTATGCCTCACTCCTGTTCTGCTGCCTATGTCATCATGTTGTTAGGACTTGTTGGCTGGTATTTTGGTTTTTAGTTCTCTTGAATTACCAAAACTTTCCCTGGGTCTTGTTGCTGATCCTTTGAGACTTCACTCAAAGTGAGCTTATTTCCATATACCATGTGAATGAACTTTGTTGTGTGTATTGCTATGATAATGGTGGAACAGGAGAAATTGCCCTTGGTCTTAGTGAAAGTGAGCTAACAAGGGATGGCCTGTGGTTGTGGCTGCAGAGGAATTATCGATTTTTTTTCATGTTTTTGTCATCAACATCGTTGCTTTGTGTATTTGTTTTTGCAATGTGTGCTCTGTACATCAAGATTTTGATGGACACAGAGTCACACACTGTGTGGAAAGCTTTGGCTCGATCACCAGCGGCTATTGTGCTCATGGTGTACACCTTTATTAGCGTTTGGTTTGTTGGTGGACTGACAGTCTTCCATCTGTATCTCATTGGCACAAATCAGGTTCCAACATTTCTCCCTTTTTGCCCTCATCTTTTCTTAGACAGAGTGGCCACTGGTAGTGGATCGCATTTTTGGTTTCTGCTGTGTTATGCAGGACAGGTTGCTTCAAATTTCAAGTCAATTTAACTTGAGATAGAATAAAATTGGCATACTCACACTGTTCTCCACCATTTTCTCTGCAATCTCATAGATATGTTCACCTGTGATTGCACTTTCTGTTTCTTGTCATCTCACTGCAATATGTTCTTGCAAACCAGACAACATACGAGAATTTCCGGTATCGATATGATAATAAGGTGAATCCGTACAACCAGGGATGTCCAAGTAACTTCAAGGAGATATTCTGCACTGCAGTTCCACCTTCACAAAACAAGTTCCGGGCCAAAGTTGAGGAAGTGACACCAGGGCAATTGGGTGTTCCCACATTGACCAGACAGGCAGGAGAGGATGTCACATCTAGTACTGGTAAAGGACCTGACTTGGAGCTAGGTTACCAGGCAACATGGCCTGGTGCTGAGGATACTGTTGCAGAAGGAGGTGAGCTAGAAATGATGGGGGGACGGGTGAGCACTGGGAGTGAACTGGGGATTGGAATGGAGAAGGATGGATTTGATCCACATCATATGGACCAAGGGCGTGCTCCAGTTTTCCACCCCCGGCGTTCAAGTTGGGGCCGCAAGAGTGGCAGCTGGGAAATCACACCTGATAAGCTGACCATATCATCTGAGGGAACCCACCGTACAAATGGTGGAGCTACCCCACCAAGCAATCGATAATTGAGGCTTGCCTTTGTTGAGCCTGGAGAAGAGCACAAGAGGGCAGAGCTAGTTTGGCAGCTAAGAAGGCACAACAAAGGATTAAAAGGAAGGATTTGTAATCAGGAATCCACATAGGGGATACTACTAGATGAAAAAAAGTCTCAAGGCAGATCAATGTTGGGAGGTAGAATTTGGAACTTGCAAACCATGAGGTGGAGTGTGGTGAACAGCTTATATGCAAAAGCTGCAGTTATGGACTTTTCTGGAACAGGTATTTGGTTTTTTGCAGCCTCCAAAGAGCCCAAAGGAGGGAGGGTGGGCAGATAAAGAAACTCTAGTATGGAACAAATTGCAAGTGCTGGAGTAGCCATGAGGAAAAAACCAGTTGGCACCTTGCAGGTCCTTGATAAATTTCCTTCTGGATCTCCTTGACTTGGTTCTATATTTTATGTGAGTGGACACAAATTTTTAGACAGCAGTCTTTCAATGGATGTCGTCCAGCATTACATGATAATTAAGGGGATAGATCTGCAGTTTGAGAAGGAATATAATACACATGTAGCACATGGTAGTGGTGGGTCACTGTGCAGATATCTCCAAGGAGATGATGGTTTCCACTAAGACAACTCTATTTGTAAGTACATCCATGTCAGCTGACTGTTGGAACTTGCAGGCACAATAACTCTTCTCCCACAGAAGCGGAAAACAACTCCTCTCAGGCCATGCAAAATCTTGGACAACTTGACTGTTCCAAGAGAATGATAAGAGAATGAGGGGGCACCAACCAGCACAAGATATTATGATCTGGTTTGTGCCATGCTCAACCACAGCTTGCAGGAATTTGATTAACCTACTGTAGGAATTAGATTGACAATTTTCAGCATTGTGTAAAAGATATGTTTGTTTAGACCCTTGGCAGAATGCAGAAGTAGTAGCTGGGTTATGATTTGTGCTGTAAGCCTACAGAAGGATGCAAATATCTGTTACAGGGAGTTGTATTCAAAGCCATTTTATGTTCCCCAAGATTAGTACTCTCTTTCTGTAGATACGATGGCCTGAGAAACTTTCCATGATCTGATTGATTGTAGGTCCAAAAATTTGTTGAAAATCCAGAGGCCAAGACTTAAAAGTTAAACTTATTTTTCTGCCTTTGCTCAATTGCTCTGGAAGTGGATTCCCTATGTTTTCCTCAATCTTCCTCCAAATAGTCCTTCCTCTGCAGTCTTTCTCCTTGAAACTGAAAATCACAATCCCACAGGAGCCGCTTCCACAGTGAGATTCTCAGTGTGAGCATCCTAGCTTGTTACAAGAATCAACTATGGAGGTGGTGTGCATATTTGTTACTGTGGCAGGTATGAGATTGTATTTGTTGTCAAGCATATAAATAGCTGACAAATATTGGAGTCATTTTGGCATTGTATACTTCTCTTTTGTTGTAAGGGCTTCAGTGTTGGTCACGTTGTGTGTCTAGAAACATTGGTGAGCAATCACCATAATATGCAGAGAGGTGAAATTACTGGATCCGGTTTGTCACTTGAAAAGCCCAAGGGAGAAAACAACTGGACGTGGCAATTTCAGAAGTGTATGTCATCTGCACACCCTTCCAGTGGTACTAGTAATTCAAATGCGTAATTTGAAATTTCTAAAACCAACTGACATATGGGTTATTGTTTTGGATTTTTGGGTGCAAATTTGGTGTCAAGTTGGCATGTTTGAATGTGTAGAAGCGTAATTCAGATTTAACAATATGAACTTGGATGTAAAAATTTGGTTGGAGATTTGGGGCAGTGTTGATATGTTTGAATGCCTAAAAGTATAATCAGATTTGACATTATGAACTTGATGTGAGAATTTGGTTGGAGATTGACACGTTGGAATGTCTAAATCATAAAATTCAAATGTAAGAAGGGACAATGGTACCATATTGAAAGCATTGGGCAAATAACAATGCAATTTTAGTTTTGTGAATCCTAACATATTTTGTAGACATTTTGCTGATTGACTATCTCAAATTCAAATTATAGATATGTCCATTATCATGGTAACATTCTAGTTGTAAACTCAAGGTGAGTTTTTGATGAGTTCATATTCATGGTTGTTTACAGTCAGCCTTTTGTTAAGGTTTGGAAGGGTGGAATCCCTCCTGCCAAAAGTTGCACATTGGATCTTTTGGAAGAATTTTGCCAAAATTTGGTTGAATCTTCTTTTCCTAGAGTTTCTAATTAGAAATCAAGTTATGGGTTATCCAAGCTACAACATCCATATTAAAACCAAATTGTATTAAGGCATAACAAATCCCAAGTCCTTTCCTCATTGTGAGAAAATATTTTGCCTACATATACATACCCTTGCCGTATTGAGCTGATATAGCAAACTACATGTTCATCACCAAAAGTGATGCATACCCCCATTTTTGCTTTTGATTTGATGGGGGATAAAACTCAAAACATTGTGCTTGCAAAGACTGACTTTTTGAACCTACAAGTGAAGCACTGCCAACTTGGAGCACAGGAAAGGGTTCTATAACAGAAAGAAGGGAGCCAAGGAAACAATCTTATCCAAAAATAATGAAAACACCTTAGTAGGTACCACATTTGTGGAATAAGAAAATGTTCGAGTTTAGTACTCTGGTTGATCCCATCTCAAAGATATTTCACCTACAAATATCAAATTAAATAATTACAAGGTATAAAAGGCTTGGTAAATGATCACTTTTTCCATGCTCCAATTTGGTGATAACATTTTGGGTATCTTCCGAGCACTCAAATGACAACCATTCTCAAGTTGCAACAAAGCCAAATTCCCATTGGAAATAACCTACCTTGACTTCACACATCACATTGAATTCTACTTCAAGCTTTGACCATTTCCACAAGTGTCATGGCAGTAGGTTTCTACACAAATTTGAATGAAGTACAAATGAAGGTCATTGTGCTTTTTGACAATTTCTACAAAGCATGCCATTTACATAGTAATCCCAATATATAGTCACAATTTGACCTACTTTGTAGTCACAATTGAATCAGCATCAACACGGCCAACTGTGTCAATAATGTATTGACACATAAATGACATAATTGTCTTACATAGAGAGTGGGAAACCCTAAACCCTAAACCTTTTCCCCCTCTGCATGTGGAGTCCCCCTGCTCCCCCAATCACAAGAAACTCATCCACAAGGGAGCTTTTGTGCAGTAGAAGAAGGCTATTATGTGTGTCTTCTGTCTGTTGAAGTCTGTCATCATGGATTCACTAGCTAAAATTGGTATGTGCATGAGAAGTCATCTACTGATTCCATACCCATGCCTCTTGCAACCCAAACAAGAAATAAAATCCTTGTTTCACTAGTGTTTCTTTCTTCTGCATTTGTTTGCATTGAAGTTCAGAGTAGTTGTCACGATGGTACATTTTCGTATCTTGCAGATGCATTCCTACTATTTAAGCTAAAAGATAGAGGTACAAAAGTTTGATAAAACATAACAGTTGGATGCAGATGGGTGAAGTACTTAACAAAATTGGTGAGGATTGCAGGGCACTTTCCATTATCATCTGTGGCCTTGTGATTTATGTCTGGTGCATCTCTGCACAACTGTGCTTGCCAAGAGCTTTGAGTTCTTGATGAGAGCTCAATTTCCAATTTTCCATCAGATTTGGGATCCCTCGAAGAGCTACTCCATGTTGGACAACATTCCTTCTCATCAGATGGATTGTGATGCCAAGGTAGTAGCTAACACTAAAATTGATTGGTTGAAGACTCCAGAGGCTCATGTATTCCAAGCTCATCTATCAAGGTACTTCCACACACATACATCTTTAATGCTCAATTCTTGAAATATACTTGTGCATTAGTGCCCAGGGATATCACTTGTTTGAGCAACGGACCATTCACCACTTGTGTTACCAAGAAAATGGAAAGGAAATTAGTCCAAATCATGGAAGAAAGGAAATATTCTCATGCACATCTCTCAAAAGATAAACAAAATTCATGTGATCAAACTGCAAACATTTTTGCACACTTTGGAATGCTTGAAGGACACAGGAAGATCTGTTGGGGGTACAGATATCTTGCAGGAATGCCTCTTATGAGAGATCTCACCAGGTTGGTAGGAAACCACCAGATCAGACCAAGATTCTTATGGCTCTGCATGAGACAACACTGCATGAGAAAACAAGGAGAAAGATTCCAATGTGCTAACTTCACTACCTATTCCAATGTGTCATATTATCATCTTGTGGAAAAACAGAAGGACCAGAGAGCACAAAGAAGTTGGAAAGATGCACACACAAAATGGTTAGCCACTTTCTCTATTTGCACTGATCTGCATGTTACACTTCTATTTGCACTGATCTGTGTTTTACATTTCAACCATAATCTGCTGCTCTTCACCATGCAGACTCATATACATGTGTGCAAGCACTGCTCCTGGTCTTCGCATGATCAATGTTCAACTCCATCCTCAAAAACCTGTTTGGCTGGAAAACCTCAAAATTCAGACTTGCAAACAACAGTCACAGAGAAACAACATTTTCCAGGCCCAGCCCCTGTGCAAAAAACTCATGAATAAATATAAGAACTCATTGATACAGACCAGGAGCTCTTGTTGTCTGGAGAAACAGACACCATCTCAGCTGCATCATATTGTCCCAGTTTAACAAGAACTGAGAGAGATCATTATGAAATCACCCAAACCTAATTGCAGCAGTGAAGTCTACAATATGAATATAGATCATGCCTTGAAAAACCTCTTCTTGAAGTATAATGTTACATAAACCAAACTGAGCAGGACAGGAACCTCAATCAAGGGGCCAATAGTGGCTGCCAGGGCTTGCTGTGAGTCGATGCCAAAACTTCCCACCGCAACAGCTATGGCAAGCTCAAAATTATTACTTGAAGCAGTGAAGGATTGTGTCACTGTCTCTGGATAACCCATCTTGAGAGCACGGCAAATTGTAGCAGTGGAGAAAAACACGATAGCAAAGTACGCAAGGAGAGGAACTGCAACACGGAAGACGTCCCCAATGTTGCTCAAGATTTGGTGGGCTTGGATCGAGAACATGACAAAGATAGTGTAGAGGAGACCAATCAGTGCCCATGGGCTAATAAATGGTACAAATCTCTTCTCAAACCAGCCTTTGCCCTTGATTAGAAAAATGGTGTATCGTGTGAGAATCCCAGCAGCCAATGGGACTCCAAGGAATAGAAGCACACTTTTTGCTACATCCCAAACCCCTACATGGAGACCCTGGCCACCCAAGACCTTCACATAGAAGAGTGCTAACGGCAGATAGAGAGCAATTTGCAGAACAGAGTTAAGAGCCACAAGAACTGCACATAATTCAGGATCACCATTTGCTAAGTCATTCCAAATAAGTACCATTGCTATACAGCGAGCAATTCCAACTAGTATCACCCCTGCCCTGTACCCTGGTAAGTCAGGGAGAGCAGCCCATGCAAGAGCGGTCATCAATGCAGGCCCAACAAGCCAATTCAATACCAGGCTAACAATGAGAGTTTGTGTAAGCTGACCACTCATCAGCATTGATCCCAGGATTTCATACTTCACCTTGCAAAGTACAGGAAACATCATTACCCAGAGGCCGATGGCAATTGGGAGGGACACTGAAGCAATTTGTGCTACTTGAAGATGTTGTTTCACTCCTTGCACATTGTAGCCAACAACTATGGCCACCACCATCACCACAAGAATCCATACAAACAGGAAACGATCCAACAGTGATAGCCGGTTGTATATGGGAGTGGATTCTGCATTAAGTGGTTGCAACAATTAGTATCTTTTACAGTACCTCTATGGAGTGTACTTCTACAGTGGTTAATCAGTACTACCCCTCCAGTGCCTGCTTTCCAACACCTGCAGCCTGCCTGGAACCAAAAAATTTAACCGGGCAATTGGAATGCAAACAATCCCATGGCCAACTATCTCCCAGTGACTTCTAGATTGACTAATTTACAGATACCTTGAGCAGTCTGTGTCAATATAACTCAATAAGATAAATCTCATCTTGTGAGGAAGTTTACCTCTGTCAAGACATCTCTAAACTGTGAAGTTGGTACAAAGGTTTATTCGTCAAAAGGGGTAGTGCACCCATCTAATCTAGGGCTTCAGCTGCAAGAGGAAAACCTAGCAAGAGGTTAGGGTCTAAGGGATTTCAAGAAAATTAAGAAAAGGATCCCCAAAATTGGAGATGAGTATTCCTTACTTTTTTCCGTGACACAGTCTGAAGGATTCACTGGTTCACAAACAGGATCGCAGACAAGCTCCTCTCCTGTAGGTAACACCACAGTCACTGTTGTCACATTACCAATCAACTGCACACAAGCAACCATAAACCAAAGCCATCAGCTTCCAAGCATTGTAAACCATTATCTTCAAACCCCCCAATACATTTACACCTCCTTCCTTCCTTGGACATATCCATGAAATCACAAAGAAAAAACCACACTAACACTTTGAAGGTAGTTGTTGTGTCATTTCCAACAAAAGCCAAAACTAAATGTGGGAAGAATGAGTGTGGTAATCACCTTATGAACATGACTTACAGAGTATTAGACAATTATAGCAGTGATGCAACCATCACTCTGGACTTACTTTTATCAGCTGCTGACAGTGAGTGGAAAGTATGAAATATTTGATGAGATTAACTCTATTGATAGAATTGATTGACAGTGTGAACTGGTTACCCAATTAATTTTTCCTTCCAAAACCATTTTTAACAATTTCAGTTAATTTCCAATGACAAAAACTATCTCCCACACCTTAGGTCTAAAAATTTCCAAATCACCTTCATTAAATCTTACTCACTGAGGGCTTTCCAACAATATCAAGAGGGCACCCAAATTCCCCTATAATTTTAAACTTTGATTTGAATGAATTTTCAATAAAAATTATTCAATATTCAATAACTTCTCCACCATAGGTCAAACCATTATGAAACCAACTCAGTGCACTCCTACTCATTGAGGGCTTTCCAATGGTACCAAGAGCGTGGCAAGAGGCACCATAGTTTGGAAGATCTCAATGTAGCAAACAAGCAAACAAACAGAACCAACAAACTACCTTCCTTCACAGATAGATATGACAATCTGCTGAAAATTCCAGGCAAACAATTATACAGAGAAAAACTGTGTCTGATGGTCATGACATTGGCTAGCACTGAACAGACATCTCTAATGCAAAATCATTAACAGGTTGTATCCTCACTCGATAAGTATATATAACAGTCTGATGAAAAATTCAGGCAAATGATTGTACAAAGAAAAACTGTCTTTGATGGTCATGATTTTGGCTAGCACCGAGGGATATGTAGCACATATGTAAAGAGAAAACGTCAATAGTATCTTGAGATAATATGTACATAACAATCTGCTGAAAACTTCAGGTGAAAAAGAAAAAATATGTCTGGCAGACTCAGTCATGATACTGGCTAACACTGAAGACTAGTATCGCAAGAAATGTCAACAGTATCCTCATTCAAGCTACATCAAGCTTGTGAAGGTTGAGCTTCATTTCGTTTTTAGCTTGCCCTGTATGAGCAAGCATTAAGCTTGAGAGCATCCCCAGCAGTGCTCAGTATGTGACCCAACAAAAAAAATTCTCACATCCATGTTGTTATTTACCTTTTTGCAACCACACCCATAAAACTAAAATTGGGACTGCAAATAGGCGGGAGACTAGTAATAGCAAACCACCTCGACCAATCATTATGATTGGCCAATCAGAAACAGGGAGCAGCAATCAAACCATATTTAACTCTTCTCTTGGAGATGCACAGCTTTGTTGTGCCTTTTACCCGCCTCAGAAAAGTGTGCAAAATGCCCGGGCCAAAACCATTTTGCTGAGCCAACCAGTATATATTGAGCACCGCTGGGGTTGCTCTAAGGCATAGAGAGAGGCCTACATAGAGGGTAAGTGATCAAGCACCCTGAGCACATCCTTTATGGCATACAAGCACACCACTCCTTGAATGCAGTATATCTGCTTTAAACACTGGAAGACATTTATGAGATTACAGAGAAGAATAATCCAGAAATACAAAATTTGAAGGAAGTAATTCTTTGGACATGAGCCAGCCCCAGCTCCGCAAAAGAACACTCTCAAAGGAAGAACATCGAGCTCCTCAAGAAAAGCATCAGAAACAGGGATATAAAGACATCGAAAGAGAGCCGTTTCGCGGAGACGAGGGCGTATGAAAACACCTGCAGGCATTAGTACCTGCAGCTAACGGAGACAAGCAAAACGGGAGGCGCCACTGAAAATCCTAACATGAAACGCACCTCTGGATTGCATCTGCACGTAACAGCTTTGCGGTGCGGATCACAACTCGCGGCCACCTCCTCAACGCTGCTGGCCGCCCATGCAAACCGACAACGCAGTCCCTCTTTCCCACTCTCCAGCATAATATTGCCCAAATACTCCTCCTCTCCCTGCCTCAATTTGCACATCACCTCTACCGCCTCGTCGACCACAACCGCCGCCGCCTCCTCCACTGCCATCGCTCCCCTACGCCTTTTTTAACCTTCCTAAACGAGAAAGCAGAAGACAAGAAAACACCAAAATAAAACCAAGACGAAAACAAACGAGAAAACTAGAGCTTCGCCTGCACCACATCAACTAGTTGCAATGAAAGCTGCAAACTGCCTGAATTCAGTTTCTTCAATTCTTAGGTTGGTTCAGGGTTCGATTCCCCACAAGGCCAGATATTTCCTACTATAGGCAACCGACCCATGCATAAACATACACACATTAGTATGTGTATATATGTGTATATGCTTGTTTCAAAATGAATTAATTTATTGGCAAGAAATTGCATCTGGGTTGTCAATTGGGTTGCTTCAAATTAAAAGGAAATCCCTTAAGAGAACAAAGACCACAAGTGCTAGAATCAGGGGTGGGGGGTACTTATTTTGATTCATATTAATCAGTTGGGGGTGCCTCACAAGTCCAACTTTTTTTTTTTTTTTTTTTTGGTGCAATGAGCCAATTTGATTGGCCCATCGCAAAAAATTAAAGGTTGAAACTATGAAGGCTCCCCAAATTAGAAGATTCCATGGAAAGATGGAGTGCCTCTCCCTTTGGCCCAGCTATATAGGTGAGAAGGGGAGGACTTTGAGCAAAACATAATGGGATTAAAACAAGGTGCTATTGGGAACACCCTTGAGGAACACATTAGGAACCTAGGAAATGTATTGGGAACCTGATGGGAACCCATTGCGAACTTGATGAGAACATGTTGGGAACAAAGGAATTTTTTAAAAAAAATCCTCTTCCCCGCCCTTGCCCACCCAAAACAAGGCACTTTGAGTGCATGCTAAACCTTCCCATTGGCTGCATGAAATTTCTATTTCCAAAACTGTTCATGACCATTTTTGGCCTGGGCTAATACACCCATTATAAACTGGGGTTACTTATTTATTTATTTATTAGCTAATACATATTGACTGTTAGTTTGCTCAAGATAACTAAAAAAACACAAATTCAAACCACCAAAAACCAGCAATTTCATTGGCCATAACATTTTTTTCTGCACTCCTACACACAAGCCTATTTAACACCCGTAAGGGAGTAAATACCCGGACTGATAACATGAGAGTACACAGGGCTGGTTCTGATACCCGCACAACGTCGGTCAGGGTGGTTGGAGTGGCGTAATCACGGGTGTCCGAAAGTCATGGGTACCACTAGTATTATTAATACATTAAATACTATAACCCTTTTGTCTGTATGCAGACAGGGGGTTAAGAATTGTATTATCTTTGGAGGATTCTACAAAATTTTGGACCCCTATTTTCCACCAAATCAAAGATGACAATTTGGTGGTCACAAAAAGTTGCAACTCTCCGCCAACAGCAACTTACAATAAATGGAATGGGCCCCCTACGGCCTGTTCCACCTGGGAATGTGGAGCAGTGTCAGATGCTGATTCCGTCAAGGACTAATAATGGCTTGTAACTTGTACCAGCACCCTGTTCTATCTTTTTGCATATTTGCATCGTTTTTCTCATTTTAATCACTGTTTGTCTTTAATTTTTAAAAGGAAGTGGAAAGAAAAATCACTCTGGTCTTTACATAAGGGAAGGGATCTGAAAATAGGCCCTTCCAGATTTTCGACCCATTTCCCTTGGCCTACTGGCCTTAATCTGGGATCTCAAATCCAAAAGGGTCTATTTTCAGACCCTTCTCCTATACCCAGCCAACACCAAAACTAGGTTACATCCATTCAAGATATCCCTATGTGTGTGTGTGCTCTTCTAATATGACTAAGTGAACCCCACCCCAATAGGCTGCCTGGATTGACCTCAATCTCAGAGGGCCCCATGGGATCCACAACAAAGATAGGAGGGTTTGTTTGCTAACAAAATCACCCCTTTGATTTGGGGGCCACCTAGCCCCCACCTCTATATTCTTATCTTTTCTACACACAAAGCCAACTAGGCAGCAACTATTTTGGATATGGCTATTATCACATTCAAGTTGCCGAGGAACAAGGCATTCCCTGGATGTAAGGCATGTGTTGCCATCATGGTTGTCCTCCCCTAGTTTTTGCCTTCCTTCTTTAACTTAACAATATGCAACCATTCCTAATTTTGTTGGCTCCCATTTTTATACTTATTTCTTGTGTATTGCTAACTTGATGCCCATTTTGTCATTGAATGCATTTTAGGGTGTCTATGTGCCCATCTCTGAATTCATAATTTGCTTTCTCAACCATCTTTTAAATTTTTTTTTAAAAATTTTAAAAAAGGAGTGTTTTGATGTATCTTCCTAGTTTCAAGTCATTTTGAAGATTAGAAGTATGGGATGATAAACTATCATTCACTATCTATCACACAGCCATAGTCCCAATGGACGGAGAACTTCAAAGGAGGGTAATAAAGTTACGTTAAAACAAATTGACCTTATTATGGCTGTTGTGTTTGAGCTAAACATGACAAACAATTGTTAATAGGTTTAGAGACTGTGGACTTAGTTGTTTTAGATTCAAATAGCATAGTAGCAAAACCCTCAAGCTTTAGGGTACCGAGAAAAAACCAAACTTGCTGACATTGAAAGCGATGATAGATTCAGCATATAGCGATCCTATGCCTTCCCCTAGAGCATCTCCAGTGGCGCTGAGTATGTGATCCTGCATAAATATATTTCACATCCAAGTTTAGTTATTTACTTTTTTTTGCAATCCCACCCATAAATCTGAAACCACGAGAGAGAGCAAAGAGGTGGGGGATTACTAATTGCAAACCACCTGGACCAATCGTCATGATGGGCCAATGAGAAACGCTGATGAGAAGTCAGATCATATTTATTACACTCTTTTCTGCAGGTGCATAGTGTTGGTGCGCCTTTCACCAGCCACCCTAAACTGTGCAAATAATGTAAGCCAAAACCATTTTCCTGAGCCAAACCGGCATATTTTGACTTTTCCTCATCTTATTTTACTGTGTGCAGGATCACATACTGAGCACCGCTGGAGATGCTCTTATACAAAATCTACATGTCCATTGTGCAAAATCCAGATGCCCATTACCTTTTTGGAAAGGGTATTATAGGCCAATTGTGCCCATTTTGTTGCCTATTCGAATATTTTGGCTGACCCTATTGGGCAAGCCCAATTTCCTCACAGGCACATTACCAGGCATAATGCCCTGTACCTGGCACATTCTATAATACGTAATGGCTCTACCCCCTTATAGGGAGGTCAACTCTGTTGCTGTTCTTTTTAAAGCTTGAATTTCTGTTGTTGTTGTTTTTGAAGCTTGAATCTTATTTTGTTGT
>Ga0209611_10005709_pt1 | contig 20712 bp, 16 predicted proteins | sample S1TSphgellanicum_3_FD_187693 | JGI IMG/M metagenome (GOLD analysis project Ga0209611, IMG submission 187693) | Host-associated microbial communities from peat moss isolated from Minnesota, USA - S1T2_Fc - Sphagnum magellanicum MG (SPAdes) (version 2) | ecosystem: Host-associated > Plants > Peat...
TACTGTCAATAAGTATTTATCGTCACTTCGCAGCCACGCTTGAGTGGCGGCCACGGTTGAGGAGTCGCCGGCGGCTCCTACGGAAGCGAATGGGCCGCTGGTTTACCATAACGTTCCCGGGTCCGCATGCCGGTCGCCCGCCATCGGACGAAGAACCGATTCAATACCGACGCGACAAGAGCCAATTGGCGAGCGAACGCAAGCTCGAGGCACGCTCGCCGAAGGGTAAGAGCGCATGAATGGCCTGATTGTGCAGTAGCCGAACCCGCTGCTGCGATTCGGGTATGCCGATGATGGCAGGATGCGTGGGTTTTGCCCGCTCACTGTCCGCGCCGGTCGCCTTGCCCAGGGTCGAGACATCGCCGGTCACATCGAGCAGATCGTCCTGGATTTGAAATGCCAGGCCCACGGCGCTGGCGAAACGAGCGAGCGCGGCATAGTGATCCGGGTCCAAAGGCGGCGCGCACTCGGCGGCCATGAGCACGCTCGCGCGAATCAGCGCGCCGGTTTTGCGCGCATGCATATCCTCGACCTGGGCGATATCGAGCCGCATGCCCTGCGCGGCCAGATCGATCGCTTGGCCCCCGGCCATGCCGAATGTCCCGACGGCTTGCGCCAGCATGTCGATCAAGCGCAGGCGGATGGTGGGCGACGCGGGCAACGCGGGATCCGTGGCGAGCAGCTGAAACGCCAGCGGCTGCAAGCCATCACCCACGAGGAGCGCCGTCGCCTCATCGTAAGCCTTGTGGCAAGTGGGCCGGCCCCGGCGCAGATCATCGTCGTCCATCGCCGGCAGATCATCGTGCACCAGCGAGTAAACATGCATCATCTCGACGGCGCATGCCGCGGCCTCGACCGTGTCCTCGGATAAACCCACCGCGCGCGCGGTGGCAAACAGGAGTGCCGGACGAATGCGCTTGCCGCCCTCCAACACACTGTAGCGCATGGCTTCGTGCAGGCGCGCCGGCACCGCGCTCGGCTCCGGCAAGCGAGCGGCGAGTGCGCGCTCCATTCGCAAACGCCAGGCTTCGAGTTGCACCCCGAAGTCCGCGGGCACAGCGGACTCTTCATGCTGCGCAAAGCTGCGCCGATCGGCTGCGTCGTTCACCATGCGCTATCTTACCGCGACCGGGTGTCGCGTCCCACTCCAGATTGCGATGGGCCAGATTGCAATGCGCCGGTTTGCAAGGCGAGCACATCGGCACGGTGGTCGCGCCAGATTCGCGACCATTCGATCATGAACCACGGCGTAAACTTTTCGGCGCCATCGCCCGCCATTTCCGCCAGCAACGCCTCCGGGCTGACCCAGCGCCAGGCGTGGATCTCCGCGGCATTGATCCGTATCGGATCGGTGCAGCGGCCGATGAACACCGAGCACAGCTCGTTCTCGGCGCCGGTCGCGTCGAATTGCGCCTGGTATTGAAACTTGAACAGGAATTGCAGTGCGCAGTTGATCCCGAGTTCCTCGTAGAGCCGGCGCTGCGTCGCCGCAGGCAGCGTCTCATCGCTGCGCGGATGGCTGCAGCAGCTGTTCGACCAATACAGCGGCCATAGCCGCTTCAATGCCGAACGCTGTTGCAGCAGCAGCTCGCCCGCCGCATTGAAAATCAACAACGAGAATGCGCGGTGTAGTACGCCGCGGCCCTCATGGCATAGCACCTTGCTCAAGTGCCCCACCCCATGATCGGCTTCGTCGACCAAAATCAGCGTATCCGAAGCCCCCGTCACGTCCCCATCCGCAGCATTGTAAAAGTTCATCGGCCCGATAATAGCCGCTCCTCAAACCTCAGCGCCACCCGGTTGCCCTAGCCGTAATCATTCATGACTGACCGAATGCTCGAAAGGGCGCCGGGGTCAGGAGGGGATTTCCCCGAGCGTGAAAAACATGGATGTTTTTCCCGCAGCCTCCAGGGAGGGATTCACGGCGGTCGGGGAAATCCTTTCCTGACCCCGGCGCCCGTACGCGCTATTCATAGTCTTTTGTGAATGATCGCCGCTAAGTCAACCGGCCGTGTTCGCGATACCACCGCACTGCATCGTCGAAAGCCTGCAACGGCGGCCGCCATCGATAGCCGAGCTCTCGGACCGCCTTGGCGCTCGAGAAGAACATGCGCTTGCGCGACATCCGCACACCCTCGAGCGTCACGCGACCGGCGCGGCCGGTGATCTTGGCCATCGCCTCGGCCACGTAAGCCACCGGCAGCACCGCCGCATAGGGCAGTCGCACCCGCGGCGGCGCGCGTCCGACGAGTCCCGATATTTGCCCAAGAATTTCGCGCAAGGTCATATCATCGCCGCCCAAAATGTAGCGTTCACCCGTCATTCCACGGTGATACGCGAGTAGATGCCCTGCGGCGACATCATCGACATGCACGATGTTGAGCCCGGTATCGACGTACGCCGGCATCCGTCCGGAGGCGGCATCGAGTACGAGTTGCCCGGTCGGCGTCGGTTTGATGTCGCCGGGCCCCACCGGCGTCGACGGATTGACGATGACCACCGGCAACCCGGCACGGGCCGACTCGCGCGCCACCTCCTCCGCCAGAAACTTGGAACGCTTGTAGTGGCCGATCATGGCCTCGAGGCCGACCGGCGTATGCTCCGCGCCCGGAGAACCATCCGCTGGAATGCCGACGGTCGCGACGCTGCTCGTGTAGACGATGCGCGCAACTCCCGCACGGCCCGCGGCGCCCAAGATGTTCCTAGTGCCCTCGACATTGGTGCGATACAACTCGGCGGGATCGCGCGCGCCCAATCGATAGTCGGCCGCGGCATGAAAAAGTCCCGCGCAGCCTTCGAGCGCGCGCTCGAGCGACGCCACATCGGACAGCCCGCCCGCCGCGATCTCGACGTCGAGGCCTGCGAGATTGCCGCGGTCCGAGCCTGCTCGCGCGAGTACGCGGACCTGCCATCCCGCGGCGAGCAAGGCCCGCGCAACCGCCGCCCCGACGAAGCCGGTGGCGCCGGTAACCAGCGCCCTCATGCTGCGCGGATATCGGCCGCGACCGCCGACATGGCGCGGGTCGCGGCGCGATAGCGACGCGCGAGTCGAATCATCGCGATACAGTCCACCGGCGCCAAAGCGAGTTCGCCGAGCAGGCGCCCGATTCGCACCTGACCACCCGTACTCGCGGCCACGACCGCGCGCGGCAGAACGTCGGCGGCGGTATCGACGATCACCCGCACCGCAATAAATGGGAGACTGTGCCCCGCCGCCACCTGCGCCACGGCGAGACTTTCCATGTCGACGGCCACGGCGCCGGTGAGCTTGAAGGCGGCGGCCTTGCCCTCGAGGGTGTCGATTGCCTGAGTACTGCCGAGCAGCGTGCCGGCGATCAACGGACCTGGCGCGCCGCGCGTACCGGCAAGGGCGGCAACGAGCCGCGCGCGCCAATCCGCCGCGGTCGGAAATCGCGCGCCGTCAGCGGAGATCACGGCGCTCGGCAGGACGATGCTGCCCGCGCGCAAGCTCGGATCGAGACCGCCCGCGAGGCCGAAGCTCATGAGGCCGGAGGCGCCGGCATCGACGAGCGCCTGCGCGGCCGTCGTCGCCGCGGCGGAACCCATGCCGCTCGAGGCCACCAAGGTGCCGTCGGCGAGACAGGACAATCCATCGGGCCGCCGCCTCGCCTGCCCTAAAGTGCGCGCCTCCACGCTGAGCGCGGCGACGACGCCGAGCCCTTTCAATGAGAGGGCCCGCGACGGCTAAGCGTGCGGTAGGCCGACAACGCCCAGAACGGAAAGTACGCCGCGTAGCCGTGATACTTCAAATAGAACACGCGCGGGAAGCCCGGCGCCGTGAAGCTCGGTTCGTTCCATAGGCCATGCGACTGTTGCGTGCGCATCAGGAAATCGGCGCCATGGCGCGCGGCATCCGAGCGGGCCTCGCCCGCGGCGAGCAGGCCAAGCATGGCCCAAGCGGTCTGGTGCGCGGTGCTCGGCGTCTCGCCGGGCTCATCCGCCGCCCCACGCGCATAGCTGTCGTTGCTCTCGCCCCAGCCGCCGTCCGGGTTCTGCTTCCGCTTGAGCCATTCCACGGCGCGCCGCACGGCGGGATCGTCGGGCGCGATGTGCGCCTGAGCCAACGCGGTCAGCACCGACCAGGTGCCGTAAATATAATTGGTGCCCCAACGCCCGAACCAGGCGCCGTCCGGTTCCTGCTGGCCTCGCAGGTAGGCGATCGCACGTTCGAGCGCACGCGCATCCTCGGGGCGGCCGATGCGCGCCAGCACGGTGACCACGCGCGCGGTGACGTCGCTGGTCGGCGGATCCAAGAGCGCGCCATGATCGGCGAACGGAATCTCGTTCAAGTGATAGTAGGTGTTGTCGGCGTCGAAGGCGGCAAATCCGCCGTCGCTGCTTTGCATGCCGACCAGCCAATCGAGTGCGCGGCGCACGCTCTCGGCGTAGCGAGCGGAATCGCGGGACTGATGCATGGCCCACGCGACCACGGCCGTGTCGTCGAGATCAGGGTAGTAGCTGTTCGCGAACTGGAACGCCCAGCCGCCGCCGGCGAGGCCGGGGCGGTTGACGCGCCAATCCCCCGGTTCATCGAGCAGCTGCTGGTCCTTCAGCCAGTCGAGCGCGGCGGTAGAGGCGGCGCGCGACGGCTCGTCACCGGCCTCTTGCATCGCGAGCGTCGCGAGCGCGGTGTCCCAGATCGGTGAAACGCAGGGCTGGCAATAGGCGCTCGAGGGCCCGATCACCAAGAGTTTGTGCAGTGCGCGTTTCGCGGTGACTCGCCGCGGATCGTCCTCGGGATATCCCAAGATCACCATCGCTTCCAATGCGTTGACCATTGCCGGGAAGATGGCGCCCAGGCCATCCTCGCCGTTCAAACGTTCCAGCATCCATTCTTCCGCGCGCCGCGTGGCGCGCTCGCGCATGCGCCGCGGAATAAACGGGTCGATCAAGCGCCCGAATCGATCGCCCGCGAAAAACGCCGCGGCGAGGAAGCCGCCACGCCGCCCGGCGCGGAAATAGTTCCTCTCCTTCTCGGGCGGCGTCGTGAACAATTCGCGGATGTGAACGTTGCGCGGGTTTTTCGCGACGGGCTTGAGACTGCAGAGAATGAACAACGGCACCATGACAGTACGCGACCAATAGGCCACCTTGTCCAGATGGAACGGGAACCACCGCGGCAGCAGCATGATCTCCACGGGAATATGCGGCACGCCGCGCCAGGGCAATTGCCCGAACAGCGCGAGCGCGATACGCGTGAACACGTTGGCCCGCGCCGCGCCGCCGCGCTCCAGGATGGCGGCGCGCGCCTTTGCCATGTGCGGCGCTTGCGGATTGTCGCCGGCGAGCTTCAAGGCGTAGTAGGCCTTGACGGTACAGCTCAAGTTCATCGCGCCGTCGTAATAGAGCGGCCAGCCGCCATCGGGCCCCTGCCGCGCGCGCAGGTAGTTGCAGATCTTGGCCTCCAGCGGCGCATCGATCTCGTCCAGGAAGTGCATCATCATGATGTACTCGGCCGGGATGGTGCAGTCCGCCTCGAGCTCGAAGCACCAGTATCCTTCCTTGGCCTGGCGCGCAATCAGGGCATCGCGCGCGTCCGCGACGGCGCGATCGAGGGGTGTATCCGTGACCCGCTTGAGCGTATGCGAGACGATGTCGGCGCGCGCATCCGGGTGTGGCGCCGGGTAAGCGCCCGGCTTCGGTGCGATGCGGCTCACGTTCCGGAACTCCGGAAGGACCGCTGTAGCACGGGCGCGGGTTCCATCTCTGCGACAACCGCCGCGGTCGAGGGCTGCGGTCGGGGCGTGCGCACGTCGGGCAGGCGGGCGAGCGGCACTCCGTGTGCAGCCCGGGCGAACAAGAACCGGAGCATCCAATCGCGGCTCACCGTGGCGTTCGTCAGGAAGCGGGTCATGCCGACCGCGGTACGCGTGACCTTCACCTGCACGCCGGCCGTGAAGCGCGGATTTTGATCGATCTTGCGCAGGGTGAGAACCGCGAGGCCGATCGCCCACAAGCAGAATCGCCGGATGCCGGCTTCCTCGCCGGGAATCAATAGCGTGTAATCCAGCGCGTTGCGCAGGTGCGCATGCGCCACGCCGAGAAGTTCGCGAAATCCGGCCGCGAAACGCGGATCGAAGGGTTCACTCGACACTTCTCCGAGATCGACTCCATGGCGGGTGAACACCTCTTGCGGCAGCCAGCAGGCGCCGCGGCTGCGGTCCTCCCACACGTCCTTGAGAATATTCGTCATCTGCAGTCCCTGGGCAAAGGAGGCGGCCTTGGCGAAGAGCGCGGCGCGGTTGCGCGCAATGTCGGCGGAGTAGTCGCAAAACAACTCCGTCAGCATTTCGCCCACCACCCCCGCGACGTAATAGCAGTAATCGTCGAGGTCGCTCGAGCGGGCGAGGCCCTTCAAGCTTGCCGTGAATTGAAAGTGCGGCATGCCGTAACACATGAGTTCGACACAACGGTGGATGGCGGCGCGCTGCGGGGCGCGCAAGCCGGCCATGACGCGGATGACCCGCTCCATGTTGCGTACGAGGTCACGCTCGGTCGCGAGCGTGCGCTCCGACAGGCGCGGTTCGATTTCGCGGGCGAGCTGTCCGGCGTCCCCGTGGCCCGCGAGCAACGCGCTGAACCGCTGCAGGAAATCGAGGGTCTCGGGCGGCGACAGCGCCGGCTCGTCCTCGATGGTGTCGGCGATCCGGCACAGCAGATAGGCACAGGTCACCGACGTGCGCAGCGCAGGCGGTAATTCCGGGATGGTTAGCGCAAAGGTGCGCGAGACATGCGGAAGAATTTGGTCTTGGTAAGCTTCATCGGAGCTGACGGAATCCATGAGGCGACTTTCTCAGAAACCACTAATCATAGCATCATGTCAGCGGGGCGGCCGTGGTGCAAATTTGCAACATCGGATATACTAGGTGCCAGTTGACGGTGCCACAGTATAAACTGCCGTAAATGGCCTCTATTCCACCCAATAACTATCCGCCGGACAACTTTCCGCTGCTGGAGGCCATCGCCGAGCCTGCCGACCTGCGTCGCTTGGGGCTGAACCAGCTGGCGGACTTGAGTTCGGAGCTGCGCCGCTTTCTGATCCGCACCGTAGCCACGCGCGGCGGCCATTTTGCAGCCGGTCTAGGCACCGTGGAGCTGACGGTCGCCCTGCATTACGTGTTCAACACGCCGCATGACCGGCTGGTCTGGGACGTGGGCCACCAAGCCTATCCGCACAAGGTTCTGACCGGCCGTCGCGACCGATTGCACACGATCAAGCAGCACGAGGGCCTGGCCCCGTTCCCGACGCGCTCCGAGAGCGAATACGACACTTTCGGGGTCGGCCATTCGAGCACTTCGATCAGCGCGGCGCTCGGCATGGCCGTCGCGGCAGCGCAACGGGGCGAAGATCGCCGCGCGGTGGCGGTCATCGGCGACGGCGCGTTGACCGCCGGCATGGCCTTCGAAGCGCTCAACCACGCCGGCTCACTGCCCACCGATTTGCTGATCGTGCTGAACGACAATGACATGTCGATTTCCGAGAATGTCGGGGCGCTGTCCAATTATCTGGCCCGCGCCTTATCGGGGCGCATGTACTCGCATTTGCGCGAGAGCGGCAAGAAGGTCCTGCGCCAGATGCCCACCGTGTGGGAACTCGCGCGGCGCTCCGAAGAGCACATCAAGGGCATGGTACTGCCGGGCACCTTGTTCGAGGAAATGGGCTTCAACTACATCGGACCGGTCGACGGCCACGACGTCAAAGCCCTGGTCACGACCCTGCGTAACGTCAGCAAGCTGCGCGGGCCGCAATTCCTGCATGTCGTGACCCGCAAGGGCAAGGGCTACGCGCCCGCGGAAGCGGATCCGATCAAGTGGCATGGCCCGGGCCCGTTCGATCCGGCGAGCGGCCTCATCTACAAAGAGGCGGTCACGGGCCCGAGCTATTCGCAGATCTTCGGCAAATGGCTGTGCGACATGGCGGAGCGCGACCCCGCCGTCGTCGGCATCACGCCGGCCATGCGCGAGGGTTCGGGGCTGGTCGAGTTCTCCAAGCGCTTCCCCGACCGCTACTTCGATGTCGCGATCGCCGAGCAACATGCGGTGACGTTCGCCGCCGGACTCGCCACCGAAGGCTTGAAGCCCGTGGTGGCGATTTATTCGACCTTCCTGCAGCGCGCCTACGATCAATTGATTCATGACGTCGCGCTGCAGAATCTGCCGGTGGTATTCGCCGTGGACCGCGCGGGCATGGTGGGCAGCGATGGCGCCACGCACCAAGGCAGCTACGATCTCACTTTCCTGCGCTGCATCCCGAACATGGTGATCATGGCGCCCGCGGATGAGAACGAGTGCCGGCAGATGCTCTACACCGGTACCACTCTGTCCTCGCCCTCCGTGGTGCGCTACCCCCGCGGCACCGGCACGGGCGCCGCCGTCGTGGAGGAGATGACCGCCATTCCCGTCGGTCGTGCGCAACTCCGGCGCGAGGGCCGCGGCGGACTCGCCATTCTCGCATTCGGCACGTTGGTCGAATCCGCCCGCAAGGTCGCCGAGAGGCTCGATGCCACGCTGGTCAACATGCGCTTCGTCAAGCCGCTCGACGAAGAAATGGTCGTTGCGCTGGCGGCGCGTCACCGGGCCATCGTGACCCTCGAGGAAAACGCCGTCATGGGCGGCGCCGGTTCCGCGGTCAGCGAGGTGCTCGCGGCCGCAGGGGTCCAGGTGCTCATGCTGAACCTCGGCATCCCCGATCGATTCATCGAGCATGGTTCGCGCGACACCTGTCTCGCCGCCGCCGGCCTCGATACCGCCGGCATCACCGCGGCCATCGACACGTGGTGGGCCTCGCAGAACCAGACCAAGATCCGGTCGGTCAAGAGCGTTTAGCGAACGGCGAACGCGCGCGTTCACGCGCGTTCAACCTACTGCGGCATCGTTTGCTGGAGGCTAGGGTCCGGAATCGAACCGGCGTACACGGCTTTGCAGGCCGCGGCATAACCACTCTGCCACCTAGCCAATATTCAGTGAAGGTTAAAAGGACACGCTCCCCCGAGCACCTCAGCCATTACAACGTCGAGCAAAGCTACCACCCCAAAGCGTACGTATTCGAAGTCGATTGCGCGGTGGGACAATAGCCTGTTCGCAGGAACCACGGCCAGTACCCGCGTCGCTGTTCTTGGGGCATTGAGTTAAATCGGCAAGAAATATCGGACCGCTGCGCCGGCCGCCAACCCCCAGGATGGACTGGCCCCAGCACCGGCTGCCCCGACGATCGGCTGGATCAGTTAGCCGGCTCGAGCCGCAGTACCCGCCCATCGCGCTCGTCCGTGCAGACGTACAGATAACCGTCCGGGGGCGCTCGCACGTCACGGATGCGCCAGTGCAAATCGTTGAGCAGTTGCTCTTGAGCGACGACCTCGCCGCGGTCGTCGACGTGAACACGGCGCAGGTGCTCGAATGCCAGGGCGCCGACGAATAGATCGCCCCGCCAGGCCGGAAACCTGTCTCCGCGGTACACCGCAAGTCCGGAGGGAGCAATAGACGGTGTCCAATAGATCACCGGCTGCTCGAGCCCCGGCCGCTCCGTATACGGCGAAACATACGCCCCGGAATAGTCCATGCCGTAGGTGATCACCGGCCAGCCGTAGTTCTTGCGGGCCACGATGATGTTGAGTTCATCACCGCCGCGCGGACCGTGCTCGGTCTCGTAGAGACGTCCGCTTGGCGCATCGTAGGCCAAACCCTGTGGGTTGCGATGGCCCCAGGTATAGATCTCAGGACGCACCGAGGGTCGGTCGATGAACGGATTATTTGGCGGCACGCTGCCGTCGTCATTCAAGCGCACGATCTTGCCGAGGTCGGACGTCAGATCCTGCGCCTTTTCGCGATATTCGAACCCTTCGCCCACGGTCAGTGCAAACGTGCCGTCGGGCAGGAACGCCATGCGCCCGCCATAGTGATTGTCGGTATCTTTCAATGGCATTGCCTTGAAGATCACTTGCAGTTCTCGCAGCGCGCCGCCGTCGAAGCGGGCGCGCGCCACCTGCGTGCCGTTGGCGGCACGCGTTCCTGCCGCGTACGTCAGGTAGATGAGGCGGTTCTCTGAGAACTTTGGATGCAGCACGATGTCGAATAAACCCGCTTGGCTGCCCGTATGCACGGCGGGCACCCCGGCAATCGGCTCAACCTGCAACGAGCCGTTCTTGATCAACCGCAAGCGGCCGGCGCGCTCGGTCACGAGCATCGAGCCGTCCGGCAAGAAAGCCATGGACCACGGATGATCGAGACCCTTGGCGATCTCGGCAACCTTGTACCCAGACGAGACCACCTTGGCGGGCCGCGGTGCCGGCGGCGGGGAGCGGTCGGTGCCGGCGCCCGTGCCGGTGAGCGCCGCTACGGCGCTCGTTGCGGCCAAGCCGCCGGCAAGGACCGAGAAGATAATGGTCGTGCGAATGGTCCGCAAGGAACTATTATCGTCTGACGATGCAGCTGACGCACTTCTTTTCATGGGCCGGTCCATGGTGGCGACGCGTAGCCGCATTCGTCGGCGCGGCCGCCGTGATGGTCGTGTTCGGATCCGCCTGCCATTCGTATTTCGTACAAAGAGCGTGGTCGAACGCCGCCGGGCAGGCCGACGGCGGCGCGCCCGCCGCGATTCCATTCACCGACCGTATCGCTTGGGCGGCGCACGATCTCGTGGGCATGTTCGCAGGCTACGCCGCGCTCACCGCGGTCGCCCTGTGCATCGCTTTCTTGTGCGCGGGCGCGCTCGCCCGTGTGACCGGCGGTCGTCCGATCGTGTTCGGGCTCGCCGGCGCGTCAGCGATTTACACCCTCTTCGCCGTGCTGCGGTTGGTGCTGGGCACGGTGGGAATTTTCGGCGCGCGCGGCACTGCCGGGCTCGCGGCTCAAATGGCGGCCGGGCTCATCGCGGGGCTGGTCTTCGCGAAGCTTACGGCACCCCCTAACGCTGCATCTGCATGATCGTGGCCGGATCGACCATGCTGGCGTTGAGATTGGCCATGATCCACAGCGATCCGACGACGATGAGCGTGACGATGAGTACGCCGAAGGCGAGTGCGATCACATTGTTGGTGTTGTCGGGTCCGGTGCTGATGTGCAGGAAGAACACCAAGTGAACCCCCATCTGGGCTATTGCGAGTACGGCAAGGCCGGCCGGGACGCCCGGTGTCCACAGTAAATTCGTTTGCGACACGATGAACGATGCGCCGGTGAGAGCCAGGGCGAACACCAACCCCACGGTGTAGGTCACAACACTGCCTGAGGTTTTTCGCTCGGTGTCCCCGGGTGCCTTGCCGTCCATCATCGCGCTCCCATGAGATACACCAAGCTGAGCAACCCCACCCAGACGATGTCGAGTGCATGCCAGAACAGGCTGAAACACAGTATTCGCCGGCGCACATAGTCGCGCGGACCTTGCGCCGCCGTCTGCGCCAGCATGAAGATCAGCCACGACAGACCCACGGTGACATGGGCACCATGCAGACCGACCAGGCTGAAGAAGGCCGACAAGAATGCGCTGCGCGAGGGGCCTGCGCCGCGCGCAATCATGCCGACGAATTCGCTCAGTTCCAGTCCGAGAAACGTGGCGCCCAACACGAAGGTGAGCGCAAAGCACCCATAGAAGGCGCTCATATGCCGCCGCTCCATGGCCAAGAGTCCAAGGCCGCACGTATAGCTCGAGAACAGCAGGCACAGCGTCTCGATGCCGACATGGCGCAATTCAAAGAGCTCGCGCCCGGAGGGACCCCCGGCGGTTTGCCCCGAGAGCACCGCGTAGGCGGCGAACAGGGCGGAAAACATGATGATGTCGGACAGCAGAAAGATCCAAAAACCGTAGGCGACGACGATTTGCACCGGCGCGGGACCCTCCGCACCACGAGCCATGGTGGAGCCGAGTCCCGGGAGCCGCGCGCCATGGGACGGTGCATTCATCGCGTGCTCATGGCGCAGTCGGACGATGCGCTCATGCCGGATTTACGCCGCGGAGCCGCGCGCGTTCGGCGGCCGCCAACCGCTCGCCCGTGATCTCGGTCTCCACTCGTTCCATCCAGCCGAAGGCGAGCAGCGTGATCACCGCGCAGGCGAGTCCGAGGATCGCCATCCACCAGATATGCCAAATCAGCGCGAAGCCGGTCACGACCGCGAAGAACGCGGTCATGAATCCGTTGGGGCTGTTGGGCGGCACCTCGATCGAGTCGTAATGATCGGCCACCGTATTTGGCCCGTGCTGCTTGGCGGCCCAAAACGGGTCCAGCGACTCGACGTGTGGCAAGACGGCGAAGTTGTACGAGGGAGGCGGCGAGGCGGTGGACCATTCGAGCGTGCGGCCACCCCACGGATCGCCGGTGAGATCCCGCCGGCGGTCGCGTGAGCGAATGCTGACGAGGAGCTGTGCCAGTGTCGCCAGAATGCCGCAGAGAATCACCAACGCCCCGACCTCGGCCACGATCAAATATGGTTGCCAGGTGAGGTCGGCGTAATGCTGCATACGCCGGGTCATCCCGAGCAGCCCCACCATGTAGAGCGGGACGAACGCTAGGTAGAAGCCGATCAGCCAGCACCAGAAGCTCACCAGCCCCAAGCGCTTGTCCAGCGTGAAGCCGAACGCCTTGGGGAACCAATAGTTGTAGCCCGCCATGGCGCCGAACAACACGCCGCCGATGATCACGTTGTGGAAGTGAGCCACGAGAAACAGACTATTGTGCAATACGAAATCCGCCGGTGGCACGGCGAGCAGGACTCCGGTCAGGCCGCCGATGACGAAGGTCACCATGAACCCTAAGGACCACAGCACGGGAACCTCGAAGCGCACCCGGCCGCGGTACAGCGTGAAGAGCCAGTTGAATACCTTCACGCCCGTGGGGATGGCGATGATCATGGACATGATGCCGAAGAAGGCGTTCACGTTCGCACCGGCGCCCATGGTGAAGAAATGATGCAGCCACACCATGAACGACAATACGCAGATCGCCAAGGTCGCCAAGACCATGGAGCGGTAGCCGAAGAGCTGCTTGCCGGAGAACGTGGCGATCACCTCGGAGTAAATGCCGAAGGCCGGCAGGATGAGGATATAGACCTCCGGGTGCCCCCACGCCCAGATCAGATTGATGTACAGCATCAGGTTGCCGCCGCCGTCATTGGTGAAGAAATGCATGCCCACATAGCGGTCGAGCAGCAGCATTCCGAAGGTGGCGGTCAAGATCGGAAAGGCGGCGACGATCAGCATGTTCGAAGCGAGCGCCGTCCAGCAAAAAATCGGCATGCGCATATAGGTCATCCCCGGCGCGCGCATCTTCAAGATCGTGGTGACCAAATTGATGCCGGCCAAGAGCGTGCCGATCCCGGAGATCTCCAACGACCAGAGATAATAGTCGACGCCCACGCCGGGCGAGAATTGCAATTCCGACAGCGGCGGATAGGCGAGCCAGCCCGTGCGCGCGAATTCCCCGACGACGAGTGAGACATTCACCAGCAGCGCGCCGGAGGCGGTGAGCCAGAAGCTGATGGCATTCAGCGCCGGAAAGGCGACGTCGCGCACCCCGAGCTGCAGCGGCACGACAAAGTTCATGAGCCCGACCATGAAGGGCATGGCCATGAAGAAAATCATGATGGTGCCATGTGCGGAGAAGATCTGATCGTAATGCTCGGGCGGCAGGTAGCCTTGCGCACCGCCCGCCGCAATGGCGAGCTGGGTGCGCATCATGATTGCGTCGATGAAGCCGCGCAGCAAGAGCACCAAGGCAAGGAGTACATACATCACGCCGATGCGCTTGTGGTCGACGCTGGTCAGCCATTCACGCCACAGATAGGGCCACCACCCCTTCCACGTGACCAGGCCGAGAACGCTGAGCAGCCCGACGATGATGAACAATGATGCCGCCATCGGAATCGGTTGACCGAAGGGGATGGCGGCCCAGCTGAGTTTACCGAGCATCCCATGCTCCGTGCGCCGCGCTCCGCGCCGCCGCGGCAGCCGGCTGCGGCCGCGCGGTGCTCTGCATGATGTGTTCGAACAGCATCGGATCGACGCCGCGATAGGTCGCGGGAGGGCCGTGGCCGGCACGTGCCAGCTGCGCGTTGGCCTCGGCGTCGAGCGACGGCGCATCACTCTGCGTCTGCGCGAGCCAACTCGAGAACTGCGCCGGGGGCAGCGCATGCACCACGAATCGCATATCCGAGAATCCATCGCCGCTGAACTGCGCGGACAGCCCTGGGTAGTTGCCGGGTCGCTCAGCCATCAGATTCAGGCGCGTCGTCATGCCGGGCATGGTGTAGATCTGGCTGCCGAGCTGCGGCACAAAGAAAGAGTTCATCACGGTCGCCGAGGTGAGCACGAACTCGATCGGCGTCGCCGCCGGCACCGTGAGCTCATTCACCGTCGCGATTCCCATATCCGGATAAATGAAGAGCCAGCGCCAATCGAGCGACACCACTTCGACGCGTAGAGGCTTGACCTCGGATGCGATCTTGCGCGCCGGATCGAGCAGATGCGAGCCATTCCAAGCGACGCCGGCGAGCAGTAACACGACCATTGCCGGGATCGACCACACCACGAGTTCAATGTGGCCGGAATACGCCCAATCGGGCGCGTAGGTTGCACGCGTATTCGACGCCCTGTACCACCAAGCGAACGCGAACGTACATAGGATCACCGGTATCACGACCACCAACATGATTGTGGTGGCATTGAGCAAGATCAGCCGTTCGGCCGCTGCAACGGGACCGTGCGGATCGAGTACTCCTTCGCCGCGGCAAGGGTTCACCAGGCAGCTGAGCGGCATGATTGCGCCAAGCGCTCGCGATCGGGAGAGAAAAATGTAGCTGCCGGTGCGCACAAGCACGCTCGCTCGAGTTCATGGCGATCGCGCGATGGTATCGCGGCGTGATGGAATGAGTGTGACTTTCCGTGATTGTATAATTTACACGGTGCGAAGGCGGTGTTGGTGATCGCTGATGCTGATCGGCAGCATCGGCAGCATAAGCATAAGCATCATCATCATCGGCACCGTCGGATCAACGATCAGTTGCTGCCATAGAAAATGATGCGTTGCGCGGCCCACACCAACCCAACGGCGGCGATGGCGAGCGAACACGGAACGGCGATCCGGCCGCGGAACCAAGACTCGTTGCGGAACCACCCAACCGCCAGGAAGGCGAGCGCGATGACGAATAGCTGCCCGAAATCGACGCCGACATTGAAGCCGAGCAGCGCGACGATGAAGTCTTTCTTCGGAAACGGCACGTCGCGCAGGCTGCTGGCGAAACCCAGGCCGTGAATCAAACCGAATCCGAACACGATGGCGAGCCGCGCCGGTCCGAGTTTCGGCTTCACCACATTCTCGATCGCAATCCACGCGATCGACAATGCGATGGCCGGCTCCACATAGCGGCTCGCCAGGCTGAAGATGCCGTATGTCGAGAGGAACAGCGTGGTTGCGTGGGCAATGGTGAACACGGTCGTCTGCGATAGCAGTTTGCGCCAGGTGATCCCCAGAAAGAACAGACCGAGCACGAACAGAATGTGGTCGGCGCCCTCGGGCACGATGTGCTGAAAGCCGAGACGCAGATAGAGCGCGAGCTGGCGCGGCCACGGCAGCGCGTCAGGATCCACACTACCCGCGTCGACAACACCCGCATCACTACCCGCACCGCTAGCGGCAAGCGGGGTGACGCGCACCGCGGATGAGTTCGCTGCCGGCGCCTTGCCGCCCCACACGAACGGATCGCTTTCGTGCATGCCCTCGTCCAGCCAGCGGGTTACCGAGACATGCGCCGACGGTATCTGGACCGTGTAAGCGACGGGATAGTCGATCTGCGCGCCGATCGGCACCACGAGCTTGAGGGGCACCATATCCGCCGGGAGCGCCGCAACGAAGCGGAATGTGGACAGCTTCGCCAAGGAGGCGTCCAGGTAGTCGCTCTTTTGACCCGTGGCCGCGGCGAAATCGCGGAACTCCAACTGCAGTTGATCATTCCCGGCGAACAGTTGCAGATTGTCGAGTACTCGCGGCGTGAGCTGCCGGATCTGCTCGCGCTGCCGTTCGGGCGCTTCGGAGGCGAGCGAGTAGTACGCCTCCGCGGAGCCCAGCAACAAGGTCAGGTCGATGTCGATCTTGACGCTGACGGTGCCGGGCGCGTCGAATGACACCAGCACTTGCGTCATCATCATCGTGTGCGCCCCGGCCGGCCGCGCGAGCGGCAGCAACACGGTGAGCAACAGCATCGAGGCGAGCGCAGCGCATCGACCCACCGAAAAGAGCGCTACCAGACGACGGGCTTCGTCTCTCCGGTTTGCAGGAGGACGAGACCCGAGGGATTTCCGGGATACGGCACCACCAGTCGCCACGTGAAGGGACTGCAGGTGATCATCGCGAAGATGACCCGGCGAGGAAAGCCGGGGCTGCCGATCCATTCGAGCGCGTCGGACTTGGCGTAGAGGTCGTCCATGCTCGCCGCGGCGTCCGCGATCGGCCGGCTCGTCATCAGCCCGCCGATCTCCAATCGCATTTCGGCGGTGACCTTGCCATGGTCCACGAGCACGATGCCGCCCTTGAGCTCGGCGATGCGGTTGACTGCCACGGCCATGGCTTCATCGCTGCTGCCGATGACCACGACGTTGTGCAAATCATGCGAGACCGAGGTCGCGATCGCCGAGTCGGGAGTCTTCGGCCCGATCCCGGTCCAAAACATCTTGCCGAGCTGCGCGCGCCCGGTGTACCGGTCGACGATGGCCACCTTGACGATGTCGTGCGCGATATCCCGTTGCACCACGCCGTCGACCACGGGAAGCGTCGCCGTTTTTTGGTCAGGGTCGGTATAGAACGGCGCCTGAATCGCGGCGGTCACGCTGGTAGTCTTGCCCGCCGGGGCACGGATCTCGAAGTCCTTGGCGTTGAGTTTGCGTCCGATATGAATCGTGTCGGTCGCCCAGGACGGCCAGTCGATCTTCGGTACCGGGAGGAGATACTTGCCGTCCTTGGCCGCCAGTTCGCCGTTGGCGAACACGTATTTGATCTGCACGTCCTTGACGGAGCTGAGCAGCACGACGTCGGCATAACGGCCGGGGGCGATCGACCCAACGATCGTCTCCATATGCGCGTGCTTGGCGGGATTCAGGCTCGCCATTGCGTATGCAGATTCGGCCGGCGCGCCCATGCGGATCGCCAGCTGGATGTGCGTGTTCATGGTGCCCTGTTTCAGGGAATCCGCGACATTGCGGTCGTCGGTCACCAGGGAAATGTTCGACCAATCCTTGAGTCCATTGCGCACGAACAGCGGAACCGCGCGCTCGATGTTCTCGTCGCGTAATTGCAGGAACAGACCGTGCCGCAGCTTGTCCCAGGCTTCCTCGGCCATGCGGGTTTCATGATCGCTCGTCAGGCCCGCGGCGGCGAACGCGTTGATCCGATCCAGATCCCAGAGGCCGGCGCCGTGGCCGTCGATCACGCCCCGATTGTCGCGCGTCGCTTGGATGTCCTCCCAGATGCGCTGGTACCCGGGGTGCGTCGGCACCGATACCGCCGGCCAATCCATGACTTCATCGAGGCCCTGGACGGTGAGGCTGCTCTGGATGTTCTTCGCCACCTCCGCGTAGGCGTAATTTCCGCCGCCCACCTCGAAGGCCGAGGGCGGCGTCGCCGAGCCTAAGGCGGTGAAGATCTTGAGCGGACTGCCGTGCCGCTCGCCGGTGAGCCAGAACTCGACATTGTGCACGCCGCTGACGTTGGAGAACTCATGCGAGCCCTCCGTGGTCCAGGTGTTGCCGAACGGCACCACCAAGGCGGCTTCCCACTCGGGCGACAAGAAGGTGCTCTCGATATGCTTGTGCGATTCACCGAAACCCGGCACGGCCCAGAGGCCTTTGGCGTCGAAGATGTTGGAACACTGGCCTTTCCACTGGCCCGAGGGCCCGACCCACGCGATGCGTTTGCCGCGCACCACGATGTCCTGATCGGGTTCCCACAGCAGCGTGAAGACGTTGAGCACGGTAGCGCCGCGAATAATGAGGTCGGCAGGTTCCCGCCCGAGGGCCACCTGTACCAGATTCTGCCGGATCTTGGTTTCGTCGCTGAACTGGATCGGGTGTGCGACCTTGGTGGCGGTTGGGACTTGCGCGCTCGATTGCGCCGACACTTGCAGCGTACCGGCGGTGAGCATGACGGCGACGTTGAAGGTCAATGTTTTCACGATGTGCTTATTCACGATGAGTGCTTTCACGCTGTCTGTTTTCAAGAAGTAGGCTCAAGTGAGTGTGGATAAAGGGCTGTGGACCCATTCAGTCGAGCAACCTTTGATATTGCGCGGGGACCGCCCCGAGGCGCTGCAGCCGCAAGAAGTTGAGCGTATCGGTTGGCGGCCACGCATAGGCTGGGTTGATCGCGCCGGGGCCGATCGCGGGCCAGTAGAGTTGTCGTTCCCGGGCTAGGTAGGGTGGGCACGTTGAACCGTCGTCATCGGCGTAGTACTGCTTGGATTCATCCACAGGGATCCACGGGCCGGCGCTCATGCGGTTGCGATCCCACGGTCGGCGAAGCCGAAGAATGGCACTGCGGCGTCGGAGGTGCAATGTGAGTACGACGCCGGGGTCATTTTCCAGATTGCCGGCGGCAATTTGTTTCCAATTCGCGTTCGCCGTCGCCCATTTGACGTGAGCGATCGCTTGCTCCCAGTTCGCCTTGGCGGCATCCAGTTCTTGCGCAGGCGAGGCGCATGCGGAGACTTCCGCATCGATGACGTATCCATAGAACACCGGTCCGGGCAGACAAAAGTACAAAGTGCCGACGCCGAGGACCACGCAAGCGGCGGTCAAAAGCTGGCCGCGCAGCCGCTCGCTGACGGAAGCTGCGCTGAAAATGAAACCAAGAATGGCGCCCGCAATCGCGCCGAGCGGACCGCTGATGAGAATTCCGATGGCCGGTCCGATGTTGGACTCGGGATTGAGGAGCAATGGTCCGATGAAGCCGGCGGCTAAGCCAACCGCGCCCAGAGTGAGCGCGCACCGAGGGGTTTGTCGACTCGTATCGCGGACCGGCACGCGGACAAGAATGCCATAGGCGCTGACTGGGTGACAGCCTCACTTCCTGTGCGTGGTCAGCTTCTTCAAGAACTCGTAATAAAATTCGACAGCGGTGTAAAAAGAGTCCACCGGAACTCGTTCATCCTTGCCATGCGCACGGACATCATCGCGATCGAGCGCCACCCCGCATATGCCGTAACTCGGGATACCCGCCATCATGGTGTAGATGCTGTCGGAAGCGCCGGTTTCCATCTCCGGAAACACCGGAATCCCCGGCCATATCTTTGCCGTCACACTGCGCAATGCGCTCATGACCTCAGGATTCAACGGCGGCGGCGCCATCGCCTGGCGGTCCGACCCGTGATCGGAAACTTCCCCCGCATCGCTCTTGTAACGCACGGTGACTTTCGGATCGTCGAACAATTTGACGAGATCGAGGCGGATTTCTTCCTGGGAGTGTCCGGGGAATATGCGGCAATTGACGTTGGCTTCCGCCCTCTGCGGCAAGGCGTTCGGCGCATGTCCGGCCTGCATCATGGTCGCGACACAGGTGGTTCGCAGGGTGGAGTTGTAGCGCGCGTCCTGCGACAGGCGATCGATGGCCGCGGGGTCCGGCGGAGTGGCGAGGATGGCGCGCATGTCCGCCGCGGTCTGCCCGGTCTGCGTTGCGGCCATCTGGGTGAAATATTCCCGCGTGACGTTGTTGAGTTCGAACGGAAACGGCGCCTTCTCCAATTTGGCGAGCGCATCGACCACGTGATAGATCGCGTTATCGGGCTTTGGCAGCGAACTGTGGCCGCCCGGGTTGGTCGCGGCCACCTGGAAATCCGCGTAGAGCTTCTCGGTGGCCTCGAACTCCATGCTCACCGGCTTGCCATGATCCGTGACGACACCGCCGGCATCGGGATTGAGTACGAATTCCGCGTCGATGAGCTCGCGATGATGCTTGAGCAGCCAATCGACGCCGTTCGACTTGCCGCCCTCTTCGTCGGCGGTGAGCGCGAGAATGATGTCGCGGTCAGGCACGAATCCCTCATGTTTCATCCGGATGAAATCGGTGACCGCTATGGCGTCGCTCACCTTCATATCCTGGGTGCCGCGGCCATAGTAGTAGCCGTCCTTTTCGACGAATTCGAACGGATCGGTGGTCCAATCTTCGCGGCGCGCTTCCACGACGTCGAGATGACCGATGATCAGGATGGGCTTTTTCTTCGAGCGCGGGTTGCCGCGATAGCGGGCCACCATGTTGCGCTTGATGTCGTTGGGTCCGATCACGGTGACGTCGGCCGCGGGGAATCCGGCATCGAGCAGGCGCTTGGCCATGGCCTCGGCCGCGGTCGTGACATTGCCGACCGAGTCGGTGGTGTTGATTTCGATGAGTTGCTTGAAGATGTCGTGCGCGAGGTGGCGCGTGGCTTCGTCGCTCTGCGGCGTGAGCCGCACGGGTTCGGCGGCGGCGGTGGCCGCGACAGCGGCGATCAAACTCAAGGCGATCGAACTCACACAGGAGAGGTGTTTCAAGGTCAATTTCCTGGATAAAAAAACCCCCACCAACTTTCGCCGGTGAGGGTCTATTTTCATCAAATCAAGAGCCTGGCAGTGACCTACTTTCACATCGACAAAGTCGACACTAGCATCGGCGCTGAGCGTTTTCACTTCCGAGTTCGAAAAGGGATCGGGTGGTTCCCACTCGCTATGGCCGCCAGGCAAAC
>Ga0209611_10005711_pt1 | contig 20710 bp, 15 predicted proteins | sample S1TSphgellanicum_3_FD_187693 | JGI IMG/M metagenome (GOLD analysis project Ga0209611, IMG submission 187693) | Host-associated microbial communities from peat moss isolated from Minnesota, USA - S1T2_Fc - Sphagnum magellanicum MG (SPAdes) (version 2) | ecosystem: Host-associated > Plants > Peat...
GAAGTGTATACACCTGAGAACCTAAATATACATATTCAACATCCCATGCATGTAGTTTGATGGTTGAACTAATTAAACAAATTCAACTTTGAAGTTTGGGTGTGTGTATATATGTGCATGAGAGAGAGAGAGAGAAAGAGAGAATTAAAATTATAAAATGTGCAATCTATTATTTTATGCTACTTCATAGTATAATTTATAATATAGATGCGAAATGTACATGCTTTAAAAATCTTTCATATATATATAAGATTTGGTATAAGTGAAAATTTAGAATTTGTCAATTGAATTATTCATCCTTCCTTTGAAAATCAATTCCCTTTTATTACTTGACCAAAATGTTTGTACCCAATTTTGTACCTAAACCAATCTAGATATCATTCCCAAAACAAGCACCACATGCTATAGTAACATGTTGATGGGGTAACTTACAAAGAAGATTAGTGCTACAACCACAATAAAATCCACCTTGGATACGAGAAGTACATATGGTGTCTAATGTAAGCCTTGAACCATGACAACTTTTGCTTGTGTAAAAGTTTACTTATTTAAAGTTAACTCAAATGTAACAACCATTTTGCACTTATGTGACATCCCAAGCTAGAATATGCATTAAAGGGAAAAAAAAACCTAGTATAAATGTTGAAGTATCATGGGCATATCACAATCATAAGAACAAGAGGTGCTCCTTAATCTAAGGATTGTAAAGGTCTCTTAGCCCTAAAATCACTTTTGTGTGTATTTGGAATTCTTGAATGATTTGCGGCACCAATATGTTACTAGTTTTGTAATTATCATTGGTAATTATATATTCAATTTCAAAATGTGCAAGTGTTGCAATGCATTTGAAAAATGGTCAATCCATACCAAAATACCTACACAATATCATGGTTCACTTGTTCATAAATTCTATTAATTTGTTTTATATCTCATCTACAAATTATCGCATTTACATGTGTCAAAAGACTCCTTTGAAATTTAGACACACTTCAAAATTCATACATTAACAATAATCAATTTGATTTTTTTTGTTCAATAAAAGTCAATTGTCAATAACTAGGAGTTTCCTAGAGCCCAAAATATTTTCAAAATGAACAAGTTTGTATTCTATGCAATTAAGGGGGTCTTTTTGTACAAAATGTACATTAAACCACACAAATTTAACATCTGTGACTAGGACAACTTGAGACTAGGTCCCAAATTTAATCATGTCGTCATTTGTTTCATATAGTTATGCACAATGAACTACTTTTAGTCATTATGGGGACTACATAAGTAGAGTGCATGTTCAAGTTTTATCGATTTGATGAGGTGCTTTGTCGACCCCTTGTTCAAAAATTTATTGGGTGATAATTTTGGTATATAGTAATTATTACATGAAGGTTTAATAAATATTGAACAATTCATCCATTTAGTATAATTAGGGGTTTAACCTTTCTAGATCCTTTCAAATGTATTATCCATTTATGTTATGAAACAATAATGTGAAAGAAAATGACATACAATTAATGAAATTGTCCATGAGAAAAAAAATTGAACATAATGAAAATTATTAATAAAGTCATGAAAAAAATTGGATAACATATAAGGCATAAAAATGAAGTTGTTAAAATGATACAAATAATATGCATGAATTTAGAAATAATTAATTTAAACCTAGGCCATAAATATTAAATATTAATGTAATATGTTTACAATTGAAATTAAATACATTAAATTTTGAATATAATCATGAAAATAAAAGACATGTGAAATTACAGAGTGAGTTTATAATTATGTATTTTGACATTCAACTTAATCTCATTCTAAAATAATTTTATAATGATTGAATACCTTACCTTTAAATTTATGGCCCAAGTCAAAACTAAAGAAATGGCATCTTAATTTTTGAAATAAAAATTTAAGTTGAATCTTTTTCTTTTTGAAATTAAATTAAGTAATGAAACTAAACAAATAAGAATTTTTTTTAAGTTATAGAATTTACATTGCCTTGAAATCCAAAACATTAAAATTTTGACATCATTGCACAAGTCAAAATTAAAACCATTAAATCCAAGTATTTATAAATGATGTCTACTTTAATGGAAATATATTTGATATTTTTAATGTTCATTTTATTTATTTGAAAAATAAACACATGCACACACACACCAAAACATTTAAAAGTTTTCGTATGCAAGATACTTCAAGTGGAGATGGTTGTAATTATGTGTTGATATGATTTGTCACGAGTTGTCGTGGGTTGGTGAAGGATGTGATTTCCCCTTAAAGAAATGAGGGTTCAATTCCCTTATATGACAACTTGCATTTTTTATGTACATGAATATAGATGAATTGGAGACATCATCTTTAACATGACATTTACAATTAAATTTAGTTTTCATGACTTATTTTCTCAATAATAACATTTTTAAAAAAAATTTAAATCACAATCATGGATTTAACATCCATGTTGATGTAATCTTAAATGCCTTGACAAAGATAACATAGCCAAATTGACTTTGACATTTCGTCAAATGTGTACATACAATTATAATCATAGTCATGTATGTGGTCATAGAGTTCTAATGAAAGAGTTATTCAATTCCACTTAGAGTCCTTAACTTATACCAAAACCTAAAATTGGATGTAATTATTTTAAAATCAAATTCTTCAACATGCAATTAAGACAACTCAGCATGATTATCATAACATTCAAATGGAACCACATAGGCCTTTCTTTCCTTTTTTTGGTTGTAGTTTTCATTGGGTTTTTAATTTTTTTGGTTCCTATGATTATGAATGTGGACCAATGTGCATTTGAAAAGTAATGTATCATGCATATTTATACATGAAAATTGAAATTTTATAGTGTATTCAATCTTACACTTAAAATACTATGCCACTTTCCTTTTGATTTTTAAAAAACATTAAATGTATTCAAATTTATAGATGAGAAAGAAAATAATAATAAAATCATGAAATGTTTTTCACCTTATAATAAATCATCTTATAATGATTACATTAAAACATGTGTCAAAATATCACTACAAAACCTTGATTGTTGAATTTTTTTAAGAAATCCAAAATGTCTATCATGTTATTGTCAATTAGCCTTGTGAGCCAAGTTCAATCAACATAAATACTCAATCATATAAAGGTTATTCATAAGAAGGTGCTCTATGGTTGGCATCAATTGGAAAAATGTGAAATTGAAATTTTAAATGATGAAAATAAGATATGTTCCCACAATATATTTGCAATTTCAATATGTGGAAAATATTATGAAACGTTGTTTAATTTTTTTTGGGATAATGTGTTGGTGTTTTATTTTGGTTGATAATAGTTAATAGAATATGCTTGGTTCATCATCACATTCATCCCACCAAACTACAAATATGTCAACCAAATTTGATATGGTTGAATTATTTGTTTCCAAGTGCTTCAAAAAGTGTGGCTTAACTTCTCAATGGTCATGATTTCAAATATGAATTCATCTCATCTTCTTTAGCTATCTACTGAAATTGAAACTTTAAAATGATATTGGGTAACCACATGGCATAAGGGCATGCATGTTTGTTTTGGGAACTTTGGAATAGGAAAGAGTGAAAAACATAATATATGATAAAGATGGTCAAAAAATACCTCTTGAACTTGAGACTTGATCTCTTCTTTCTTTGTTCCTTGGGCATACATGAAAGTTTCCAATGTGTAGATCATCCCCATTTCCATGTGGTGAAACCGCATTGTCCATAAAATGGTGCATATCTAAACCCAAAAAACATCACCCATGATAAATTTCATAGTTTTTGGGTACCAACATATATCAACCAAAAAATAAACATTTCAATGAAGTGAATAATTGGGATGTAGGATCCTTTTATGTATCATTTTAGCCTAGAAGAGAATTTGTGTAAATCCAAATTGGATGGAAAAAGTCATTGGGGTTGTGTGTTTCATGAATATCAATTTGGGTATCCCTAATGGATTTTAGGGGCATGTGACTTTGAATGAACCCATTAATGAACATTAGAAGCAAATTTCCCCAATAATAGAGGTTACTACAATTGTGTGTTAAGATGCTAAGTAGCACAACCTCCTTCAAATGTTCAATAAGGTGAGCGACAAATCAATCTTGAAAATGGAAGACCATTTTTGTGTAAGTTGAAATCCAATACCGGGCGTCATGACTTCAACTAAAGTTTAGTTTAGTTTGGCCATACCATGATTAAGGAATAGTAAATTAGTATTTTGATTTGGACCAAGTTATGAGGTTTGGGACTTTGATGGCAAATGAGCCCAAACAATTCTTCTTGAACCAATTTATGATTGACATTTAATGTGAAATTTAGAAATGAGTTTAATAATCATATCACTTGAGTTTTTTATTTGTTCCTATGTCAATTATAATGATGTTGTAGCTTAAATAGCTTAAATAATTTTGAGATAAACTTTGTGGGTACCATTTGGATTTGTAAAAGAACTTTGGCCAACAAAGGGTTTGATAAAAATAAAAGTTTTTCGATCGAAGCCAAGTACAATTTCTTTTTCTTCCTCCTGACAAAATGTTTCCAAATGGCCCAGCCTTTCCAAATTTTGTACTGAAAAACATTATACAAAATTTTGCATCATCAGACACCATGATAATCCATTTTGAATTTTGAAAAAATAAAATAAAATAAAAAATCCAACTTTCTCAAGTGGTTGGAGATTCATTTCACCAAAGTAAAATTTATCCATGAAATAGCCAAACTAAACTATCAAAAGATTAAATAAGGTGAAAGACATGTCCCTAATCTCATATTTCATGTGTTTGAATAATTGTCTTTGAGAAAATGAAATGTTTAGACCAACGAATGAAAAATTTAGGATGATGAACCTGATGAAAAACATCCAATTGCATGATGCACTTGTAGGAATGATAACCTCTCTCCCATTGATCCAAAGCAATAAATTCTGTCCAATTTTTTGAAATCATCATTTCTATTGAAATTTATTCTCACCATAGGTTTTGGCCCCTCAAGTGAAGTGATTCATTTGCAAATGAGTTTTTATTCTATGTGTGCATGCATACTTAGTCTATTCATCATGAGACATTGAAATGCATTTTAAAAATCCAACATAAACACTTTGGAAAGAAGGTGCATGCTAATCATTATAAGAGTCTTAAACCTATTTCATGTAATTTAAATACAAGTAAAACCTACAAGTAACACTTTTAAATCAGATTAATTAATGCAACATTAGAGATGATAAAACCTAATTAATAAATGCAAGAAGTAAGACATGACATCCCAATTCAATATTCGTTATGGTGCCCTTGGGAAACAAACACAATTGTGCACAATAGTATGTGGTTTTCAAATATGAAAGTTGGACAAAGCCATATTATCCAATCCTCCAACATGAATTTACCACACACTCTAAATATCTTGCATAGATGACAATTGTACTCAAAAATCATGAGGGATGGAAAAATTTCCAAATGATTATGAAATAGTTTGTTTGCTATATGTAATTGTTTCTATGACATTCATGTAAGTCCTAAATGATGAATTAGTCATAAACCAAAAGAATATGAACCTGCATCACCATCACGGAAAAGAGTGACACCATGGGTGCTCATGGTATAAAAATATTTGCTTGTAATTTGGTTGTGAGAGACAATCTCAAGCTCGTATGGATCAAACTTTGGTGTTAGTGGATTCAAGGGGGGTTGCAAGTACACAAAATCAAGGATTTGTGGGTCCGCCTTCAATAATTCTAAATACGATATAGGCAAATTTTATCGATGAATACAATGACCAATATAATCAAGTCAATCTTGAAAACCAAAAACTTTAATTCCTTGTGTCTATTATGGTGTGTTCAAGATGAAGATAACCTTCCAAATCCTAAGGCAACTCACAATTGACACTCATGCAATGTAAATTACCCCACCAACAATCTCTATTGCATTTCAATGTTCACATAAATGTTTTTGTATTTGTAAATAATGAGGGAACCAATCAAACAAATAGTGCAAGGAATTAATATTTCATTTGAAATTTTTTAAATAAGTTTTTAAAAAGTTTAAACAATAGTGAGAAGAAACAATATTTCAAGTACAAAAGATACGAAGAAATGTCAACCATTGGAAATTTGGAGGTTTTAAGCTTGCTTTTCCAAATTTCCCCTTTCGCCGTTTCCAATCTTCCTTGACAAATGTATCAGCATTTCTCTTCCCCAACTTTGTTGGTGTTGCACCTAAACTTTTTTTTTGAAATGGGTTCATTATTTGTCTTTAAAATTTTGAAATTCTTATCCTAAAAAGCTCCAAAACATAATATAAACATATCAAGGGTAATAATATGAATGTCTTTAAAACTTGGGTAAAACATGGAAGCATTGGTTGATGATTGTCAATTGATTTTAGTGGTAGGTTAGAATTTCCTTTGGCTTAGACACTATTGGAATATCATGTCATTTCTCTTACATTAAGTTTCATTTATTTATATGCTTGAATATAAATGTAGTGAGCCCAATTGAACAAACACTACTTAACAAAGTGGAAAGTCTACAAGTTTTGAAATCCAATTTTTTTTTTAAAAAAATTTGTGAGTTTAATAAAATTTAAATTTAATAAAATAATTGTGTTAGCTCAAATTTTCGAATTTTTATTTCTTTTGGATTCTAGTAATTGATATTTGAACATTTGGAAGTTAAATTGATATAAAAAATTGATATTATTTATGTACATTTTTAGTATTGAAATTTTCATAATTCTTTACTTGAGCTTGAGGTCAAGGCCTTAACCAATCCTTGTTGACTTGTGCTTGAATAAGGCGTTTCACTATGCTTCATAGTTTTTATCAATGGTCTTTTCTTATGAAGATTTGTTGTTTCCACATTTGGCATTTCAACGATTGGGCGGTGAGTTTGTTCTATGTCGGAGGTTTTCTTGGCCTTTCTAGACATGGTGTCTGATAATGTGCAACAAAAAAACAAAGTTAGTAGAATTTGCTAAAATATTTTCTACATGCCATTGGTGTTGTTTCATTAAAGAATCAAGAACAAACAATTGACTTACAATTTCTTTGATTGATATTATGTAAATATCATGTTCACATATACTCCAAAGGTTAGGTTTCATGTACAATAAATTCCTTTGCAAATGACGTGCAACCATAAATTGCAAGGAGCATTGAAAATGGAAGTTGATTGATGTCACCAATCCATGCGGTCAAATACATTGTATTACAAATTGGAGACATCATGATTCATACATATAATATGAAATCAAAGCATTGTTGCTTGAAACAAAAACAATTATGTTTTGCTTTGTGTTAAAGATGCAAAATTATCCAATGCTATAATTGGAATTACCATTTAGCACACCACCTTTCAAATTGGCCATATCCAAAGGTTTCGATGCAATAGAAATGTCTGTTGTTATTGAAGAATTGGATAGTCCATGACCATTTGAATTTTTAGACCCCCTTTTGTACGGTGCAATGTTTTGTTGTTGTGTTAAATACACACGATATTTCAAGTTTAGTGTATCATGCTTGTCTTTGTGACGTTGATCCATTTGAATTATGCTCTATTTCAATCAATGGTTATCAAATATATAAAAAGTTGTTTTATCATCAACCCTAGAAATTTTCTTCACCCTCCTAAAAGTTGATGTCTAAAAGATATAAATAAATATGATATACATGACTTCTTATGAATTGTTACTTTTTTTTAAAATAATGGAGGCCATGCGATTGAATGCAATTAAATTTCAATTAATTTCATTAATCAAACTTAAGCACTATTGCCAAACAAGAAAGTATGTGATGTGAATGAAAATCATGAAAATCTACAAACAAGTTCAACACATGTCACCTTCAAGCTTCAACATTACTCAATGTTGATGATTTTGTAACTTCTTATTATCATGTATAGTAATTGTGGTGTGAAAGCAAACTACATTATAAAATGGAAACTATTTCCAAAAACTATTAAACTAGTTTTTAAAGGAATTTTGTGGTGTGAGGGAAATAAAAATGGATGGAGGTTTTACAGTTTTCATTCAACAAACATAAATAAGATCATGTTAATGATTTGATATATTTCGTATAATTCAATTGTTATGGTAGTTGGATGAAGACATTATGTGGGTATATGGAATATTTTAATACCCTTCAAGCTAGGTAATTGAAATGATTCTAAAAATATTCTCACAAAAATAGGTGTATAAATTTCAATTTTAGGTAAGTAGACATTGAAAAATATCTTAAGTTGAATTGGGTCCATGTACCATGCATAATCTTAAACCATTTTTTTGTACAAATAGATAGTAGGTTAGTGTTGCCCTAGACAAATTCACCAAGTTAATTATATTCCATTGTCATATAAAACAATGTGATCCACATACCTTTTGGGGTGTGCAATTGTTATCACATGGATTTTTTGGCATACAAATTATAAGTTCAATTTTCCATAAGATGGAGGAAAGCACAAAACAAGTATTTGGTGAACAAACACCTTATAAATCTATTGAAAATATTAGATTCATCCCCTTTCAACAAACATCCATTTTCTACATTCATTAGGGTTAGATGCCACTATTCATAGAAAATTTCATTCTTTGGATGGGCTACTTATGTTTGTTAGGGTTTTAACCAATTTTAAAAACGCACTAGTTTAGCTATTAGTTAATCATTTTTTAGTTGATGAGGGGTTTCGCCAAACTTGTATTCAAATTGATGTGTTGTTTTAATGAAGCAAATTTTAGTGGTATTAAAACAAGCCTTTCCCCACAATTTTTAATAATTTTACAAGAAAATTTTATTATAATTAATTTATTTTCTTATTTTTGTGATTTCACCATATGTTAATGTAGGTTGCTAAGTTTAAAAAATCTTAGATGGAGATTATGAATTCACAATCAAATCACCATAGAAAAAAAGGCATCAAAACACAATTACCTAAACAAGGACATTGTTGACACAAAAGGAGAGATCAAGGACATGTGACTAATTTTAAACTAACCAAAGGAATTCAAAACTATTCATTTTCTACATAATATGAACATTGATGTTAATATGAAATTAGTAGTTTAAAAGCAAGGTGTAATTCACTAGCCTAAATCACTATGGGATTTTTTCAAAATGAAATAGATTCACCCCACCCTATTTATTTCACCTTGTCTATAATAGAAGGTCACCATGTAATCATCATGCTTCACTATTAATTGATGTAATTTATTCTTAGAGTGATGCCCTTAATTATCTAACCTTTTGTAGGATACATCAACAAACTATGCATCAAAAAAATTTGTGTGTTTTTAGAATAGTCGTTTCACAATAATGTTGTTAAAACAATTGAAATATATTTTGTCAAAATATTTTTGTATTGTATAGATAATTATTATATCTAACCACATGTGTTTTATGGACAAGTTCATGTTATAACTATGTTTAATTTATATCCCATTATAATGGCCAGGATGACAATGGCCACAAATGAAGTGGCAATGTAGAACACCCTTTTGCTGATAGATAATATTTTTCCACATAAAACATGTCTGAAACCAAGGGGCATGATTCTTAACAAAGGCGCCAATTTTATTTTATTTGGTTTCAATACATAAGGCACCAACCTTGGTAGATTTCTATACTTACATCGTATTGAACAAAAGCATTGTTGTTAGATGTCCATGTGGCAAATCCACATGGTAGGGATGATGTGTGAATTATTGTTGACATGGTAGGAATATATTTTTGTCAAGGTATATTGTGACATGTCATCAAAATATGTCAGGGAATATTTTAGTTAACATGGATGAAATATAATTGGAATATGCCTTCCAGTTCCTATTCACAAGCTCGTGTTCTCACTCACATGCTCACCAAATAACAATCCCGTGTAAGGGGGGTTTAATAGCAACAATCCAAAATTTGTGTGTTCCAAACATGACCACACAACTCATATTTGTTATAGCCCTTATGGATAATTATTTTTTCTTCACACTTGGGGCATAGATAACATTGTGCACATTCTTTATTCTCCTTTACAAGAAACAATAATGCTACCTTCACCATGCACCTTATGTGAATAGCTAATTCCATATTTGACATTTGCAAATTCTACATTATGAATCTAACTAAATTCTTTTACATTTCCAATGACATGAGATGTTCAATATTACCATTTTTTTCAGCCTATATGACATTGACTTGAAAGGTTGAATCATTTAGAAAGAAAGGGCATTCTTTTCCCCAATGTCCAAGACAATTGGAACGAATACAATTACCCTACCACCATGGTGTATTTTGATGGTAGTTATGCAAGTTATTTTTTTCACCTTTCTGTTTTTCATCCTTGAAAAAACCACCTTAGCTAGCTCTTTTTAATTTTCCACCGTGATTCACAGGCCACCACACCCACAATTGGTTTTTACAAAAAGAATCCATTGGTATAGTTTGCCTTGCTTTGTTGTTGTTTTTCTTCAAAAAACAATTTGTATATATGAATAAATGTCTATTAATGGCAAAATGTCTTACCCTCTGGTAGATTGGATAAAATTTTTGTATGACTCAAGTAATGCATTGAACATGATTTGTAACATTTTTGTTTCTAGTACATGCTCCCTAATTTGCACCAATTGTGTAGTTATTTTTTTCACCTTCCAAACAAATTCAGTCATCAGAATGCCTTGATCAAACATAATGGCATGAAGTTTGTTAAAGAGAAACATTATTCATGTTCCATTGTTTGTTTTGTCAAACTTTGTAATGTTGTTCAACACATTTGTGAATATTCAATGTTAGCAATATGAAAGACAATTTCATCTTTAATTGAATCAACAAAATTATCTTCACCTTGTTCTTATGTTTGTGCAAAACTATTATAGCAACAACAATTTCAGTAGCTCAATCAACATCTCCAACTAAACCTTTTTCATCTTCATTAACTACCTCAATTACTATGGTGTTATTTGCAACTGAAATTTCATTGTTAGTAGGTTTGACCACATCCCAAACTTCTTTCACCAATATTGTTTTGATTTTGACCTTTTAGACCATGTAATTTCATGATCTTTCTAACTTGCTAGAACCATCCATTGGTATCATATTGTGTTCTTGAGCCATATTGTTACTATGATGGTAATTTTTTAATCACAAGTATTAGAAATAAATTTGAATTACTTTTAGAAACTTAGACTACAGCAAGTGTGAAATTAATATTTTCAAACTAGTTTGGACTTCATTTTGATAGCACGTAAACATAAAATATATGATTTTATTGATATGAAAGAATTTTTTTAGTATAATGAAATTTGTTTCAATATATACATAAGATATAAAACACTAAAATAATGGATCACCATAAATAATATCTATCTACTATAAGTGTCATTCTAATCTAGATCTTAATTAACTACTAAAAGTCCACCACAACCACCACTATTATTATAACATATTGTAATATTTTCAAATGTTATTTTTTACATGTTAGGTTTGATTTACAAACTCAACATTTCACAACTAAGCAATGGAAATTGTGAAAAATTTGTTCCTTCATACTTTGTATGTTTCACACATTGATATCATGCATTGAAAACACATTTTACACATGGATTTATAAGAAAATGCGAAATTCGAGTGACATTTGTTCATTCATAAGTTCATACTTCATCTATCAACACATGATATTCATGTGTAAAATGTATGAACCTATGAATGAATGAACTTTGCATTGAATGCGATGAATTTGTGATGGATAGACGTGTGCATATAACTAATATTGACATGTACAACAATAATTAATATTAGCAAGTTCATCATGACATAAAAATATAACAAGAAATGTAATTGAAGCTAAATCCAAGTTTTTCAAATTCTTTTTACATTTGCTTCAATTTGGTTAGTAAAATAGAACAATTTATATTGGGCAATTGCAGAAATTGAACATATACTCAAGCTCTCTAAACACTCAAAGTCAAAATAATGAAATGAGCACATTGAAGATTAAGGTCTTGACCTTCTTGAATTGGTTTTGAAAACATCATGTTCACACTATGAAAACTATTTTAGTTTGAGCAAACTAAGTCAACTAATTCGAGGAGAATGATCATTAGCCTAAATCTAGATGGCATTTGCACATAGTTACAACATGTCATGATAAATGTCATATTAATTTAGATCGCATATCATACCTCATCATACCGATACAAAAGACACAATGATAACAACCTAATAACGTAGCTCATTATGACAAACAATTGTCCACCTTAACTGAATATGGTGCCCTTGCAATTAATTAGCACCATAAATTAGTGGCCTAATTAGTCCACAATGACAAATGGCCATTGTTATTTGTATACACCTAATTGTGAACTTGTGTACCTACTCAATCATGAACTTGTGTAAGTTGCTTCACAAACTTAGTATGAAGTTTGCAGATTAGGTACAATTTGGCCCATCCATAAGTAGGCTAGGTGCAATTGGGCCCATCCTTAAAAGTTTGTGACAAAGTCAAGCTACTTCAATGTGTGGTTTTGGTCACATTGAGCTATCCTACACATGTTTGGGATTGTAAAAGAATTTTGTCCTAAGGTTGATGGTTGCTTAAGATTTCATTTCATTTTCCACTTCGAGTGTTACACTCACATGATTAAAATACTGTCATTGTGGCCTTGGGCCTTAATTTGACCCTCTAATCCATATTGCATCCCCAACTTGAGCATAGCCAAAAGGAGAAAATTAGGATATTGTTTAATCAAATTAAATATCAATTTACAAGATATGCAAGCTTTCATGATCACAAGACTTGATTTAATTTTAAAAATGAGCAATAGTGAAGGCGAAGGTAGGTAAGGCTCTCCAAAATTGGGGATGAAATTCTTGTGACAAACAATTTAGATGAGAAAAATAATTTGGTTCATCATTTTTTTCACCTATAATAACTTCATTCTAACTTTTTTTGATTTCATCCCTAGTTTCAGCAAAATTGGGGCTCAGTAGGCCCAGTTCAAGGTAGTTTATGTATGAAAAATTGGAACAAGGTAAAGAACATTGTGATCCATTGGCATTGAGTCTACATGCTAATCCACATCACAAAGCACATCCTACATCTATTCTGAACTTGTGATGACTAAGACAAAAAAAAAAAAAAACTTTTCTTTCCAAGTCACTTCCAACATTACATGACTAGCTGCTTGTTAATGTCTTTACCCTAAAGAATGGACAAAAAAGAATATAAATAAATAATAAATAAAAGGACCAAAAAAACTACATGTCATTCATTGGGTAGTTTCGAGACCCTCAAGGATAGATAGAGCCAACAAAATCAACTATTTCACCAGATTCTACCAAATAGATAAACTTTTGGTTTATGTGTGGAGGGCACCTTACACTTAATAATATTTCTGCCACAACAGAGGAGGTACCTTTACACATAAGGTTCCTCCTCTCCTTCTCAAACAAAAATGCAGCCATATTACCAGATTCTACCAGATAAATTTCTTCTTTGGTGTCTGTGAAGGGAAGGGAGGGCACCTTACCATCGGTCATATTTCTGCCGCAATAGAGGAGGGGCAGCCTTACACATAAGGTTCCTCCAATCATTAGACAAAATGCAGCTGTTTGAACAGATCTTGGACTCGATCTTGACACCAGAAAAAGACCTGGAATGGGGCAGTTCTGGTAATTAATGTCCTGAACTTAGCTCAACACCTTGCTCCAGCCATTCATTCCCAGAACAGCCCCTATTCTTGATCCTTATCCTTCTTAGTCCAGCCTTAAGTTATCACCCTCAGCTGGGCCCTTAAATCCATAACCGGTTTCTCTGTAGAAACCGGTGACGTGGCATCACCCCATTGGTAGAGAAGTCACAGGTTACAGCCCATTATCTGCTGTGTACTGGGTTGGCCAGATGGGCACAGGAGGGCTATGGCAACAGCCACACAACGGCATTCATCCCAAACGTGAACGTAATCATCAGTTACTGGCAGGTGGAATCCCATCTCTCAAGTCACCAGTTATGTCCTGTAACATGGCTCAAGCAGGCCGGTTACATAGTCCAAATCTAGTAAGACCTCCTCAAGCACTTCCCTAACCTAATTTATATCTTGTGCAAAAGATGTGGAAGAAGCCTTTCAATGAATGGAAACATCTCAAAGTTGCACCTGGAATTTACCCTGAATTTGATGTTACAAAGAGTCAAGAATCCTCTTGATTTGCACTTTCACTCCCCTGCCCTCCCCACTACTTTTGCTTTCTACTTTATCCTTTGGCCACTGCTTACAGTATCTACACTTTCCAACATTCTTAACCGAAAAACAACATGATGCTAATGCAATGAATAGCTTTCAGGCAGTCTTTTTCTACCTCTTTTCAGTCCCCTTACAAGGCAAAATTGACGGTTTTCTTGATCATAGCTTTCTTGATGGGTCAGGTGACTATCATACAAATCCACATGACCATCATGTAAATCCATAAAAATCATTACCCAATGGAGCTTGCCAGGTGCAGGCCATTTCACTGCTTGTTCAGAAAATTCAGGCTCACCCGAACCTCCTCACAGGAACAATGGCCTGTGTGCCCAGCACTCTCCATAATACATGTATAGGTCCTCTCAGACTATTTTACCTACAGTTCAAACAAAATAAAAATGAAAAGCTTGCTGTGTTCACTCTGTTTTTCCTGGTCACTGTAAACACAAGCGAAGCAATTCTTGTTCTTACTGTTAAAAACACATAATCCAACAACCAAATACTAGTCTGAAAAAGTGGACTACTACCACAACACAACTAAGAAACTATTACCCGAATGAGGAATTACTGCTACTACTACTACCCACAACTAGACATGGATACAGGATCTGAAAATTAATGTGGTTTCAAGCATGCTCAGCAGCCATCTTGTAGATAAAAAGTATTGAGATAGGCAGAGGGCATTGCTGAGAGAGTCTGATCCAAGTGCATGCTCATGCGTCTCAAGTTCTGTTGTACTTATGATACAATAATACCTACCTCAAAGGGCTGCTGTCCTACCAACAAATACAAACAGCCAAATATACACAACATGATCAGCACATCAACCCCTGGAAAAATGGAGATGTGGAAGTTAGGAGGCAGCATTCTAAAGTCCTGAGCACTAAGCTGGTTATCATAGTTAATCTATGATCTCATTTGGCTACAGTGCGGGCTACCTGATGCTGGGTTATTGTGGAGCTTGCAAACGATTGCTGCTTCTTCAGCAAGAATGCAAATGACAGCAGCGTCTCATTTTCCTCCACAACCTGAAATAGTAGCAATTAGCAGTGGTATGGTAAACAGAAAGTCAGCAATTTGCACTAGCTTACTCCCACATGTAAACAGCATAAACAACTTTAAATGTAGCATAGACCAAACCTGAGCAGCAAAATGTTGGGCTACAGCTGGTATGAGCTCCTCCTGCAAAAAGTAATGACACAAATTACTCTAGCTGCAAATGCTCTGCAAAATGTAACATGGCAGGTAGAAACATCCGAAGCACCAAACGTACAGATAAACTTTTCACAGCACACAAATCAGTGCTTGGTTTCCTCTATGTACCTAGATAGCTGCCATTGCTTCTGTCCTTACCTTGCAACTGCTTGTCACCTCTCTTAAGTTGTATACTTGACGGTATCGCTTCAGGGAGGATGTCTGGAAAGACAAAAAGATGAATTACCATCCCTCAATGTTGAAGACAAGAATTAATTTTCGTCTGACTCTACACTAGCTGTTGAATTGGGGCAAGCATCAAGAAAAGCTTGATAATAACCTTGAGCACCAAAAAGAAACAACTCACCTCAAGTTTGGAGAGATCTACTTGCAGAGGCCGTCTTGAACTGGAACCCCTCACTGATAATGGCCCCTTCAGTTTCTGGTCAGCTTCCTGCATTATATTGTGGTTTCCATCACAATACATACAAATGTATGGAGTTCACCTTCTAATGATACAATATCTTCATAAGATTCTGAGGACTTACTATTTTAAGTCAACTGGAAATGATATGAGAGAATACCAAGTTACAGATATTTCAGATCTCATAACATAACAGCAAGGATGAAAAAGAAAACCACAACCCCAAATAAAAGAGAAAACCAGATCAAAAAACAAAATTGGGGAGCAGTTTGGACAACAGTGATAGTCATACACATTTCCAGGGATCTTCTACAGCGGCATGCACAATATTGACCACCTACCATCATGTTCCCTTCTAATTATAGAAATGTATATTTTCTGGGAAACAGAACTGGGCCTGCTCTCTGCATGCTCACCGAGATGTTGTCAATAAAAGTCTGGTTATCAAATACAACTGACTGCTCATGAGCAGGTCGACCGAGCCTCTTCCGCTCCCTCCATTCTTGTGGATTCTGGATTATCAAAAGTCAGAAAGGCTCCTAAAGTGACAAACTGTGCAGTTTAGCAAAGGCAAATATATGAACCGTTACAGTAGATTGAAGGACACAGCATACTAGTCAAGAAAATCTGGTACATCAATACAAATTGCACGCTTCTGAGCAGCAGAACAACTGCTCTTCCTTTTTCTCAATTCTTGAGCACTGTGGTGTGTTACAACTCAGCCAGGGTCCTAATAACACAAATGTGAAGTTAAGGCAAACAAGTATGACAAAGTTATGATTGATGAGGTCAAAGGGAAGGAGCATCAAGGTTTCAATCAGCTGTATCCTATTAATTCTGGACTACTTGTTGAATTAATGAGTGACAAGTGATATCACACGTCTGATGAACATGCCAAAACATATGAGAAAGAAAAACGTTGAGCTGAACTATGCTATACTTGAACATTCACATCCCACATCCCAAGTGATGATGAAGAAGAAGACCAAGTGAAACAGACTGATGTGATGGATGAATAGATAGAGGAAGATGGGTACCTACCTCACGGCAGCTAGGACAGAGGTAATAAGCAGTTGAATCAACTTTGTTGCCTGCACTGACTTCACAGTCCACATGTACCCACCTCCTGCATGTGCGATTGTCGCAGCCAACCCACTGCAAACAAGAAAAAGTCCTGTTTGCATGAAATTTGACTATTCAATCCCCCCTTCACCAACCAACAAAAAATAGACTGAACAGATGACAGATCAGGGGGGAGAGCACTTGGAAGAGAAAGAAGGAACACGGGATGCACATGGTGAAAAGGAGTACTTGCAACTGATTCTCTAAACTCCCACTGCCCAACACTTTGGGTGTACCTCTTTTCCATCAAAGCTGTCAGGATCCTTCTCCCTGTAAATCTGAACACAGAATGGGCAATACTTTCCCTGCATGCCCACCCAGGACACATACTTCTGGTTTACTTTTTCTCCATATCATCTCCTTGAGCTGAACCAACTACTCAATCTACCTACTTCTCTTCAAGAGCCCATAAGGGTTCTTGTGTGCACAATAATCTGTGGACACATCCTCCCACTACTACTCAGGTGGCACCGATGACCAAGCATACATCAAGTGCTGATCAAGTGTCCAAATGGCAAAAATAGGAGCTGTCTTCTTTTTCTTCTTCAATCACAGAGTTTGTTTGGTTTCTAAAGTCTTCTGGAGCACTCTGACTGTGTACATGCTGACCTGATCAAAGTTGATTTTACATGCGTTGCAGAGGGTGACGTGCTTCGGCTCCTTGTCGCTTCCATAATTGCGGACGTGCCACCGGCAAGTCCTGTAAAGAAGTGAGCCAGCGACCGTAAGTCCTCCGAGATTAATAAAAGAACTGCACTGCGGCTGGCTTCAGTGCTAGGCATCTTGTTCAGAAACTAGACCACAAACCTTGCAGCCAAGGTTTCTTTGGAGAAAGACCACCACTTCGGCTATGCCAAGACTCCAAGAAGGGGAGGAGGGAAGAAGCTTAAAGGTGAAGGAAAGGACAAGAGATCAAGAGACTCACGGTCCATCTCCAGGAGATGTCCGCTTGCAATGAGGATTAGAACAAAGCTGCCGCGAAAGCATCGGTTCGACTAATGTTTCTGCAATACAATGCCTTCTTCTCTGCCTGGAACCGACGATGGCGCTGCTACAAGCTGACGACAACAGATGATCTGCTGCTGCCTCCCTTTGTTGAAGCTCTCTTTCTTATCGCACACTAGTTTCCGCTTTTGTATTTTTGACGCTTCTTGATGCACATCTACTACCGCTACTACTACTACTACTACTAATTCTACTACCTCAGGAGCCGCCTCCTGAGCTCCAAGCGTGCTGCTGAAGAAGGACGACAAGAAAGAAACCTCAACGACATTTGCTGTTGTTCATCTTATCAGACGGTAACAATACAAGGTCACGTGCTGTACGGCTCCAGGCACAACAAGAAACAGGCCGTGTTGTTGTTGTTCGCCATGGCTGGCTTGCGTCCGGAATTCAAATGCATGCCGCACACATGAAAAATGCACTGAAAGCGTGACACAAGACGGTGATAATAAGATGGACAAAAGATGTCACAGAAGAATATACACCAGATTTGCTACCACAAGCTGCCAAAAAACCCAAAAAAAACAAACAAACAAACAATAAAACGGAAACAGTACTACAAGAGGGAGATGAAAACGCAGCTAAGCTTCCAGAGACATATGATAGCGAGCGGCTTACTGCTGCTGCACAAGATAAGAAGAGTCCAGATAAAAAATCTTGCCAGCGTACTGAAATAAGTTGGATGTTTCTTCTTCCACAATTGGAGAATAAGAAATGCTAAGGCGGCTGCTGCAACAGCAAGAAGAGCCACACGGAGGGGCTCTTAAACAAAAGACGAGCGCAGAAGTTGGGAGCTGCCTGCAGCAAATGGCAGCTTTCAAAAAGAGTGTTGTTGGACTGCCCGCCTACCTGCCTTTCGCTGTGATGATGAGGTCGAAGATGAAGTGGGAGGAAGTGCGTGGAACAGTCGCCGGGACACACCAGAAAGAGTACAAGAAGAAACAGAAAATATCCGGAAATAAGTAGAGAGAAACAGATAGAAAGAAAGAAAGAAAGAAAGAGAGTACGTTGGACAGACAAAAACACGACAAAAAAAACACCAAAGCAACCCAAAAAGAAAAAAACAACCACCTTTCGGAGATGCTTTTGGTTTCAAAGAAATGAGTTCAGCTACGACACTCTCTTCTCTCGACGGACGGACTCGTCTATCATCGCGCGCCGCAGACACATCGGAAGCCTGCCAGCAACAGCAGAGTTCGTGGAACCGGTCGGGAGAGAGACAACCCCACCCGTCCGTCGTCGCCTCCCTCATTGCTAACCCTAGCCTCCATCTGAAGCCGGGGCCCGCCCATCTGTCCGTCCGTCCGTCTGTCCTTCCATCCAGCAGCGCCGTCGTGATCCACCCGTCGCTTTCGCATTGTCGATCCTTCCGCGTTTCCCTCTCCCTTTCTTAATTTCATTTTTTTAATCTTTTTTTTTGGGTTTTGTTTTGTCGTTTGCTGTAGGGGTCGAGGGGAGGAGCAGTCATCTGCTTTAATTTGGGAGTGGAGAGTAAATAGGGATAGTACTATGGTTTTTTCTTTTCCCAATTTGGTGATGTTGCTAAATTTGGTGATCAAGGGTTTTTTTTCTTTTTCATTTCTTTTTTTTTCCTTCAATTTTTAGTTTCGAAAATTTTGGCCTTTTTTTTCTTTTTCTTTTTTAGAAATTTGCAATAAAAACAAGAGAGAATTTCCGCACAATTTTTTTTGAAAAAAATTCTGGGGGTGAACCCCTTGGGTATTATCATAGGAAAATGAAATTTATGTCAGCTGGGAATTACAAGAAAAAAAAAAGAGGTGGGGGGGTGGGGGGGGGGGGGGGGGGGGGGGGGGGCATTTCAAAAATGTAAAGTATGGGCAGAAGTTTCCTAGTGTACCATAGCCTAGGGTTGGTTTCCACACTGACTAAACAAACAATTTTTTTCCCCCAAAATATTAATTCGTTTTTTTTAATTAATTTTTTTTGGGTTTTTTCCATGATCTACTATGATATTGTCATATGAGAAGTGAAATGATTCCAATTGTAGTATTGCAATAAATTATGATGATTTTCAACACCTCACTTTCATGTTTTCACCCCCAAAAAAATCATTTAACTATTTGATGGATTATTTGATGATAAAACTGACTCCTGGGCATTTCAAAAACAGAATCAGTATACCAATGATAATACCTTGGTGGTTTCAGCACAAATTATATTATATTTTTTAGAAATGTCAAAATTTTCAAAAAATATTTTTCTCAATGACCCCCAAAAAAAAATTGTGAAGGGAAATTGAGGAATATTTCAGAATATTGTGATTTTTTTATTTTTAATTTTTTCAAAATGAAATCTTTCAAATTTTGTTAATCATTTGGCACAAGGATATATGTAATAGTGTGAACAAATTCTTATTCCCTTAGTAGTGGAACATAGGCATTCTCTTCACATTGTTCTTCTCTACATGCATTATAAAAGCGTCAAAGGAAAAGGTGGGAGAATTGATACAAAGAAGACGTGTGGCACTGTAAGAGGCCCCACTGAGATTTGATCTCTCCAACTCTCGGATTCAAAGTGTGTAATGTTGTGACCAAAAAGACTACCATATCTATTGGGCCCTATTTGAAATAATTACCATACCCTGAGGCCAGGTTTGGCACAAAATTTATTGAAATATATTAATTATTTCCTTGAAATGAGGTTTGGCACTTCTTGCATAAATATACAATTTTTTTTTGACAAAATGAAAATATAAATTTGTAGGGTTCCACAACACCCCCCCC
>Ga0209611_10005715_pt1 | contig 20698 bp, 10 predicted proteins | sample S1TSphgellanicum_3_FD_187693 | JGI IMG/M metagenome (GOLD analysis project Ga0209611, IMG submission 187693) | Host-associated microbial communities from peat moss isolated from Minnesota, USA - S1T2_Fc - Sphagnum magellanicum MG (SPAdes) (version 2) | ecosystem: Host-associated > Plants > Peat...
CTGCTCTTTCTTCAGAACGGTGGTGCAAACATGATGTTTGTTGAGTTTTTATCTCCATAACCCAAAATGGAGTTTGTATGTACATTCAAAACGCTCTAAAATTTCAAAATCATATTTTCCTTTTTTTATTTAAATGCTCTGACCTACTCGAATGTACCTGTTGAAGAATACCAACAATTAATATCAGTCAATCAAATTAGAATTTTTTTTTAAAAACATAGATTTTCCTCATCCATGCTAAAAAATGGAGATGATTATATACGAGTGGAAAACATTGATGTTTTGTTTGAGATTCAGAGTCTATGCATCAAAACTTGGGAGCTTGATGTGCATGCCCATTGGATAGCGAAAATCACCATGACCCCAATTGAGATTTTATGCATATCTTCATTTCCATAATCGCCCATAAATCCAAGATTCAATCAAAATTGAAAGAATTTGGTATGTTGATTGGTACAATTGTAAATAACATTAAAAATATGTTGTACAATATGAAATACAATTTCAGTAGCTACAATATTATTGACTTTCAACAAAGAATAAAGGAAGAGAGGTGGAGAGGGAGGAAAAGGGTGGAATGAATTACCTCACTGGGAATGAAGAACAATTCTGAGAATTCTGAATATAAAACTGATTTCCAGAAGGAATATAAACTCATCTGCCAGACAGCTTAGGATTTAGACATGAAAATGACCAATTCAATCAAAGCAACTATCGCACACTTTTTTTTTGTTCCTTCTCGTATCAAGAACATATGTATATGTTGGAAATATGTTGTAATAGAAAATGGATGATAAATCTTATATTTCAATGTTTTGTAACTTAAATTCTTTATAATTATCTCTTTGTAATAAAACAAAATTATGCGAAACTTGGAAATAAAAAACCATGGAAGGCAAGAGTTTCCTTAGATGATTCCAATAGGAATCTTTTATTCATTTATCCGTTTTTAGGTTTGCATCAAATGAGTTACGTTTTCCTCACCTATACATACACCCATGACACATCATAAACACTTAATAAACCTATTTATGTATTAGCATTTTAGAAATTTGATTCCTAACCATTTGTCTTTTTAAAAGTCCATACATCTCTTCACATTAATTTTTTTTCTTTTTTTTCTAGTACATGCCAAAGGGTATAACCCAAATTGGTTATTGAAACAATAACAAACAAGACTTTAGCTTTTTCTCTCTTTGTTTGGGTAACTTGAGATCAATGGACCTTTAAGACTCCTCAAGACTTTTAAAAATTGACAACTAAATTATAATTTTGTTAATCAAATATGTATTAAAAAGATAGAGGGGCATTTTAGTTACTTTGACAAATTGGAGGCCAAGAAAAAAAAATTCCTAAATTGTGTTCTTGACCAAAGGAACCCTCAATTAATATTCTTGAAATTTTTCTCATATGCATTCATTATCCACATAAAAATTCAAACTTTTGTTGATGCACTAAAATTTTCAAATCTTACAAGTCTTTGGGACTTTAGTCATAAAAATTTCCTTAAATTTTGTCTTAAAATTTGATTTGGGTCTAACAAATGTAAGGTGTGACATTTTCAATGGTACTACCCAAGGATTCTTATGTTGTACAACAAGTCCATGTACATATTTCTTTAAGAAAATATGTCATCCTTGTATTTAAGCAAAATGTTTTAAAGTTGAAATCCAAATTATGTCATCATTGAATGATGTTTTAAAATAATATTACATATTAGTGAATGGAATTTTAATATTGTCACCAAATTTTAACAACTAATTGAAAAAAACTAATAATATTCATCTAATTTTGTGAAAATTGATATTACAATTTTCTCTTTCATAAATGTAATGTAAATTGTGTGAGCATGGAATGATAAAATTGCAGCATATCATGTTGTGAAAGATTTGAACTAAACTTTTGACAGGAAATTTGGAAAAAACGGTAGGATGGGAGGCTAGTGAAGAATGTTGTCACATATCCTAAATTCTTAACTACACATTTAATTTTTTTTATTTTAATTTTTGGAAACACAATAGCAAACTCGACTTGAAAAGGTGTTGGCACCCCCAAGTCAAGGTCATTGGTAGAGGGCCAGCAGGAATTTCACATGCACTCCAGTAAGCCAAGAACCCATGACCTTTTTTGAGGTCCTAAGGTCCTAAAATGGATAATACCAATGAGCCATCATATATTTTGAATATGATATGATAACATCTACTACATAATGCCATCAATGCAAACTCATTGTTCACAACTAATCACCACACGAATGATTTAGTAACCAAGTTGGTTTTTTTAGTGACAATTAATCCACATTCGATTATGAGTTTTAAATATTGAAGTAGGAATATCAAGAGCTTTCACAAGTTAGTTCACAGCTCAATATCATTCTTTCTCAATTGAAGTTGGATTGACATGGAGCAAAAGTTAATTTTGCTTCAACAATTCATAGTTGTGTAGTGAGAATATGTAGATTAGATGTTCTGGATCTAAGCATCGATGGGAAGAGCACCACAAGAAGCCTTACCATAGTAAAGGTTTTTCTGTTTCAATGTTACAACTGTGACAGGATGGGCATGGAAAGTAGTTGAGCCCAACTTGTTGGTGCTCATGGTTAGGTGGTGAAACTATGCTTGGATATGTTATTGTGAACATATTTGTAACTAGCAATGGTTTTCAAGGTATGTTTCTACATGTAATTGCTTCCCTTGTATCGGATACGATAATTAGTGAAACTAGCCCAAATAAAATGCATTATTGAAGCTCCTCTTAGGAGAATGCCTAGTTTGTTTTATAATTCATATCAATGGCAAGGCCTTTGCTACCAAGGAAGACCACATCATGTAACAACTTAATCAAAAGAGTGTTGCACATCTCTTGGATGTTGTGGTAAGTACAAGTCAATGGTTCTAAGGGACCACATGAAAACCTATTAAAAATTTGATTCAAGCTAGTTTGTGTGGACCATTATGACACTATTCTCAAGCTTGACAAAATACTAGGATAATTAAATTTGATAATGGTAGTCCAAGCATGAGGCAGACATCTGAATACTCTGCCTAGTGGAAGTCTCACCTTTTGAGGTAATTAATTAAAACATTTCTCGAGTCAAGCAAGGTCTTCTATTGTGCACCCAAGACTAAAACAATTTATCGCCATTCATCAATTTGCCAATTCAACTAATGTCTCTTGTGTCTTGAGCATCATTCCTAGCCCTTGACATTTGTTTCATACTTCATGATATTGATATGTTGCGATCATGTACTTGCTAGTCATTAAATTCTGCCAATTTCAAGTAAGTGGTGTTGACTGAACTATCCCCATGGCTCACCATTCCAAATGATCACTGCCAGTCTAGTACATAACTAGCAGTCCATATCCGCAGTATTCAAGAGTATGACACATAATCAGTCAAACCTGAAATTTAAGTAACAGGAAAGTCGCATGACATCTTTATCAACCTTTCTCTTTTGAGCATTGGTGGGGTCACTGACCGACCCAGCCATACCCAACTTCAAAGCACCCAAGGACTGAATATGTCTAGAATAGTTGCACAAGTTAGCACAAGCAATTTACCTTCCTTCACTGCAACAGCAGCCATTGTGGAAAGAATAACAACTTACTAATTGACAACAAACAAACGAGGTAACAAAACAAATGCACTTGGAAAGAGACACACTGCACTGAACAATCAGGAAGTGAGGCAGAAAGCAGGTCACTCAAAACTTCCGAAGAGCATAGAAGCCCTGCTGACCTCTAAGAAGAAAAGCTATAGAGACATAAACACCACCAATAGTTTTACCTTGAGCCCCCCTAAACTCCAAATAAAGCTTTGTAATACCATTTCAAACTAAGCTATCAAAGTCTTCATGTACCAACCCTTCAATCTCATTACCAGTTGATGTGAAATAGTCATCACAATCCAAGGCAGATCTACAGCGTAGCAAAGGGGCCCTTTGTCAACACTAGCTCTTATTACATATCAGCAAACATGAAAAAGAGAGAAACAAGACAGATGACTAAGAGTATGATCTCTTGAGGACAAAGCAACCTTTGAAAGCTCTCCACATAGGTCTATGGCACCCTTGAAATAATCATCTTGAAGATTACAAACACAAAACAGAAACACCAAAGATAAGCTTTTTGTTAAGGAAACATCTGGTTGCATTGAATATAAAATGGGAAGAGTAGCAATTTTTCTTCAGAAAAATAACTAAGCTCTGAATATTGACTACAAACAACTTTCATGAACCACTAAGACTTAAATGTCTGAATGTGACTATTGGCAACTCCAAAAGTTAATGGAATCCACATGGACATACAAATCGTGCTAATATCTGCATATCCTGGCTCAATAATGCCAATATTAAACCTTTGTAACCTTCAGATCTTGTACAACTTTGATAACCCAATGTGTCTCTCCAGAACACTCACAGAGATGGGAAATTGAATTGAGAAATTGTAAGATATATGCTTTTACAATAAAAGGAAATGACTTATTAGTGTAAGAAGTTCTTATCTGCAAAACAAAATTAGTCTAAATTAAGAGGAGACTCTTAATATTCATCAGGATGAAACAGAATATCTACAGGCTCTGGTAGTCACATGTATGATCCAGAAAGATAATCAAGCTATTATGCAGGCAGGTTTCACAACACTCTGACCAAACTCTGATATCACCAAAAACCTAGCTATCCTGACACAGGAAAGCAGACTTCTGGCATAGAAAACAAACAATCCCAGGAAAACGGGTTCAAGACAATATCACCATTTGTGATGACAGACTCAGTTTAAGTTCATGGTCAGCTGCATATGAATTCCATCACATTTTTGTACAAGTAAAACATGCTATGGTTGCCACAAGGCAAAATGGTGATACACAAATTCTTCATCCAAGAGATTGAATGTACATGGTATTCCCCCAATTTGATACTATTGAGCTGCTCATTTACCAAATTTGAACCAGCAAGATTCCCAGTGAACAGCAACAGGGAGAGAAAGAGTGAATTGAATCCTGCCTCATGTAACAAACAGCCATGACTAAAAGCCTTCAACCACTGTTCATCCTATCACACATGAAGGCAGTGGGAGGATTTGCTGTGTAAAGGCTGTGGTGAGCTTCACCAACAAAAGGACTGGCAAGGCCAAACAGGTGTAATGTTTAAACCCAGATGACACAGTCTTCATAAAATCCATAGCCAGACAAGTGCATTTTGTGCAAAGCTTCCCACACCCTATTCTACACTGTACAAACCATAAAATCCCAATAAACCACCTACAAATGGTTTTGGTCAGCTCAACAAATACAACCCCAAATTCACAGATGGTAGCAGAGAACTGGAAGTCCAAGTTCAAATGTGAAGTTTCCCGAACCAGATACAGGAGCACTGCCCTTTGCTGTGCTCACTCTTTTGAGGTTCGTGAGGAACTAGGATTCCTTCCAGAATTTCCACCATGTACATCTCGACCCTGCATCCACAAAAGTGTTCCCAGTTATGACTACTTGGAATATATAATCTGATGCCCTAATCACGCATCTGAACTTCCGCTTTAAAAGAAGCACAGTAGGATCCACATAACCTACTATTCCCACAATATTTCATTCATCTTAATGGGCTTTCCAAACCTATCAAGGTAGCCCTGACATTTTGTTTAAATATTGACACCACTTTAAGAGACCCTACTTTAAGTACAAATGGCCTTGCTAATGATTTAGGTATGTGCCACCACCAATGCTATCCTTGTCTAGATACATGAAATTGGCAAATCAGGCATACCAGGAACTAACAGATTGTCTATAAACCTTCATACTAAAGATAATTAGAGAGAGAAATGCACAAAAATTAGACTTCAGAAGATGATCCAAACATTTGAAAAGTATGAGGTAGAAAAGTTAGCTAACAATACTCCAAAATTAGTATCCCACTGCCTAGATGTGAGGAGATCAAGTCATGAAGCTAAATATGAGGCTTGTGCTCCCTTCAAGCTAAGGATGGAATCAAGCTATGGATAGACTTCTGGTCTTACCCTTCAACCAAAAGTATTTGATGGTAAGGGCAGACATCTGAACCAGAAAAAATCTTAAACTACGGATTCAAACATCCTATCAAAAACTTTAGTTACTAGAACTTTCATTTGAGCTTTCAAATCTGATAGGCAATTGTATAATTGAGAAATCAAAGGACTCTAACAACAGGGGAGAAGATTTGTCAGCATTAGATCTTGAACAATTCAAGAACTTGATAACTTCAATTTGTCCCAAGGGGGCTCCGAGAGCCCAAGTATTCTCAGAGGGGACATCGACTTCCTGCAACCTTGAGCTCCAATCATCACTAGTGGAAGACTCTCCATTGCTAGAGCTTGAGGAAGACATGTTGCTCAATTGAAAGCAAGAAGGTCATTGACCACCAGCATGATAGCTTTATAGAAGGAGCTAAACCATTAGAAACCTCTGATGAGAGAAGTAGAACTGGCTGTGTTTTTAAACCTAGGCCTTACAGGGTGCCTATAGAACTTCCCAGATGCACAAATAAAAGGAAGACAAGGGCCACACCTTGCTTTAAACTTCCAAAAGACCTATGAAGTCATTTAAACTTCGCAGCTTCTGACAAATTTGTCTTCACAGAAGTGCCTTCAAAGAGTTAATCTCAATGAAAACTGAAGAGAGATCATGCTTCTTGCAAAGCTATTACTACACTTATCCATGTAGGTAATAACAAAAGAATGCTGGAATCATTTAGGGTATTAACACAAGAGAAAAGGACCAAAGAGGAAGCACCATGATGTGTAAGGGACAAAGATAGAATCTTCAAAAAAAAAAAACCAAGGACTTTGGCTTTCTAGCTTCTAGTAGAGACAAATTGTTCAGATAATACCTTCTTAACTTGGGACCTCTAGAAAAAAGACCAACTACATTAGCACTTGAAAGAATGTCTTGGTGAGATGTCCAAAAGTGAGGAGTACTAAAACTTTTGAAATCGGAACAAGCACAAACACTACTCAAGAATGCCTTCCAAGAGGCTCAAGGCCCTTATATCTCTATAATTAAAGATATCTTGACCTAAAGATTAAACAAATTTACAAGCTAATAGGGAAGAAAATCAAAAACATCTAAGGATTGCAGGAAGACACCCCATGATGGAAGGGAGGTTCAGAATAGATAAGAGACCCATCTTGTTCATGAGATAGGAAACAGATATTTATGAAATTGCAGAGAAATCTCTGCAATGGCAATTTGAACATAACACAACAATGAGTGCAGTCATAACCTTATGAAAATCACTCACAAAGTGTCAGACCATCACCTTAATCATGAATAGCAGTGATGAGCTGCATTGACTAACTACTGACTTTGCTAGCTCCTGATGGTGGGTGTAGAAAAATATATTATGATCTGCCCAAAATGTGGGCAAACTATTATACAAAATCTATGACCTGAGCTTCTGTTGCCTTTCCAGAAGCAACAGGAAGACTCAGTCACAATATTGGTTAGCCCTCAAGAGAGACAGCTAATAAAAAAGGTCAATAATATCCTCATTCAAGCTGCAACAAGCTTGTGGGGGTAAGCTTCATTTCATGTGAGAGGAAACACAAATGCAATAATGCTCAAGTATCTAATGCAACATGTAGGTGAAGCCCAAAGAACCTTCAGATGACCCAAAAGGGTGGCTTCACTACCATGTACAAGACAACACAAAGGAGAGGAGGTAAACAATTATGTGTTGCTTACAAATGACAACCCCTAAACCTGGATCTATTCCCATAGCTCCTTCCCTCATGATCCTGTGGGGAAAAGCTACACAAAAGGTACAGTTTCCATTTCCCACAGGAGTGCAGAAGCATAGCCCTCAATAAGTTGTGCATAGCACTCACCATCAAGGGCATGCTACTGAATAGAATAGAGAGAACCCTAACAAGAGAAGAGAGTGTTGACAGGGAAACATACAAGTTTGCCAAAGAATTCAGACTTGTAAAATGCCTATCAGTCATGGCTGTGCTAATCATGCTGAGAAAGAGAAGAAGGTTTGGTAAAACCTTCAGGCCATCAGCCAGAGCTCCAACCAGAAACCTGCCCTACTTTCAATGTCTGTAAACCACCTCAACAGAAGGACATTCAACTCCCTTCAGGGCAGCTCATAATGCCTCAAGTTAGGCAGCAGATGATGATTAGATACCGTCCGCTTTGGCTCGGCTGAAGCCACTGGAGAACTGCGCTGCATCCCTGAGGTGCGCAGGCTGATGGGGCCCATCTTATTTGTCAAAGTCCGTGCAGGGTCTTCAGCTTCTGTAGAACCTGTTGGCCTGCTGCTTGATACAACTGCCCTTCTTGAAGAGCTCCCACCTCGCACAAAAGTAGTTGATTGCACACGCTCTGGTTCAGCTAGATCTGCAAGCACTCCCTGAAAAAACCAACCAACATCTAAGCAAAAGTCACCACATATGCTAGCAATTCCTATTTTAGTTATGAAGATATTCATGTCAGCTATTAGAAGGCTGGCACTGTGAGGAATGCACATTTTTTCAGTGTTACACTGGACAGTGTAAAATATTTCAATGGCCACAACAGGGTTGTATGTAGCTCAAAATTGGCAAAAACTCTAAAATTGTATAGAAAGGCTTGGATTGCAAAAGTATCCTTTGAGAACAGCTCTTTTGCTATCCAATCTTCTTGCAACAGAAATTCTCAATTTGGTAACATTTTTTCAGTCTCTTAAAGATTATTTGAGCTTAAGAGCTCACAGTTTCCTTTGGAATTGTGCCATCTGCTCCTGGACTCTTGTGCTTTGGTGCATCTGATGAAGCGATGCCTCCAGGGACAGCTGCAGCTCCAGGCATTCGCCGACGACTAGTGTCAGCTCCCTCAACATTACGCTGCCCATCCTGAATGTTCAGACCACCTGTGAAAGCCCATTGCCACTCATCACACAGTAACAAATGAACTAATTCGAGCAAACCAACCAGAGACCCATCACAAACATAATGTTCCTACCTGTTGCAAGAAGAAAGCTGGAAAAGAAATCTCCCTAGGCTTCCACATCAAGCAATGGGTAGAATTAACGAGGAATGAACATGGGAAGCCAAATACTGAATATCCAACCTCCAGCTCAGGCTTGTGGCAACATATAACTTATAGTCAAATGCTCACCACAATCTAAGCATGCAAAATCTCTACCTGCTCCCACTGGTGAAAGTGATACCCAATCTTCAAACACACAAACCTGCAGCCCGGTCCACAGTGACACCTGCTGCCACACCACTTGGTCCTCCAACTCCAGGCTGCCACAAGTGAAGATGAATAAGTTAGCATGCATGGAAAACTACACTCTCTGGAACAAGGATCCAACACTGAGCTAGCCCTGTGAAGTGGATTATGCTCACCAGTACCTGCTTCAACAGTTTCTAGCTAATGAAAGAGCAAACAATCACACACCTCTATTTAAATTATCTTCATTCCAGACTTACATTTGCACGTGCAGGAGCACCTGGAATTTGTGACTGCTGATACTTCAAAATGGTCCAGTCAAATACATAGTCAAACTGGAAACCTGTAAAGACAGACAGAGAGCAGATGACAGCAAGAACACTGGAGTAAACTTCTGACCAGTTCCTCTAAAGTCAAGCATCAGCTAGGTCAATGCAACAAAGAATTCAGATGGTCACTTCACTTAAGTAGAAAGTCAACAGGCTTTCACTGATATAAAACATGGAAGCCAATCACAGATGCATTGACTGAAACTTGTAGTACTATTGAGAAACTCTCCAACATATCATTTAAGAACCTGAATAGAGTTAACAAATATAAGATCTAACAATATATAAGAAAACAGGAAAATGAGGACAATCCTCAAATAGAAGGGAAAGGATAAAGAGATTGATGAAGTTGCAGAGAAATCTCCACAACAACAATTAAAGGTAACACGACAATGAGTGCAGTCATAACCTCATCCTCAAATAGAAGGGAAAGGATAAAGAGATTAAAAACTGAGTGATTGGAAAGAGAGCTACAGTCACGAGCATCTTCAGTGACATTCAACAGCAAAATAAACTAGCTATACAGGACAGTGCACTCTTAGCCTTGTGACTGTCCGTCACAAAGTAGCCAAGCTTCACCTTAGTTGTGACTGGCAGGGACAAGCTGACATCACTCCCCACTGACTTCAGCAATTCCCCAGAGTATGTGCATACTCAAAATTGCTCCATATAATAACACAACATAATGACTCTTGCATGAGTTATGACATCCTTGTCCTGACACAACCGACAGGGTGTGGTTGTAACCCTCCAACTCAAACAAAGTATCAGACCCTTTCATCATATATATGAGATTGCAGGGACAACTCCACAGTAAAACTTTCAACGTAACTGTCACATCAGTTCCAGCAAACCAAAACTAACACAACAAGAATAAGTGTTGTCATGACCTTATGAGTGTGACTGACAAATTATCAGACTGAAACATTCACCATGTACAGCAGGAACAAGCTCTCATCACTCCCCACTGACTTCATCAATGGTACATGTCGAGGAAAACATAATGATTTGGACATACAAATATGTGAAAGTCCGTGGACTGAATTTCCACCACAGTTCCACAAGGGACAGGAAACTCAGGCATGATGTCAGCTCACACTCAGAAGGAGATAATCAACAGATGAACTTTGGAAGAACTAATAAGTCATGCCTGTCATTAGCAAGCCAGATCTCCCACAGAGAACTTGACAACTATTCTCCTTGAAGTGCCCAAAGCAAAGAAACTAAGACTTCATTAATGTGTTGATGCACATACCCTCACGAATGAAGAGATCTCTAAAGATTCTTTTCAAGTAGGAGTAATCTGGCTTGTCATCAAATCGCAGGGAGCGGCAGTAATGAAAGTAGGAGGCAAACTCTGATGGGTAAGCCTTGCAAAGGAACTGCAAAAGAGCCACTCTGATAATCAAGCAGAAAAGATAGGAAATGCTCACCCAAAAGAGAAAAGTTAAACAAACCCTGAATTAACCAAGTATATTGTAGACTGTGAGACAAACCACAATTCAAAACCTAAAAATGAATTGCATGTCTGACAAACAAGAAAGAAAAATAAAGCACAGTGCACATGTTCACACCTCGATGGAAGTAGACATCTTCTTTTCACTGATCTTTTCATACTTCTGCTTCTTGGTCCCTGCTTTCAACCCTTGCCAAGGTAGGCTACCCACACACAACAAATCAAATTAGGTGAAAAGAACACCTCTCCTGGATTGGCCACAGAACTTCAGATACTTGACGGACAGAGAGTAGTGAGAAGATTTCAGAGGGTGACATGCTGACCTGCCCCTGAGGAAATACATCAGAACATAACCAAGGGATTCCAAATCATCTCGTCTGCTTTGTTCTGCAGCACAAGCAACAATTTGAGATCCACACTCCAGCACAACAGTCATCAAAGAGAAAACAAGAATTCACCCTTCACCATATCAGAGGCAAGCCCTAGGAATTCACAAGTGCTGGGGGGAAGAATTTCATGTACCAATGCCAAGATGGGTATTAATACTTGCATACCGGGCAGTACCAGTCAGATTCTTGTTTTCCCTGCACCCAAAATCAAGCTTTAGTCTATACTGCAAAGGACAAGGTCACCAGCACCAAGACACTCCCTACTCTGGACTATATGTTCTAGGGCATTACAAGAACAGGCAACTGATATTCAAAAGAATCATTGAAAATAGTCTGTAAACTGATCACATATGGCCCAAAGGACATGGCCTAAAGGGCTACCTGTATATTATATGCTGGTGTGTAGTGGGATCACGATACTTTTTGGCAAGACCAAAGTCAATAATGTAGACCTGCAGAAACAGGACGATTCTTCAAAGGAATGGAGCATAGCAGGCTGCAGCATTCAACCATCCCTCATTTGAGGGTTTTGATTTAGGCACCACATTGAAAACAACAGTAAACCTCTATCCACTAAAAAGTTCTTACTAACCCAATCATGATGGATCAAGGTAGTTCTCACACCTGGTTAGCTCGTCTTCCAAGACCCATGAGGAAGTTGTCCGGTTTGATATCTCTATGAAGAAAGCTCTTTGCATGCACATACTCCACTCTGTTGATCTGCAACACAGATCTAGGTCAATCTAAAGCAAAACATGAGCTCTCCTTTCCCACAACACAATAGTTTGTGTGGACTTTGGTATTCATGCTAGGTTCCAAGCAAAACTCACATGAAGGGATTGTCAAAGGACTGAAATGTAATGGAGAAGGTGTAAATCCAGTTCAGAAATCTAACAGTTGCCAACCCAGATTTTATAAATTGTAAAGTTCCAAATATGTCACTCCATATCCTGAGATAAGACTGATAGGCTTGGACACATGCATACAGAAAAATGCACATGTCCTAACCCTTCAGAGCCAGAGCAACCAGAAAATGGTCATTCCAGCCCAGTAGTGACCATAAGTTTGCCTTCCACTCCCAAAAACAACATGCCACCTGAAGGAATAGTGTAGTGGCACTATATCAGGAACCTAACCAAGGCATCCACATGGAGCTTTCAGTCAAATTTTTGACCTTATGGAGCCTTCCAATGAAGTGGATCAATGTTTGCACAGAACGACAACCCACTGTTATCCAATTAGGGCAAACTTTTGTAGGAAGATGACTACTGCCCTTGTCACTACCTACAATGTCCTCAAAAAACAAGGAAAAACAAACAAACAAATTCCTACAGAAGATGTACTATGATGAACTGCATGAGTTGAGAAACAACCAGTATGCAACTTTATCATCACATTTCTGATCCTACTGTAAATCTTGCCAGTTCCAATTCATTGACAGTGTGCACCCTCAGCACAATTCAAAGGAGCTGAATAATTGTGAATCTTAAGATCATGAAAGCCATGGTTGAATAGATAGATACCCTAGGGATTGCCTACATAATGCAGGGCCCAAGAGCCAAATTGTCTTGAAATCTCACAGAGGACAATTGATGTATTCATACAATAGCATCTAGAAGCAGGTGAGAGAGGCAGTCTACATAAAGTTCTGGGTACACACCAGCTGGTCTGCAAGCATTAGAACAGTTTTCAAGGAGAACTTCCGGCTACAGAAGTTGAACAGATCTTCGAGACTTGGTCCCAATAAATCAAGCACCAGAACATTGTAGTCTCCCTCAATGCCAAACCATCTGATATTTGCAATCCCAGCTACACAAACAAAAATACAGTCATGTTCCAGGAATCCAGTGGTGCAGGAAAAAGAAAAGGGCACAAACCAGGTAAGCACAGATTCAATGATTACTTACTTCCTCCCTGAAGAATCCTATACAGCTTAGATTCATACAGCAACTGTGGATGCTTAGTCTTGATACTCTCCTGCACAACAGGGGCTCTGGATTACTCTCAAATAAACACATCATCAGGCCATGACAATGCCACTCACCTTACAAAGCAATACTTCCATGAGAATGTGATGAATTAACAACCAGCCATTCAAACAAACTTGGAGATTTGCATTTTGGGAGGTAGTTCAAATGAAAGGTGGGAGAAAACTTATAATGATGTTTTCCAATTACTTCAACACATAAGGAGCAAAGTTAACATACCAGCTTGATGCCAACTTCCTCGTTGGTTTGAACATTAGTCCCTACAGTACAGATTCAGTCCATCCATCAATGAAAAGAATAACAGAGGGGGAGTCGCCCAAAACTCTGAGCACAAGCACTTAGGGCACCCCACCTTTTCACATCCTAGAATAAGATGCAATTTAGAAAATGCACAATCTCTGATCGTCACTCCCATCATAATGTAGAAACACTAGTAGAAGCCACTAAACATTGGAAGAAAGACTTTAGAGGCAGCATCTTGGATACTGGAACTACTGCAGGAACATCAACGTAATCTCCAACACCTGTCACACACCGTTGCGAGAGAGATCCAAACGTACCAAGATAGATCTCGCCAAACGAGCCGCTTCCAATTTTCCGTCCGAGCCTGTACTTGTTGCCCACGCGCGGCTCCATTATATGATAGCTGCAGCGAATGATGTCGTAATTTCTCGCTGAGGCTTTCTAGAATTACAGGGCAGCACAAGGCCTCACATATTGTGATGACGGCCACACGGACAACCTGCCAAGAAGCAGATGTCGGTTTATTAGTGAGGCCATCGCCAACCTCATCATCATCCTCGACACCAGCAGCCGCACTCCCTTGCCCCTTCTTGAAGTAAGTGGGCTGATTCACTTTACCACTTGCACACACCATTGGAAGACGGTTTCATCACTGTGATATCACAATAGCTTATGACAAAAGGGCCTCTTCTTCACGGCCTTCCTTTCTTTATATCATTACAACAACACAACTACTCTTGGATCCAGAAACCAAACAAATACTAACCAGTATTATGACAACGACAGAAACGCTTGGCAAACGGATGCAAATCAAACGCAAGAAATGACAATAATGGAAGAACGGGGAGGGGAAAACAAAAAACAAAACAAAGGGAAAAGAACAACATCGTTACCTGTGAGGAGACGCACAAAAAGACGTCTTCTGCAAGGCGAGAAACAATGATCCCACTGCTGTGCCCGCACGCATGGCCTCTCTCTCCGTCTCATTTCTTCACCAAAACCGCTTTCAAAACGCTCACTCCAACGGCCTTGGGGCAGAGCATCAGCTGCAGGACAGTCATTGCGGAAGTGGCATGACAAGGCATGTGGCGGGGCAAGGAAGGAAGGAAGGAAGGAAGGAAAGAAAGAAAGAAGGAAAAAAAGGATGTGAGAAGACGGAGAGAGAGCTTCTTACCCTAACGTGCCAAGAAATGGCGATGGCGTCGTCTTTCCCAGCCTTCATAGTCTAACTGCAAACGCAATAGTCTCCGTTCACATTATGCCAATGTTTTCTAAGGTCAGAAGCAAGGACGTATTAAAAATTATGTGTTCCCTCCTCTGGCCCAATGAGCAAGTGACACGTTGGAAAATACAGTCCCAAAACTGGTTACGGACAAGTCTACTTTTTAACAGGAAGGGCCTGTGTTTCAGACCTTCCAAGATCTTGGGTACCCTCCACTTAGCTTTTTAGGACCTATTTAGGACTTATTAGGACCTAGGCTTGTTCGGATTTGGATTTCCTCCCTTTTGCTTTTTGGGCATTGTCTCGGCTGCGGATGTTGGTGCTCTCTTTGCGGTCCTCCCTTACCCTTTTGGATTGGGGATTGGTGCTTTTTTTCTTAATAAAATTAGTTTCAATCTCAAGTTGGAGAAGGGCTTATCTTGAGGTCTTTACACCCCCATTCACCTAAGAGCATCTCCAATGGTGCTCAGTGCGTGATCATGCACAGTTCAATTGGGATGAAGAAAAGTGAAAACATGCCGGTTTGGCTCAGGAAAATGGTTTTGGCTCAGCATAATTGCACAGATGCGATGCCTGGTAAAAGGCACATCAACCTTGTGCACCTGCAGAAAAGGGTGTAATAAATATGATCTGACTGGTGCTCACGTTTCTGATTGGCCCATCATAATGATTGGTCCAGGTGGTTCGTTATTAGTACTCCCCCAACCTATTTGCTCTCTCAGTTTTAGTTTTATGGGTGGGGTTGTAAAAAAAGTTAATAACTAAACTTGGATGTGAAAAATATTTTTGCAGGGTAACATACTCAACACCGTTGGAGGAGCTCTAATGTGAATGAATTAACTCATAGTTCATTAGCCGCTAATTGCAATGAGGTTATAATGAGGTCCTAATTGCAATCATCAGCTCTTGTGCAACACACACACACACATTTAATGCCCTTTGAGATTTTACATCATCTTTTGATGGCTAGCTCCCATTGTTGTGTTTGTAGTTATTCATTGATTCAATGGACAATCAATTACTTAAATGCTTACAATCAACAATGATTGTACTAACTAACACACATGATGTTATGAATGACATTTTTGCTTTCATTGCTCATGAAGTTGGTTTTGATATGGTTCCAGATGAATCCAGACTTGATGGATGTGTTTTCTTTTTCAACCTCCACAACCACTAAGATGTGAGTAAACATTTTAATTGTCCAAAAAAAAGAGTTCATAGCTTTGTGAACATCATCATTGTTAACCACATCCAAGTCGACTTCCTTCTTTGATTGATATTCCCACTCCAAATTGTTGCTTTGGAAGTGATGCAAACAAGAGAGTGGAATTGTTGATATTAATTCTTTTGTTTAGCAACAAAAATCTTTGTTTGGATAGATTGCTACCTTGCAACAATCGCATTTGGAAATGAAAGGCTTAAAATGCAGGCCATTCATCGTGTCATTTTTTTCCAAAAACACCACATATCAATCATTCTTCAAAAGATGCAACTTATTTTATTCTAAATCGAATTGTAGAATTTAAGGTTTTTTTTTCAACCTCAACTTATTAACCCACACCCATTAGCACTCATGATTTTTCATAAGTATGATAATTAAAAATAAAGTTATTAGGCTTTAATAGTTGCAATAGGAGATTCATTTTTTAATTAAAACATATTTTATATTCATAGAGGACTTTGATATTTTATGTGTTCCATTTTTTTCCCCTTTTTGTTGTGTCTCTTGCAACAAAGTTTTCCATGTTTCCATCACAAGCATCCTCAACTAACAAACCACTCATTTTGAATAACAAACAATTAAATTTACATCACAAGGTCAAAACTACATTCATGTTTTTTAAAAGTTTCAAGGTTAAATGAAGAATGTATCGTAATCTTCATTCATGGCTTTCATTTGGGTCAACATAACCCATGTTGAATAACCCATGTTGATGCCTCCTATTGCTCGAGAAAGAAAAAAAAATGTGTCCAATTCAACACCCCTAGTGTTTGTAACATGCATTTTCACTACCCTTATTATTGCTTATTGCTATTGTGTCATTCCTTGTCAATGTACGAATTTGGGAATGTTTGTTAGGTTGACATCTCACCTTGGGATGTTCTTTCAAGACCTTGGCCTAACAATAATCAAAATGATTTTTACTTTTATTTTATTTTTTGAAAAATTTAATTAAGTTTTCACTAATTTTTTTAAAAACCAAAGTTGAAGAGGAAAATATATTTTATTGATTTGAAAAAAGAAAGTAATTTGAAAGGGGGTAAAAGAATTACCCATTCAAAGGAAAGGGTGGTTGGAAAGGGCAAAATAAAATGTCCATCCAAATCATGTATCGAAATAATATTAAAACATTGTTAAATGCCACTTCCCATTAAATTTTAATATATTTAATATTTAAAATGAGTTTATTGAGTTTTACTAATTTCATAAACATAACATTGATATAAATAATGTAGATTTGTCCAACTTTGATAAAATGGTCTAATGAATATTTCATTTTCAATGTTGATTAAAAGATGTCCACTCAAATATTACAAAAAAAATTAAGATGCAATTTAATGGTTTTATATCTTTACATTCTATTTAATTAATAAAATGATCAATGTAAATTTATTATACTATTAGTAATTTTCATTAAAATCATCATTAAATTGAAATGATCAATATTTTTATTTTTTTCCTTAACTTATTTTTTAAATTATGATTATAAAGAAATTTCATATTGATTTATGTGTAATTTTTGTTTTTAATGCAAACCAAAAGCTACCATCATGTTAAATTAAATGTTACCAATTGTTGAAATTACTAAAAATATGAAAAATAATCAATATCAAATCTATTAAAAATATATGGATGTAGAATGTGATTTAATGATTCAAAATACACCAAGACACGTGTAAATCATGTTGAAATTTAAGACATCTAAAATAATTTGCAATCGTGATGTGTAGGTCAAAAATTTTGCTTATAATTTAAAATTAATTTTTCAAAACATAAATTATGTTCTATTTAATAGACCATTAAGCTTTTAAATCTAGTTGTTGAATGAAAAAGTGAAACACAAATGCATTTGAATGTGATTTATGCATTCTTAAATAAAAACATGCACAAAATAATCTCAAGGTTTTCAAGACCTTGGTGTGATACATAATGACAATAGGTTAAGAAACATGTGATTTGTGGTTAACATGCAATTTATTTAATCAAAGTATTAAATCTCTGAATAATGTAGAATTTGAAAATGAAAAAAAAAAACTTGAGCATGTTTCAACTACATAGAAGATAGGATTTATTGTTATAACTTTTTTAATTAATTTTTTTTTGTCATCAACTTTTATGGTTTTTAAAGTCTTGTCAATCTCATTTTGCACCTAGTTTGTAAACATTGGTGCATTGCCCACAAATTAGATCAATTTTTCTTCTTCTTTTTTTTTCTATTGTTTTCTTTGCGCTTTTTTTTTCCTTTTTGTAAAGTTTCTATGACAACAAGTCATTCATCCTTACATGCAAATTTAATTCAATTAATGACACACATTAAAAAAAAATTGTAACCCAAAATGTAAAAAGTACAACATTATTTAATAGATTCATAATATTTTCAAGATTCCTGAAATAATTTTGATTAATGCTAGTATAAAGATGTACAACTTCAACATATGTTTGTAAAATAATTAACACCAAATGATTTTTAAAAATTTTATACAAACCATTTGATCTCATCAAGTTGTGATTATTTTATATTAACGTTTTCATCTTTTATCCTATTCTACAATGTCAATAATAATTCTAATGTTTCCATAAGTTTCAAAGATGTTTTGATTCATATAATAAAAAATCACTAATTTTTATAGTATACATTTATTAAGATTTATCACCAAACAATGACATTTGTAATGAAGACAATGTTGGTCAATTACCGATATAATTAATGAATCTCCAAAATGACTACTAGTAAAAGGATCACCAACTTAATTAATCATGAATACATAAAAAGATCATTTTTATTCAATAGAAAATTCATACAAATGTTTTTTTATATATTTATAATAGGAAAATTTGGATTGTTAAACATGTCATTATCTCAATAATTGTTGGTAACATGTTGATTTTGTCACAAGAGACACACAAAATAATTTTTGTTTATTTATTCATATTATGTACACCATCTTGTAATAATGATCAAATGGTATTTTGCATGTATAATATTGCAAACATTCACAAGTCCTTGTTCAAATTTTGTTCAAGATTAATTTTATGAAACAACAAAATGTCAAATGTAGATTTTAACAATATTCACAAATATTTTTTTAAAACCATTACTTGATGTATTAATTTAAGTGTTTATTTCATTTTCATTTTGTTTTATTTTGGCTAAGTAGTTTGACAAACATGTAGGTTTTAAATGTTTCGATTTTCTCCCTCTCTTTTGAAAGATGAATACCCATGTCATTTTAAGCATGCTTGTAGAATTATAAATGGATTGATGTCATATGGATTGTGCTATATGATAATGATGTGATGCATAAACTTAATTCGATTATCAAATCACATATGAAACTAATTTTATAATAATATGTATATAGAGGAAGAACATTGAGGAAAATAATACATCTTTTTTCTTTTGGTCCACTAATTTTTTCAATTGTTTCTTTTCACATAAAGCACAAATAATGAAGTGAACATAATTTGTTGTATAACACATTAAGTAAGTGCAAACCACAATAAAGGAAAAAATAAATGTGCATACCCAAAGATAGAAAGCTCGTGACAGAAAATGCTTCACAAAAATCACAATCTATGTGATAAAAAGACACTTTAATTTTATGGTCAACCTTCATTATTTTTTTGTGTTTCAAACACAAAATTTCATTGGATCATTACCAAACTCATAATGTGCTTTGACATTTGCTCCCTTGTTGGCAATCCTTTGAACAATGTAAAAATATTCACATGAAGTTTAATTAGACAACACATGTTCATATGTTAATAACATGATAAAAAATGCAATTGTAAGCCTAGTTTTTCTCATGCAATTGTAAGCCTTTTTTTTCTCATGGTGGTTGTGTTAGACAAAAATAGTACAATGTTAATTGTGGAGCTATGTTCAAAATGCGTCATGCATTGTAAAGATTACACTTTGGATGATGACCAACACAAGACTATCCACCTTCCAAATTGCATGTTCAACATTTAGTTGTTGATACTTTCTTATTGTTTATAATGATGTGCATGAATGTCTTCAAATACAATTTTGTTCTTTCATGACTTTCTTGTAAATTTATGACAATTGTTGCATGGATGATTATTATGACCCAAAAAAGGGATGAAAAGCTATTTCCTTGCTTTTAATATGATTACATGCATGATGCATGTAATTTGTGAAGGAAAAATCTTCATTTAAAGCCAAAGGAAGTTACTTCCATTTTTTCCCAAAATGATAGCAAAAATAGTGAGGTGCAACTTTTTCATAAAAAAACAATTATAGTTTAATATAAATATAAATCAAGTACTTAGAATTGAACTTTGAGAATATACATTAAATATATTAATTTCAGTTTTAATAAAATATAATTTCAATATTCTATTATTTCATAGCATACCAAAAAAATACCCCTTTCATCTCATATGATCCATAACACATAAAAAAATGACTTCCATACGATTGAAAGATTGAACAATGATGGTCAATTGAAGATCAAATCTTTGCTTTGGGGATCCTTGGTTTGATATAAGCTTTGTCGTTCATTCTTGACTCAATAAAAAGGAATGAAACATAAATTAAACTCTACCTACAAGATATGTGAGATTAATGAGGAGAAAAATTAAATAAAGCTTATTGTTATTAGTAATAATAAATTATTTAAAACTAGGTACATAAGA
>Ga0209611_10005716_pt1 | contig 20696 bp, 17 predicted proteins | sample S1TSphgellanicum_3_FD_187693 | JGI IMG/M metagenome (GOLD analysis project Ga0209611, IMG submission 187693) | Host-associated microbial communities from peat moss isolated from Minnesota, USA - S1T2_Fc - Sphagnum magellanicum MG (SPAdes) (version 2) | ecosystem: Host-associated > Plants > Peat...
GGAATAAAAAGGGGGGGTGGGGTGGGGGGTGCGAAAAAAAAAGTTGAACTCACCATATTTAGATCACACATTCTTGTATGGGGGTGTGAATAATTTTTTACTTTTCCCTTTGAACTGTAGCCAAATTTGACTAAGTCCTCTTATGAATGATTGCCAGTCCACCTTCCTCACAAAATTGAATACCTTTCTCAGCTAAAATTATGTGTTGAGTCTCTTTTTATCAGTTTAGTATTTGACATAAGATCACCCATGAAATTGAAAATGGGACATCAAAAAGGTTGGGGACTACTAATAGCAAATCATCTCGTCCAATCGGTATGATGGGCCAATGAGAAAACACTAAGCACCAGTCAAGTCATATTAATTATTCTCTTTTGTACAGGTGCACAGCATTGCTGTGCCTTTTACTAGGCACCGCACACTGTGCAATTATGCTGAGCGAGAACTACTTTCCTGACCCAAACCGGCATAATTTGACATTTCTTCATCTAATTTTAATGTGCAGGATCACATACTGAGCACCGCTGGAGATGCTCTAAGGCTCATTGTGCCTCATGATGTTAACCCTCAAAAAATTGGGAAAAAAAAATCCTGGCCCCCAACACTGGTTTTATATATGTGAAAAGATGAGACCGAATCAAGATGATAAATAACTCTTCATGTAATCTGTGGAGTTTTCTTCTTAATGATTTTTATTTATTTAAATAAATTATATTATTATTTATAATAAATAATATTTTCTAATAAAATTTGGGAAGCAAACAAGTATTCTACCTCATTGCAAAAATAGAAAAATAACAAACCATGTATGGAGATTTTGGTAAATTTAAGCTCGACATATTTCTGATCCCCACCTGACTTGACCGTGGTTCGAAAGACTGAGCCCTCCCGTCACTCTGCTGCCTCAGCGGCAGAGCATGCACGTTAGCCCCCGCGTTTGCCAACTCCCCCAGATCCTCCTTTCCCCCCTTCCTCGCGGGGCCCATACCAATCCCCCCTTCCTACTGTTCTCGCCACCTTCTCCAGATCCCCCTTCCCCCCCTCCTCGCGCGGCCCATACCAAGTCCCCCCTTCCTCCTGTTCTGCTTACTCTTTCCGTCCGGCTAGTGTCGAACTTCCACTGAAACATGTATGTAATGGTGCCAAGAAGCTGCAATTTGCAATACAGACAAAGGTCTTCTTTAACTTCTTTCTGTTTGCTAGCCTGGACTTTGGTCCTTGCTGCTTGTTTCTTTCTCTCTCCCTTTCTTGGTTGCTTTCTTTTTTATAAAGTTTGGCTGGGTTTTACCACCTCTTCTTTAACCCTTTGCAAGGGGTTACTTGTGTTGTGGGGTTCCTTTGGAATGTTGTGTAGTGAAGCTCAGGTTTCCAATATATTAGATGTGAGATGTTGGTAGTATACGCAGCACTGATGCTTCTTTTTCTTATTTCCAATTTTTGTGGCTGAAGGGTTTATCTTGTGCATTTGTGTTCACAACACAATTGGAGGTGGAGACCTAACTGAACTGTTGGTCTAGCACAAGGTCCATTGTGGCAGAATATCAGATTCTGGTTTCCTTTATAATGTCTCTCCCCTAATCCCCTCTTTCTTCTTGCTTTCCTTTCCCCTTAAACCCTAGAGCTATCCCCTTACAAGCAATTGTCAAAGTGATGACAATGTATTTGGAGCGTACACTTTTTCTATGACATCCTAAATGTGTTTTAGGAGTGGCAATGATGTATTTGGAGCATATGGCTTTTCTATGACATCCTATTGTGTTCTTGGAGTGGCAATGATGCATTTGGAGCATATAGCTTTTTTATGACATCCTAAACGTGTTGTAGTGCTTGTGAATGAACTCCAAGCCAAGGTACTTTCAAATCTCCCACAACTCAATTATGTCTTTTTATTGCCTCTACCAATAAGGAAGAGACTATGCATTGGTGTAGGATTTGGGCGTTAAATTTTTACTTCATGCCTCTAAATGAAAAGTTCTAGATCTAGTAAGGGAAGTTTTTAGTTTTTGAACCTGTCTTAAAAGGAAGAATCATGATGCAATGAGCTTCTTGTTTTGTTTTATGTAGTTTCACTCTTACCCTAGTGGTCAACAATTAGTAGACTATTCACTTGGAAAAATTAGCTAGTGTATTTTGTAAACACTTTATATCCTTGATTGAATATGATTTCTAGAAAAGAGGAGGATCTTGTGCCTACTCCTCAAGAGAAAGATGGAAATTATGTCTACATACGAACATAAGCTCCATTAATTTCTTAAGGAATTTTTGTATGTAACATAAGTAGTTATTGTCCATAGGAAGGAAGATTTGTTAAATTTGGTTATGAGACCAAATATGAACCACATTTCAATCCTCTATATTTATGTCTACTTACTATAATCAAATACAACAATCTAGCAAATTTTCCTCCCTCCTCCCCCCTCCCCCCTAATTTCTAGCAATTGAATCGTTGAAAAGAACCAAAGTTTCCATTTTTAATTTTGGTGAAATTTTGCAAAGATGAAAACATTCGTAAGTTCCCTCCCATTCTTAAGGAGTAGGCAATTGCACCCTTTCCTTCATAAATTTCATGATCTACATGTTTAAATTTATGATAACATTTGTGTCGTGCTTTACGATAGGTGAAAGCCTACAAGCAAGGGCCAAAATGGGGGGTAAGTTCTTGGACTAGTGGATCAATAGCATTGCGGTTTGCATAATTCAATACTTGATGGGTTATGCAGAAAAAGGTGGTGGTGCATGGGAGTTTCGTGCCACATATGTTTGCATAGAATTGAGATTGGGGCTTACCCATTCCAAAAGTTCAAAAGATACCATGGAATGCGCAAAAAGGTTAAAAAAGATGGTCAAGTCAAATATGAACCAATGGTGTCTTTCAATGGTGTTAAATTTTATTTTCAAGAACAAGAAACCGTAGAACAAGTTGCTTTTATTTGTGATGTGGCCAAGTTTTGCCTTGGCATCAATGGAAGACATGGTTTCAACTTTGATCCAAGTCTTTAGACTTTTCTTTTACAAAGTTCCAACAAATTTCCACATGACCAAATAAAGAACTTGATTTTACAATATGCAAAAGGCCTCCGAACTTGGAGGCACTTGACAATAGATGCATCAACATTATGTCCCTCCAATGCTCCAAATGAAGATGCAACAATGGTTGGATTTGATGAGTTCATCAAGGAGTTTCGTGAAGAACCATTACAATTATCCTTTGATAATCAATCTCAAGAAGTTGTGGATGTTGAAGGAGGTGTTAGGGACACTAATGGTGATTCTACAACCCTTCATGGTGTTGAACACGAAATGATTTCAACATTAATGAATGACCTTGATGTTCTAGGTAAATTAAATTAACTGATGACCTCCATTAATGAATACGAACATGTACATAATGACAAGATTATGCATGTTAATTTTCTTTAGATTAATTTTTCCTTGATTACCATGATCTTTTGTGCACAACTAAGGTAGACATGTGGGCACATTGTTGATGTTGTCATCTAAAGAAAAAAATATAATTTTGAAAATCAAATTACAATTCTTACATGTTGCCATTTATTGAATGATAGGTTCTTATGTTGTAGATTCAATGTTGAATTTGCAACAAAATGCACATCAATTGAAAGAAGAAACTTCTCAACATCCAAATGCTTTGGACAATGAGATTTTGCAACCATCAACCAATCAATCTCCCATTCAACAACTCATTTTTCAATTAGAAATTGGAATGCCTTGTGGGATTGAAAAATCTACAAATCTAACAACAGAAAACCTCAACAAGTTAAGCATATTTGCTAGAGCAAGTTGGCAATTGTCATATGGGAGTGATCTCCCAAGTAGTGAAAGACATTTGGTACAAAGCTACAAAAAAATTGCTTTGCAAAAGTTTGGTGATGATGAAGCTTGTAAATTGTCCCCATACATGCTTTTAGTAGTAAGTTATTTTGCTAGCCATGGTTGGAAAATCAAGTGCTTTTGAAGCCCAATAGCGTTATGCAAGTTTGGAGCCTTGCATTTGGCTATATGAATTTGTTCTTCATAATTTATGTTTCATTAACTAGAACCCCATGGCTAGGGGAAAATCTTTGTATTAATCCCAGGATATAATGTCAATTCAAAGATTTTATAACTTAGGCTCCATGTTGTTTTGCACTACCAATAATGATGGACTAATCACAAACATAATTGCACAAGTTAAAAGTGGTTGCATGTAACTTGAATAACATTAAAGTTGAATATGTACTCGTGTTCTTAGGAAGGGCTTCTAGTTGAGGCCAAAAAGGGTGAGAAACAATTTTTAAAAAAAAGTTTCATGTAGCCAATGAGAAGGTTCAACTTGCATTAAAAAGGGCCCAATTTTTTTCTTTGGTGGTTGGGGGGTGGGAGCATAGTGGAAACAAGATTGAAGGTTGGGGGGAGATTAATTTTGGATTTTGATGTTCCCATCCCAATTATGGTTCTAATGTGCTTTTTAAGTTCCCCACATGTTCCCCAATCTGTTCCCAATAGTTCCACACATTAGAGTTTTTCGTACAATCAGGAAAACACGACACAAGAACCTTGAGTTTGGTCCAAAATTGAGTGAGATTAAAAAAAACTTGCCGAAAAGTACATTTGCCTTCAAGGGGGGGCCAAACTCAGAAATGCGCCACTTTTTGTGCCAAATTGAATTTCATCCTATTTTGACCCCTTCATTCCTTTTTCTTGAACACCTCCATTACTGCTACATATATTTTCACTACTCCTACATGTACAACTATTATAATTACCCCGAACCTTGTGCATTAAATGCTAAGTTTCAGCATTTTGCACCCAGATTTAATAAAACTTCCTTACTTTGCGGACTTCACTCAAAGAGGAGATAGGGGGTTAAAAGAGGCCCAAAGATAGGGTGAAGATAAGATGACTTTAAGGAAAACTCTATTATCTCATATCTTTTGCCTACTTTTTTACCCTTGTATAGCAAATTGAAAAAAATGTTATATAATCTTGGGTACTTCTAAAAATCCTTGCAAGAATATTCATGTGAAAACTCTTGGTGTCTAGCCAACAAGGCTACTACTTACATAGAAATTTAAATTAGAGTTATCTTTTATAATCTCTATACAAATGCATTTACTCTCTTTAAGAACTACTTCATTTATATACATTGAGCAATGTAAATTGGTAACATAGATTAACTCCACATTTTCATATTGCTTAATCAAGATGTACATTGGCAACAATCAAGGTATTATGACCTTTCATCTTTGGTTTTATGGGCTAGAAGCTTAGAATCTTTGTATGATGGGAGGTATACATTGTTATTCAACCTTGGGATCACAACTATAATGAGTTCAATGATGAACAAGTCATGATGACAATTTATGCCATATTTAGCTTATGTCTTTGGCAAATAACCTTGAATGACAGCTTGGAGGTTCATCTTTTTGGATTCTTCCAATCAAATGCTCTTAGGTTGTTATCATAATGCTTATGAATTTGTAGAAATGTGTACTAGTTCCACAATTTGCTTTTCCAATGTGTCTTCCTCTACAAATATTTAACCTTGTATTAGTTCTTCTGTTGTAACCCTACTTTGAGAGAGTGTGAGGATGAAACTCATACTCTCGAAATGGACTTGGGAGTCCTTTGGGACTTGGGAGTCCTTCGGGACTCCCAAAACTTCAAAATTCGATTGCAGGGGTCAAAACACCTCGCATTGGGGTGTTTTTTATATCATTGGATAGTTATCAAAGTGTAGATGTCAAAATTGGCTCGCATGAACCATTTGGACATCTATAGCACACGTTATGGCAAAAAGAAGGGTCAGGAGTCAAACAGGCAGTTTGACTCCTAACCACTAAAAGTTGGGAATCGACTTGACCTCGGTGCGTGCAGGTGGAGTGCAACACACCATTGGAAAGCTCTCGAGGAGAGCTACAAATTTTCTTTAGACCTCATCCCAATTGGAGGTCTGAACAAAGAGTTATGACCTCGCAAAGTCCCGAGAGTCCAAACTGGGACAATTTCGGGACTCCTCTTTAGGAGTCTTGGGACAAAAAGCCATTCGGATGTAGGTGCCATGGAGAGATGCAAAGAATACTTTATGGGGGAAGGTGGTGGTTTCCCTTGAGTCCGGGCCGTGATGAATCTTGTGAGTCTAGAGTTGCTCGTGGCTTGTCCTAGCACTAAAGGTGCTCAAAAAAGTGAATTAATCAACTTGTTGGTTGGTTTGATGCAGGATCAAGGAAGTAACTAAAGCTTGTCACTCTTCCTAGTCCCATCCCAGAGCTTCAACACGCCCCTCTACCCCTTCTAATGCTGAGAGTTGGGAGCGTGCCCCGAGTTCCTCACAATTTCGATGTTTAAGTAACTTAGGCCCATCATGGGTCTAACTAGGAACTTGGGAGTGCATCATCTCCATGTGCTTAACCATCACCAGTCCTTTAGTAATCACTTTTTCTTTTAGTTCATTGGCTGGTCTTTCTTTAATTTGTTAGTTGCCAACAATTTCCTTAGGATAACTAACTTGGGCTTCCATCACTAGTTTTCCTTTTAGAAATAATTCTTGCATGATTTGTTGTGTTTTTGGTTGTCATGTTGGATGTGGATCTTGCATGTTTCCTTATGTCATTGACTGCATATGTTGCTCAATCAATTGTTCAGAAAAATTAATTATAATATGTTTCTTATTCATCAAAATACTTTGTTTACAAAATGTGAAGGCCATCTATGTTTGATCATTGATACTTGGATGTGCTCCAAACTACTGTTGGGCTTATTGCCATGATGTGGCTTCTCGTTTTTCAAAAGTTGGGTACCATCAAACCACAACTTTTCAAGTGACTTCCAAACCATTTCCATCTTGCCCATGTACCAAATTAAACCACATGACCTCATCTACCTTAAGTGTAGCATGCATACTTATGTTCTACATTTAAGCTTGTAAAAACAATCATAGTTTAAAAACTATGGTGATGCTATGGCTAAACCTCTTCACAAGAATTAAGAACTTCTAAATGTTTATGATTTGAAATCCACCTGAATAGAAAATATAGGACGACTTGATGAATAGAAAAAAATTTAAACAACAATTGAAAGACCCTTGTAGCATGATGAAGGGGGGAAAAAATGAAGAATACATTTTAAATAACATGATTGGAAATTGAATAAAAATTTTAAAACAAGAGATGCATGCACCATAACAAATCTTTTGCAACATCAACAACAACATATGTCTGTTCATTTCCTAGAACTAGATTCATTTAGATGATCCATTTCAACAATATCCATGGATGAGATGGTAAAAGGCAAGCAAGGATCCAATAATTCATAGAAGCCTTGTGAAATGGTCAAAAAACTCCATCTCTTTCACAACTTTACAAGGTTGCGAATCCAAGAAGAAACTATTCGTAACCTATGGATTTACATGACAAAGTAATAACCTTGAAAGTAAGTCAATGGAAGAGCTTACATGTGTACCACAAAACACATGTTGAAACAATTTTTATATCCTTTTGATTTTCGAATGTAGGCAAGGATATCAGGCATTACACAACCAACGTTTATGAATGCTAGTCTACATAGTAGACTCTTTGAAATTTATCTTCCAATTTAAATCACATGTAACACATGATGATACAACCTAACTTTTGAACCCTAAGGAAAAAATAATCAAACAAGGGTATGATTACAGTGCAAATTGGATAGAAAAGAGGCATTTGTCACTGTTGGATGTTCCTAGGGGAGTATGACATCAACTATTCTTGATGAACTTCAAAAATTTTGAACTTTTTGAACTATTCCAAGATGGAACTTTTGATTTCTATTGCTTGTAAGCTGAAAGGTCATTGACCATTGACATAATGCCTTTGTAGCAATAGCATTTTTAAACCAAGGTTTTCATGGGGTTTTATGGAACTTCCAAGCCACAAAAAAAATAAATTACATTTCAGCTGATTATGGCAAGCCTTAAAGACCTTTTCAAGCTTAGAAGTTCATTGGGTGTTTATAGGCATGACTAATTTACACTAGAAGATATGTTGTCCATTTTGACCATATTTTTTGGGACTACTATGCAACTAATGTCCAAACCAGCTTATTTTACGACTAATAGTGCGTTAGTCCTATGTGTCCATGTAGTTACAACTTGTTGTAATTGCATGTGCAACTAAAGAAAGGGTTGAACCAAATTCTAGTCGTTAATGTGATTACAACTTACGATTAATATGATTTTCATTGAAAATGTAGATGAAAAGTGAACAATGTCATCCAATTTTGATTGCATCCATCGATGGATGATAACGTGGTTATTTTTTTAACTATAATGAAATTTTTTTGCAATTGCAACAATATATTCTACCACATGAACAAAGAAACATAAACCACACATGGCAAACTTTGCTATTTCAATTGAATTATTATCCCTTCAATGTACCCATCCATGGGTTTTTTTTGCAATTATCCATGAGTCTTCCATTATATATGATATCAAATAATTAATAGTTTGTTAGAAAAGACTATTATAACATAGTTGGTAAACTAAGCTAGGTAAACATAATAGGTTATGTTAAACCAAGTAGGCCTATGTACATTGGTAACCTAGGTTAACTTGCATACTTAGTTGATTGCCTGAGTTATCTATAGTTAATAGTAGGCTAGTTTACTAGGTGTAGCTAATAGGCCATGTTATGAAGGTTAAGTCCACCTAGTTAGGCTAGGTAAACTAAATAGGTAGTTGGTAGGCTAGGTCATTAATCAGTAAACTAGGTAGTAGGTAGTAAGTAGGATAGGTTATAAGTTAAACAAGAGGTATTTTATTTTGTGAATGTGTCGTAATGTTTTTGAATTATTTGATCAATTAATTAACTATGTTAAACAATTAATTTATTAAATGTAGGCTAAGTAGTAGATAATAAGTATGTAACCTAGGTAGTATGTGATAAGTAGGATAAGTAGTAATAAGTAATAGGTAGGTTAAATTATAAATATTTTATAATGTGGATATATGGTTTATAATAATAATAGTAATAAATTAGGTAGGTTAAATAATAGATAGTAGGTATGTAGCCTATATAATATGTAGTAAGTAAAGTCGAGGTAGGAGGTAGTAAGTAGTTAAGTTAAGTAGTAGGTATTTTATTGTGTGGATATGTCATAATGTTTTTATATTAATTGATTAATTAATATGGTAGGTTAATTTGTAAGTAGTAAGTAGGATAGGTAATAAATAGTTATTGAAAATAATAAATATTTTATTGTGTGGATATATGATAATGTTTTTGTATGGGACAAATGATGTGATAATGTTGTAGTGTTTCTTTTTCATTGGCATTTATCCTATATCCTTTGTTTACAACTTCAAACTTGTAAAATATAAAAGTAGGTGAAGGAATGGACTAGATTCATGGTATGCACAATAAACATAGTGCATGTGCCATTTGGGATGAGCCAATCAAAAAGGTTGTCACCAACAAAATAAATAGGATCCTACCTACCGACTTAACCTATGCTAGATAACCTATTCTACCTTACCTTAGCCTATAATAGGTTTGCTTATTATAATTTAGTTTAAGATAGATTATAATTAATTATTTACAATAATTAATTATTTTAATATACTACTTAATTTTTGTAATTATAATATATATTTTTTGAACAAATGAAAAATTGCCATGTGACAACAAATGGTAACATGCAACTATCCCAAACGTAGTCACAAATGTAATTACAAATTGGGGTTCCATATCATACTCAAGATCATGCACAACAATGAATGAGAAATTACAACCTAATTATAAGGTTTGTGACTGATTGTTTTATGGCATGTGTTCAAAGCAAGTAGGCTATTTTTAGTCGCATGTGTCCATTACAATTACAAATGAGTTGCAAATTTAGTTGTTGATTTTCAAATTTCTTTTCATGTTAGAATGCATCTTAGTCCATCATTATTAATGGTGCATATCATTACTAGAGTAGCATGGAGGCCAAGTTCTAAAATCTTTGAATTGACATTGTATAACCTTGGATTAATACAAAGTTTTTCCCTTGACCATGGGGTTATAGTTAATGAAACATAAAATTATAGTCTATCTGAAGAACAATTTCATATGGTTGAATGCAAGGCTCCAAACTTGCATAACCATGTTGGGTTTTTTTTTACCACTTGATTGTCCAACCATGGCTATAAAAGTAAGTTAATATAGAAAACATTTCTGGGGACAATCTACGAGCCTCATTATCACCAAACTTTTCTAAAGTAAATTTCTTGTAGCTTTGTAACGAATGTTTTTCATTACCGAGTGACAAGCCCCAACCTGCTTTAACAAATATTTGTAACTTGTTGAGGATTTCCATTGTTAGATTTGTAGATTCTTCAATCCCACAAGGCATTCCAATTTCCAATCGACAAGTGAGTTGTTGAATGGGAGATTGATTGGATGATGGTTGCAAAATTTCATTGTCCAAAGCATTTGGATGTTGAGAAGTCTCTTCTCTCAATTGATGTGCATTTTGTTGCAAATTCAGCACTGGATTTACAACATAAGAACCTATCATTTAGTAAATGGCAACATGTAAGAGTTGTAATTTGATTTTCACAACTAGATTTTTTTTCTTTAAATGACAATATCAACAATGTGCCCACATGTCTACCCTAGTTGTGCACAAACAATCATGGTAATCAAGGCAAAACTAATCTAAAGAAAGTTAGCATGCATAATCTTGTCATTTTGTACATGTTCGTATTCATTGATGGAAGTTTTTAGGTAATGTAATTTACCTGGAACATCAAGGTCATTCATTAATTCTGAAATCATTTCGTGCTCAACACCATGAAGGGTTGTAGAATCACCATTAATGTCCTCAACACCTCCTTCAACATCCACTTCTTGAGATTGATTATCAAAAGATAATTGTAATGGTTCTTCACAAAGCTCCCTAAGGAACTCATCAAATCCAACCATTGTTGCATCTTCATTTGGAATGTTGGAGGGATGTAATGGTGATGCATTTGTTGTCATGTGTTTCCAAGTTGGGAGGCCTTTTGCATATTGTAAGATCAAGTCCTTTATTTGGTCACGTGGAAGCTTGTTGGAAATTTTTGAAAGAGAAAAGTAAAGATCTTCATGAAAGTTGAAACCATGTCTTCCATTGATGTCAAGGCAAAACATGGCCACATCACGGATCAAAGCAGCTTGCTCTATGGTTTCTTGTTCTTGGAAATAGATTTTAACACCATTCAAAGACACCACTGGTTCATATTTGACTCGGCCATCTTTTTTAAGCTTCTTGCGCACTCCATGGTATCTTCTGAACTTTTGGAATGGGTAAGCCCCCAATCTCAATTCTATGCAAACATATGTGGCACGAAACTCCCATGCACCACCGCCTTTTTCCGCACAACCCATCAAGTATTGAATTATGCAACTCAGAATGGCATCGTACAAATCCCCCATTTTGGCCCTTGCTTGTAGGCTTTCACCTATCATAAAACATGACACAAATGTTATCATGAATTTAAACATGTAGATCATGAAATTTATGAAGGAAAGGGTGCGATTGCCTTCTCCTTAAGAATGGGAGGGAATTTACCATTGTTTTCATCTTGGCAAAATCCACCAAAATTAAAAATGAAAACTTTGGTTATTTTCAAGGATTCAATTGCTAGAAATTAGGGGGGAGGGGGGAGGAGGGAGAAAAATTTGCTAGACTGTTGTATTTGATTATAATGAGTAAACATAAATATAGAAGATTGAAATGTGGTTCATATTTGGTCTCATAACCAAATTTGACAAATCTTCCTAAAGATGATTACCATTTTTTCCATGTCTTCCTATGGACAATATCTACTTATGTTGCATACAAAAATTCATTAATGGAGCTTATGTTTGTATCTAGATATAATTTCCATCTCTTCCTTGAGGAGTATGCACAAGATTCTCCTCTTTCCTAGAAGTCATATTCAATCAAGGATATAAGGTGTTTTCCAAATACACTAGGTAATTTTCCCAAGCAAGTAGTTGATTGATTGTTGTCCACTAAGATATAAGTGAAACTACATAAAACAAAACAAGTAGCTCATTACCTCATGATTCTTCCCTTTTAACACAAGTTCAAACTTCAAACAAAAAACTTCCCTTACTAGATCTAAAACTTTTGATAAGACACATGAAACCAAAATTTAATGCCCAAACCTTACACCAATGCATAGTCTCTTCCCTATTGGTAGAGCCAATTAAAAAGACATAATTGAGTTGTACCAGATTTCTAAATACCTTGGCTTGGAGTTGATTCACGAGCACTACAACATGTTTAGGATGTCATAAAAAAGTCATACGCTCCAAATACATCGTTGTCACTCCAAGAACACAATGGGATGTCATAGAAAAGCCATATGCTCCAAATACATCGTTGCCACTCCCATAACACGTTTAGGATGTCATAGAAAAACCATATGCTCCAAATACATAGTCGCCACTTAGACAATTGGTTGTAAGGTGATGGCTCTAGGGTTTTGAGGGGGAGGGAAAGCAAGAAAAAAGAGGGGATTTAGGGAGAGACATTATAAAGGAAACCAGAATCTGATATTCTGCCACAAAGACTTGCTGCTAGACCAACAGTTTAGTTAGGTCTCCACCTCCAATTGTGTTGTGAACACGAATGCACAAGATCAACCCGTCAGCAACAAAAATTGGAAATAAGAAAAAGAAGCATCAGCGCCACATATACCACCAACATCTCACATCTAATATATTGGAAACCTGAGCTTCATTACACAACATTCCAAAGCAACCCCACGACACAAGTAACCCCTTGTAAAGTGTTAAAGAAGAGGTGTTGAACCCAGCCAAACTTTTAAAAAAAGAAAGCAACCAAAGGGAGAGAAAAAGAAACAAGCGGCAGGGACGAAAGTCAAGGCAAGCAAACAGAAAGAAGTTGAAGAAGACCTTTGTCTGTATTGCAAATTGCAGCTTCTTGGCACCTTTGTAGACATGTTTCAGCGGAAGCTCGACACTAGCCGGACGGAAAGGGTAAGAAGAACGGGAGGAAGGGGGGACTTGGTATGGGCCCCGCGAGGAGGGGGGGAAAGGGGGATCTGGAGGAGGTGGCGAGAACAGGAGGAAGGGGGGAAAGGAGGATCTGGGGGAGTTGGCAAACGCGGGGGCTAACGTGCGTGCCCTGCCGCTGAGGCAGCAGAGTGGCGGAAGGGCGCAGTCTTTCGAACCAGCGGTCAAGTCAGGTGGGGATCAGAAATATCTCAAGCTTAAATTTACCAAAATCTCCATACATGGTTTGTTGGCCTGGCCTGCCTAGGCAGGCAAGGATATTGTGTTTAGATTCGTTATAGAGTAGAGTAGCTTTATGGATTTTGGGCCCTAGTTAATTGGTCTATTTTTATATGAGGATTTTTGAAAGATAATATTTTGGCTTGTGTTGAAACTTGAGATTTGTTATAGAGTTACAATATCTTGAAGGATCTTGGTTTCTTTTAGAGGATTATATTTTTGCATGGTCAAAAATTTGAGTTTCAGTAATTCTTCTTTTGCATTAATGTAAATGGCAAGGCCACACTGTGACACACCCCTTGTTATTTTTCTATTTTTGCAATGAGGTAGAATCCTTGTTTGGTTCCCAAGTTTATTTTTATTCATTAAAAAAATCACTCCATAGATGGCATGAAGACCTTATTTACCGCGTTGATTCGGTCTCATCCGTTCACATATATAAAAGCATTGTTGGGGGGCCAGGGTTTTTTTGTTCCAATTTTGTGAGGGAGTTTAACATCTTGAGGAACAATGAGCTAAACTCGTAAGAACAGATTCTACACTTGAGTTTAGCCGAGAAAGGTATCCAATTTTGGGAGGGAGGCGGACTAACAATCATTCACAAGAGGACTTAGCCAAATTTGGCTAGAGTTCCAAGAGAAAAGTAATTTTTTTCCAAACCCCTTACAAGAATGTATGGTCTAAATATGTTGAGTTCAACTTCCCCCCCACCCTCTCCTTGAAATATGACAACTTAAGGCCCTTTTATTCCCTCAAAAAGCCTTTGACAATTTGCAGGCCTTGCTCTTTTTTGTCACCAAGTGGCAAAAATTTGCCACCCAAAAAACCCCTGGTTGGGGGTGAGTGTATCCATTTTAATATATCAGCCAGATAAAAATTAAGTACAAAATTTCAAAAAAATCTCAGCCAAGTAAAGGTAAGTAGGCTTCAAAAAATTTCCAAACCAAGTAAGGATCAATGCTTTTTTGGTCAATTTTGTGTTATAGCCAAGGTGGGGATGATCCACAAGAAGATTTAGCCAACTTTGGCTACAAGCTAAATTTCAAAATAAAAGTTCTTAAACATCTACACTTTTGGCTGCCTACTTGAACTAGCCTATACATAAAAGTCTGGAAACTTTTCTTAAAATTTGGTCAAATATTGGCTATTGTAAATCTCAAAAAGCAAATGATTTTAGCACTGTTCATTTTTAATATAGCTTTCTCGGCTACATATAGGTAGAAAAAGAAGAGTTGATAAAGGTATAAAGGCTTTGCAAAATTATCAATTTGGGTAAAGGTAAATGATGAACATTGACTCAGTTTGCAGGATAACAAGAAATACTTCAACATTTACCCTATACATACAATGTAAGTTTAACTTATAAGTGGGTGAATGTACAATAAAAAAATTTCCACACTTATGGTGCGTTTCAAAGTGAAGAAAAAGACAATTATGCAATTGGCATTTCAAACATGAATGCATGAAATTTCAAACATCCTATCAAAAGTTTAACAAAATGCAATCAAATCAATCAATGCATTAAAGATGTATTCACAAATATATATAATGGAAAACTATAATAAAATGTAAAGGGATTCCAAGAGCATACGATAAGAGTTTCTTCCAAGTTAATTAATGCAATGAATAAAATTAAAATATCAAAAGAAAATATATTTAATAGTTAGTCATCAGAATTTGAACAGATCCATTATAATCACATACATTGTGCAAAATGGAAATGCATATATGTTATTAGCATTTCTTTTTTTTTTGGCTGAATTTGCGCATTGTGGTGACACTGTTTTTTGAAATTTTTGGTTTTTTAAAATCATAAACTCAGAGAAAATTTGCTAATTTTTTTTTTAAATCTCCAAAATTTTGAAAGAAAATTTGAAAAAATTAAAAAAAAAAAGCAAACAAACAAAAAAGAAAATGTTGTATAATGATTTTGACATATACCCTCTATTTACAATGTTTATAGAAACAGTTAGAAACTTTTTGGGTTTTTTATTTCTACCTTGGTTACATTGGAGGCGCTGCTGGGGCTTCAGGATCCCCATGTACTCTGAATATTTTGCTTTTCCTTCTTTCCCAACAAGAATTGAAAATAGTCCCGATTTCAATTTCAATTTATTTTTGTGAAACCCGGAATTAAAGATTTTTCTAAAAAGTAAAGGACCATGCAATGCGTTGAAGGACATTCAGGCAATAAACAGCACAATAACAAATCCTAAATAAAAAAATCTAAAATCATCATATTCAAAGGATAGGTTCAAACAAGCTCTCAAATTATATGAGGAATCCTAAATTTTTCTACTTCCCCCTCTGACCTCTGGCTAATTTCTCTTGTGCATGATCACCAACCCACCTACTTCACAAATTTGGATTTTTAAAAAAAAATATTGCTTCTTTCTAAAATAATTTGACTGCAGAATTAATTGATTTATGATACGTCCAAAAAGCTTAATGTTTAATATGTGCACTGTCCAAATGAATTGAGTCATTTTTCATGTTTAATTTTCCATATTGCACTGTTAAGACGCACTACCTGACCAAATATCCTCAAATTGTAAGTCGCAGTTGTCCCTACCATCTTGGTGGTATTAGTTAGTTATGGGGCCTTGTTTTGAGATTTATTTATTTTTGGATGATGGGCCTCTTTTGATTCACCATAAACCTAGACAATATTTCAAGATTTATGGGATGCATGTACTTTAATAGTTAAATAAATCTTTGAATTTTAATTGTTTACTATTTATAATTTTACATCCATTTGGGACTAGAGAGTCCATTAGACGAAAGGTAGATCATGGAGGACAAATTGTCTTCTGGTACTGGCAACATGCCACAAATTTGGTCAAGGCGATCGTGTTCGTAGTCTGCATGAGTTTAGCAAGAGTGCTCATGTGGGTGAAGGGTAGGGTCGAACAAAAGCGTTCCCTAACTTTCTGTGTATTTGGACATATAAAGAACAAGTGCTCTTCATCCTCTACCTTCCCCAAGTTGGAGTCTCGACAAAGCCTCTTTGCATATGGCACACCCTTCCATGCACCTAGCACTACCTCAAGCTATGTGTTACCACATCGAAACTGGGCCAGAGTTTTTCGCAGCTGGACACAGTTGATGTCACACAAGTATCTTTCGCTTTCATATGACATACCTTTAAAGCGCAAGTATCTTGTTTTCACGCTGGTCCCAATCTCGCGGTTGGTAAAGAGTTTTTCAATGAAAGCCAGTCGCATATTATCTTTCACCCTTTTTACATTCAACATTGTGTGGGGAAAACTTGGAGGGGGTGGGGTCCCAAGTTCCTGGTTGATCGGGCCTCTCTTCGTAAATCTACCACCAACTGGCTGCACTAGCCTTGTTAGACAAGTCGGATGTATGTGCGTTGACCCAGGAACTGTTCCCAATGGTAGTTATGTAGTCCTCGCCTAAAGCGCACGGGTCACTGCAAGCTGAAGTGTTGTTTTTAGCGGTGATTGAGTCAGAGGCAAAAAACTTGCCACCTCTTGGGGCTAGTTCTGGAGTAGCCATTTTTTCACGGATCCAACCCAACATTTCTTTCCTGCAACAAGTATAGCAAACTGGGCTTCCCATGCCTTTCCTAAGATGCGGTATTTAGTGACCGTGCTCACATGATTATAGTACAACAATGCTTGTCCCCATGCAAAATGTTCAAAGGGAATTTGCTAAATTCTGCTAGCACGATGGACGTGCTGGTTGTTTTTCGCACCCCAAGTAGGAACTTGAGGAACCCTTAGTATAGTACTTCAATAGCCTCTATTTTCTTGGAGTCCACCCAAATTTCACAAGCGTAACTTGTTGTGGAATGCACCAACGTGTTGAAGAGGTCATAACATAACTTAACGTCCATAATATGTAGTTCTGCACAGCAGCGGTTCAATGCGAATAGCGCGCGCCTACTGGTAGCTGTTAGATGTTCCATTACACTATCCAGGTTCGGGGTGGTCTTGAGTAAGATCCCCAAGTAATTGAACGTCTGCACACGCTCAATAATGTCACCTTCAAACAAAAACTTTTGGCATGGGTCAACAAAATTGAACACCATGATTTTTGGTTTTTTCATGTTCATTGTAAGTCCACGTTCAACACAAAATTGCTGGAGTGCGTCTAACTGTTATTACAGTCCCACCTTTGACTCCGATGTTAAAGCAAGGTCATCTGCAAAAAACAACCATACGTGCACATCTACTAAGATCGGTGCATTGCATTTTCTGCCGTTTAAACACCCCTCTAGGACATCAAAATATAGCCCAAACAATAGGGGGTTGAGAGGACAACCTTGTTTCACACCTTGCTGGCACCTGAAGCTGGAGGTGACACCTTTGCTTGGGTGGTTAATGTGTATGGTATCCTTGGCATACATCGCATGTAGGCATTGCAAGAAGCGTCCCTTCACCCCAAGGCCAGCCAACATTTGCCACAACACTTCACGCGACACAATATCGAATGCCTGCTTGAAATCCACAAAGTAGCAATAGAGTGGTTTTTTTTTTACCTTGCTCTATTCTATCAAAGTTCGCAATATGAAAAGTTGGTTAGTAGTGCGGTAATCTTTGTGAAACCCAGCTTGACCCTTGGCACGCAGCCCATGTTGTTCAACCCATTCGCTCAGCCTTTTGTCAAGGATCATAGTGAACAACTTTGCTAGGATAGGCCCAACCGTTATCCCCCTATAGTTGTCAAATTTAGAGGCATCGCCCCTTTTAAAGAGCGCGTGAACCACCCCAGTGGAAAGGGCTTCTAGAAAACCCTTTGCGAAAAAACAATTGAATGCTGTCAATAATGGCATGTGTAACGATTCTCCCACATCCAAAATGAACTCAGCTTTCATACCATCCAAATCGACAGCCTTGTTCCTTTGTAACTTTTTCAATGCCTGAAGCAGCTCAGCAAGTGTGATATCTGTGTTTAGGGTGTGGCTAGGTGGAGATTCGGTCACCTGAGCTGAATGATCAGTCCATAACTGTATGGGTGGTGGAGACTGGCCAACTAACGTGCGAAAGCCCTCCAAAAGAGTAGTTGCATTGATCTTGTCCATAATGGGCGCCCTTGGTCGGCATTTTTTCCAGAACAAAGGCGTATCCACCTTAGCAAGCGCACACATATGTTCAGCTTTTGCAGTTTCTGAGAAAAATCTTTTCCTTTTTAATAAATTTTTGAGTTTACTTTTCTGATGTTTAGCAACGTTTGAGTCGAGGTTGGCTTTCATCCAAAGCCTCAGTTCACGTTTTGATGTATGGTAGTCAACATCAAACCAGGGTTTATGGCAGTGTATCTTTCTACAGCTCCCTCTCGAAGGCTTGTTGCCAAAAGTAGATTTTGCTGTAACACCCATGCATTGATGTAGTAGGTCAGCTAATTCGTCTACCCCCAAATGCCCAATCGAGTCGGCAACCTACAGGTTTCTAAGACTCGTTGTTAGGGCAAGCTGGTATTCTTCAATTTTTGATTTATCATAGTTAAACTTAGGCAAAAAGAATTTTTTTGTTACCACTGTATGTTGCGGTTCAACAAAGCTGCAATCGATGTTTAATCGTAGGCGCAACGGCCTGTGGTCAGAGTTGCCCCCCATCGTGCGGTAGTGGGTGTCATTTATTATCACCTCGAGGTGTGTAGCAGCTTGCCAAATTGCAAGTGAGCCAACAATATAATCGATAGTGCTGCGCCCCCCATTTGCCAAACAAGTGAACTCCCCTGATTTGTCGCCAGGTGTCCAGTCATTGAGGATGAGCAACCCAACGTCACAGCATAGGTCCAGGAGCTCGCGGCCCTAGCCGCCAACACTAGCATCACGGTTTTGTCGCGTAGCTACAACGTTTGGTTGCTCAATCTCAGCGAGTTCAAGCACTTGTAATAATTCACAATGGTCGCTAGTGTTAAGGGTATTTGGTAATGCTACAGTAAGCGCATTAAAATCCCCTCTCAATAATACTATGACCGCCATAATTTGAACTTTAACAATATCTGCTACCAGGTTTTGGAATAGGGATTCATTCTCGTGTTTGGAGCTAATAGGGGCAATGTACACCACGTAGATAAACAAGTCAGGGGCAGCACCCCTGCTGACCCGTAGCCATAGATAAGAATCGTGGTTTCCTTCCTTCCACTGTGATAGGTTTGGCCCAAGGTGGCTACGAAAATAAGCAGCAACCCCCCCCTATGTTTTGTCGCTTTTGTATTTCCCAGTTGCATAGTGCGTGCTACCGCAAGTGAATCAAACCCTTCAACATGTGGCAAATGTTGGCCTGGGAAGTGCCAAGTTTCGGTTAATAAGACGAGGTCAGCACCCTGAAACAACTTTAGTATTTCCACCCCCGTTTCTAGTTTATTTACACCACCCCCGTGCATGTTCCATAATACCACGCATAGGTCTATTTGGTCCCCGCGTCCTTACAGAGAGGAGGGCGGGCAAATCTGAATGCCATTGACGAAAAGCTCGGCTGCGCGCAAGAATGTGCGTTTGCCTGCTACCTTGGCCTCCTTGAACAGTGGCCACAACTCTAATTTGCGCACCTATTGTGTGGGCGTGAGGTCTTCATCTAGGCCCAACTTGGTCCTTGTTAGGCCCTTGCGCCCTCGTAGCGTAGTTTGGTGGTCCTCACTCGTTGCAAACTTGAGTAGCACCACGTCAGGGCGTGCGCTTGTTGTCGAGGTGGAGGCCCGCAAAATTGCAGGCCACTGCCGCGTGGCAATAACGACCTTGACGTGCAGCTTCACTTGGCCTTCCAACAACTTTGTGTTAAGTCGTTACACCAGGTCATTTTTGGTCTCGCCCTCTTTAGCCTCAAAGCCTGTGAGGCACATGTTGAGCTTGCACTCTTCTTGTTTGGGTGCGTCAGCCAGGGTCTCCATAGCTTAGCTAACCACCTAACGCATGTTCTTGGCCATCACCATGGTCCACTTGGGCTCTTCTGCAGATGTAGCCTTGGTTGTGACAGTCACAGTCACAGTCGCCTCGCGCTCTATCAGTTGGTTAACCGCAAGGTTGCTAGCGGTCGTGAAAGATGCAATGTTCTCGATGGCTGCCTCCATCTTGGACAGTCGCGTGTCAACAGGTGAGCTGTTGGTCTTGAAGCCCATGACTAACCAGTGCCTAGTTAGGGCTACCTGGTAGACCACTAGGGGTGCATTGTCTGGGACGTTGAACCCGGAGTTGCTAAAGTGCATCTTGGCAGTGTCCTTCTTCAATGTGAAAATGTCCGACGCTATAATGAAAGGACATAGCAGCGGTGCGGCATTGAGCGCCATTGTGGAGTTCTTCAAATCTTAAACCTTGTTGTTGGTTGTAACCAAGGGCGAAACACCCATATGCCCAAAAAAAAAAAAAAAAAAAAACTAGTAATCTTTTTCATTTTTTGGAGATGAATTTTCGTTTTCTGATTATTATTTAAAAACCTATTTCAAAAAAAAAAAAAAAATGAA
>Ga0209611_10005720_pt1 | contig 20677 bp, 13 predicted proteins | sample S1TSphgellanicum_3_FD_187693 | JGI IMG/M metagenome (GOLD analysis project Ga0209611, IMG submission 187693) | Host-associated microbial communities from peat moss isolated from Minnesota, USA - S1T2_Fc - Sphagnum magellanicum MG (SPAdes) (version 2) | ecosystem: Host-associated > Plants > Peat...
ACATGAGAATTTCATCTTAGCCTCCTCTTGTGCATTACATATATATGTGCGTGCATCTCTTTTTAGATTAGTTTTTACCTTTGATTGGTTTTAATCTTTTTGTTCAGTAGAAGTTACTATGGATTTACACCGTTATGACACCAAACATCACAACATTACACGTCACGACAATTTACAACTTAGCAAATTACAAGTGTGCATGTTTGCAAGCTCAAAAGTTTGCAAGTTTACAAGGTTACAAGTTTGCAAATTTATAAAATTAAAAAATCTAGAAATTGCAAATTAATAATTACATATTTACAACTTTACAAATTGCAAGTGTGCATTTGCAAGTTCACAAGTTTGCAAAATTACAAAATCTAGAAATTGCAAATTACAAATTATAAATTTTCAACTTGACAAATTGCAAGTGCACATTTGCAAGTTTGCATGTTTATAAGTTTGCAAGTTTTCAAAATTGAAAAATCTATTAAATTACAAAATTAATAATTAAAATTTTACAACTTTAAAAATTGCAAGTGCACATTGCAAGTTCACAAGTTTGCAAGTTTACAAAACTACAAAATCTAGAAATTACAAATTTACAACTTCAAATATTGCAAGTGCACATTTGCAAGTTCACAAGTTTGCAACTTTACAAAATTACAAAATCTAGAAATGACAAATTAATCAATACAAATTTACAACTTAACAAATTGCAAGTGCGCATTTGCAAATTCATGTAAGTTGCAAGTTTACAAATTTACAAAGTCTAGAAATTGCAAGTTAATAATTACAAATTTACAAGTTTACAATTGCAAGCATGCATTTGCAAGTATGCAAAATCACCACATTACCAAATATAAAATTACAAAGTTACAAATTGCATGTGCTTGTTTTTAAATTTCAAACTTATAAATTAAAAAAATAAAATTGCAAGTACATGTTTGCAAATATACAAAATTACCAAATTACCATAATTACCATAATAAAAAATTAATGATTTAAATTTTACAATTTGACAAATTGCAAGTGCGCATTTTCAAGTTCACAAGTTTGCACTTGTATGCAAAATTACCAAAATCACCAAAATTACAAAGTTACAAATTTCAAGTGCATTTCTACATATTTACAAGTTTGCACATGCTAAATTTTCAGGTTTCCATACTTGCATGTACTACAAGATTATAAAATCATAAACATATAAATTTCCAATTTGCAAAGTTTGCAAGTTAGAAATTACAAAATTACAAATGAAAAATGAAAAACTGCAACCTACAAATAACAATGTTTCCAAGTTCATAAGTAATAAAACACATGCAGGTATTGCACAAAATTACAAATTGCAAGTTACAAAATTGCAAGTTACAAATTCAAAAATTACAATATTAAAAATTTTAATTAAAATTTATAAATTTACAACATGACAATATTACATAGTTACAAATTGTAAAATTGAAATTTGCAAGTGCACATTTGTAAATTACAAAATTGTAAATTTGAAATTGCAAGAAATCAACTTTGTAACTTTGAAAATTTGTAGATTTCCAAGTTACAAATCAATGATCATAAACTTTCAAGTGCACAATTTGCACAAACTGACCAAAAAACAAAAGGGCATTTTATCGATCCCATGCGTGTATCACAACCTAAACCACAAAAGACTAGTGCATATTTAGGGTGCCCTATTTGGGTATTACAACCTATATCCTAAAACTAATCCTTATCTCACATGCATTTTATGTCAGTATTGCATAGTTTGGTAAATGTTTTTCCAAGATTGACTAGATCAAGACCAAATCCCATAACGCAATACCTAAATATGAAAATGATATATCAAGTGCAAGAAACATGTAAGTCAATATATGATTATTCACTTAAACATAGGTATTTCATTTTCTTCACAAAAAACTAGTCCCTTTTTTATGAACCTATATTTGGGTATTGCATAATTTGGTAAATGGTCTACAAATATTGATTAGTTCAAAACCCGATCCCAAAATGCAATACCCAAATATGATATATCAAATGCAAAAAACATGTAAGTCATTACCTATTTGATTGTAGACCTAAACATAGGTATTGCATTTTCTTCAAAAAAACAAGTCCTTCTTTTGCAGACCTATATGTGGGTATTGCAAAATTTGGCAAATGTTGTGATGTTGTTCTTTTGGGACACATGTGCAAGTACATTGCTTTATGGCAAAAATCCAATCACTATTTTGAATGCTTATACATGGGTATTGCAAATGTGGGTAAAATAAACACATATTGGTCACAAATGACAATTGCATGGTTCACAAAACATATGATACACAAACCATAAGCATATGGGTCATGACGCATATGATACACAACAACCATTATATTATGTTAATGTTTACATCATTTACTACCTAATATTTTTTACATATTCAAAAATTGCAAGACAATCTAATACCAACTACAAAATTGGTTTCTATCTCTTGAAATTAATAGAAAACTTAAATTTGTTCCTAAAATTAAGGCATCCACTTTTGAGTTGTAGCAAAGTAATTTTTTTTAATTGATGTTTTTTTGTTGACTATTTTTCAAGGGTTTGATTTTCTAACATCTTCCCCAAGTTCCAAATGGATTCCCAACAAGCTCATAATAGTGTGCCTTATTGTATCCCACACACTATTTGCCTTATGTTCAACTATTGCAATACATTTTGCCCAAATACACATGTACAAGAGTAGACAACAATTAATCTATTTTGGTATCGTCTAACATTTCAATTAATTTTTTCAATGATGAAGCCATCAAAGATGACCACATAAATTGAAAAAAAAAAACTCGAAGGGTGGCACAATCAATTGATATGTTCAAGGCACACTATATCACATATATAATGCTAATCTATTAAGTCTAACTCATCAAAGCCTTTCAAGCAACCCATGATTATTCAATTTTGATTAAATGTATTATATAACCTTCTTCATCCATAGGCAATGGGCATTAGTCTATTTTTGTAAACCATGTAAATACTTACTTTAGGTTGTGCATTTTGTCGATTACACACAAGGGTTTGGGTAGGGTAGAGGCACTACATATGGAGTGGAAGAAAACACACGCCCCCTCCCCATGGCGCACACCCTTTGTATAAATGGAATTGTATATTGAAAATAGTGGTAATTTGTGGATACTTTACACCAGAAAAAATGAGTGCAAAAGGTGAGAAAGTGTATGTTATTTACCATCAAATAAGTTGAACGTGCTCATTTCATGAAACCCCAAACCTTAAACCTTAAGTCCTATCACTTATTCCATAACAAAGAAAAATCTAAGTGCATAAAAGTAAATGTGAGAATGTGGGGAGCAATGACATCCAATTTCAATATAAATTCTTGAAGTAACATATTTCATAAAGCTCCAAAACCCTAAACCCTATCAAGCCCTAGCCCATAACCAAAAAAATGGCACATAGATAAAAAGATTAATGGGGAACATGGGGAGTGGTGACATTAGTTGGTAGTAATTATGGAACAAACCCATTCCATAAAGCCTCAAACCTTAAACCCTATCAAACCCTAGCCCATAACAAAGAAAATTGTAGTTACATCAAAATAAATATGGGAATGTGGGGCATAATGACATATAGTTGGTACCACTCCTTGAACAAATGGCATTTCCTAAAGCCCCAAAACCCTAAACCTTATCAAACCCTAGCCCATAACAAAGTTACAAAAGTATATACTAGGAACATGGGAAGTAATGACATCTAGATGCCATTGAATGTTGTCACTTATTTCATGGAACCCCAAAAAATAAACCACTAACACGACATTTGCTTAACATAAATTTATCTTGTTGTTTAAATATCTTTCATTAGTGAGCTTGTAACTATGATCAACTCCCAAATCAAACCAAAAAAACGTTCCTTTAAGTTATTCTCAATTTAGTAAGTGTTAACTAACGTTCTTGGGATATTGACTTTTTTCATTATAGGCAAAATGATTATTGCAAGATTTTGAAATTTGACTTACACATAAGGTATAAAAAAGAATTCTTCAATTTTTGGGACCAACTGGATATCAATTTGTTTGAATGGCTACCGCACTAGGATATTAGTATTTTTTTTGGTATGGATTAATAACCGTTGAGTATGCATAAAGGTTGGTTTTTGCAATAACCTACCTAGAACTAGACTCAATATGATTTTACATATAGGCCTTTATCTTGCAATGAAAGCTTGAAATGAAGATGGTAGCCATTAAAAGGCAAAAGGCATTGAACCAAATAATTGTTCAATTTATGTCCACTCATTGACAAAAGAAAACTATCGTCAAAAGCTAAGAGGGAATGACTTCACATATAAGTGAATGAACAAGATGATATAAGGTTTCTAGGCAAAAGACCAAAAAAAAAATTTACCCCCATATGTATGGAAGATTTACTAGTATAAATCTATATTGCTATTCATGTTTTTATTAAACATTTTGATGATATTTAGTTAAGATAAGTCTTTCTTGTTGTTCATGTATTTCATTTAGCATTTCAATGATTTGTATTTAATATAAATTTGCTTTAGACCTCACTCCATTTTTTCTCGAATTTACACTTTAAAATGAAAATATTTAACTTGTTCCAATTTCTTTTCAAATCAAATTATGAAAATTCACCCCAAATTTTTTTGTTGGGACTCTTGCTCAAAGGTTTATTTTGATGAATATCTTCCTTGAACTTTTTGACATTAATGATATATTGTCCAATTGATTATGTTCAAAGGATTTTTTTTTAAATCCACATTCATCAAAATGGCATTGTTTGGCAAGTCATCATATAATGGGTAGCCAAAAATATAAAACTGGATCCGTATAATATTTATGAAATTCTAGGACTTTTTTCCAACTAATTTTCTTCTATCAATAATTGTGTCATCTTCCACCCCACTATTTGTGCGAAGCAAATGGAAGATGAAAATGCAAAACAAGAATAGGGGTCAAGTTTTAGGGTTGAGTTGAAACTTATTTATCAATTAATTTATTAAAATTTATGGCCATAGAAATTGGAAAAAAATTATAATATATATTTAATCACATTGAATAGAATGAAAAGGCCCTTTAAGGAAATGATGAAAATTATATATTCATACAATGCCATTTTTTTTGAAAAAAAAGGGTTTTGCGTTAAGTTTTGCCATATTTTCACACATTTATACTTTAGGGGTTGCATTCTATCAGTTTTATATTGTTTCAATGGTTTTCTACAAATCTTTTGCCAAATTATATTAATAGTTGCCCATTTTTTAGGAAAGGGTATTAGTTCAGGCCAAAAATATGGTAATCATTTTTGGGAATAGAATTTGCATTTAAGAAGGTTCATCTGTTTTTGGTGTGGGGGGAGAAAAGGGGAGGAGAGATAGAATTATTTTTATTTTGTGTTCCCACCTTGTTCTTTGTGTGCTTTCACATGTTCATAGTGATTTTTCCTAAGTTCTCAATGTGTTGCTCAAGGGTGTTCCCAATAGCACCACACTTTTATCCCATATGGTTGCGCAAAGTCCTCCCTTCTCAAGTATATAGGTGGGCCAAAGGGTAGACACTACATCTTCACATACAAAATTTTTATTCCTTCCAAAGATTTTGTTTTTCTTTGGCCAATGAAGACGACTCATTGCAAAAAATTATAAAGGAACTTGGTGGGCACCTTTATCTAATCAATAGAAACTAATAGGTGCCCATAGTTCATGCCCTTGGCATTAGCCTAGGTTGCGAAAAGGCAATGAAGATGCTATGATGTTGTAACAATGATCCTGATGCACAAAAAGATCCTCGCACATGACGTTTCATTGTAGTGTTGAGCAAAGCAAGTTGGAGTAGAAATGACAAGTTATAACTTCTGTGCAAAATGACCTCCAACATGCACACAATCCCATTGCAATGTGGAGCAAAATGTTGCATAGGAGCAAAGTGGCGATTGGAGCAAAGTGTCAACTTGCAAAAGAAAGCATGGTGAGTAATGTTTGGATGAGCAATTCCATCAGCACCTGCTTGTAAGAGATGGAAAGAAACTCAAAATGGCGATGAGCACTCAATGTTAGTAGAAGGACACATCATTAATGTCGACTCATTGGTGGGGCAAAGAAATTAAATCTTGAAGATCTCAAGACCCATAATTCATCCATTATAATTGTTTACAACCCTAATTCACGAAAAAAGGCTATGTCATCCAACCTTTAACAAAGTCATCCATCTTGGGAACTATTGTCTACATTTATGTTCATCCATCATCTTCATAGTTTAAGTTGGAAGTTATTTACAATAGATATAAATACAAATGGCTATAATCTTTATCAAATATCATGCATACATGCATACATGCGTTTTAGGACATATGAATAAATAACCTTTGTTAAATAAACACCTACAAATTTCACACTTTTGAATTAACGTAAGCACATTTGAACCAAATATGCATGAATGCATCAAAAATAATGTTTTCACCAATTTCAATTCCTAGTAGTCTTCTAATCATGAACATTAAGGTGTTCAAAAAAATTGGGCATGATTGATGCATCTTTGATAAGGAAAAATGATTAAAAAAAAAAAAAACTTATCCACATGTTTTTTTGAAGTGCGTTAAACATGTAAAAGGACTCTTAAAAGATAATGATTTTGTATGAAATTTTTTTATTGAAACTTTGTAAGTATATAGATTTTTTTAAATGAAAAACTAATTTTCCAAATTATGGTGTTTGCATGACGATTTTTCAAAGTTGCGACCTTGCAATTTTTAAGCATTGTTTTCACATTACGTGGCTCTTTATTTCATGTTTTCACCCTTTGTGGAATTGAAGGCATAAAGTGCGGCTTGTGAATTGATACAATGCTTCCCCACTCCAATGGGACAAATTGCACTTGAAGGTTTGGCCATGGTTAAAAGGTAAGCCCTTCCAAGGACACATGTAATTTGGGGTGGAATGTGACCCTCTGATATGAAAACAAAGTTGGAACAATTGAAGGAATCCATTTGTTGAATCTTTAGGGTGAAAACAATTCCGAAGTTGTTCAAATACAATCCTAGACAGACCACTTATCAATAAATGCAACATGCGTTAAAATGCCAACTTGAAATAATTAGAAAAAACCTTAAGGTCTTGTTCTAGATCGTATTATTTGAGGAAAAATAGGAAATGACCATATAATTTGAGGTATAATGCAATGAGAATTGAGGTGGTGTTGGAAGACATGGGTGCATGAGAAAATGGTGCCAAAGCTTGGGCTCGCAAAAAAACTTCTTTTGCAAGTTTTCCTAATCACTTGTTAGAAAATGCTTCAATCAAATTTGTGTTTCCTTATGCCTTGTTGCCCTACCATGAAGGGGCAAAATGAAACACCATTAGGGTAACAAGAGGAGCAAGTGTTAAGTTGCCACATTGTACAATTCTTATGCTAACTTAAACAATGAAAAAAAAAATGCCATTTGTACATCACGTTGTAGAATGATGGGGATGTAGTTATATAATTGAAGATGACAAAAGCTTAAATGAAAGGACTCAAGGACATCCAATGTTCAAACCCATGTCCAAGCTGATGCAGGCAGGGTGGGGGTAAAGGAAGGTATTGAGTCGATATGATCACAAGGGTTTAAATTAAATGAATTAGATGTTTAATAGGAATGTTGATGACAAACTAACCTTTGATTAGTAATTGATGCCCATAGGTGGGGCATAAGACTTTAAGTGGAGGTTGAAGGTGTGATGAAGAAATGAAGGTAGGTTAGGGGGGTATGATCATGGCTAATTATAGGGACCAATAGAGTGGGAAGGGAAAAATGTCCTATCAAGGGGGTTTGGGAAAGTGTAAGGTTGGGACCCCGCATTGACATGAAGGGCTAGGGGTTGGTAGGGGAACTAGTAGGTGGTGTATGATTTGTTAGAGTTAGAACGATAATTAGTGGGCAGTTTGTGGTTTGCGTGGGGAATGATGTGGATGATAGGTCAGTGGTGGTGCATGATAAGGTAAATGGGTGATGGGAACTATGAGGTTCGATGAGGAGTGATGAGTTGGGGGACATGGGATGTTTGGTGCCCATGAGGTAGGAGGTTTACTATGGACATGAGTCCCATTTTCTAAGGGCTACTTATTACAACAATGCAATCCTAAACCTACAAAATTAATCACATAATACTAAACGAAACAAAAGGAAAAAGATAAGAAACTTTCCAATGAGTTTTTTGCTAGGGCATTATGCCAAGGTCAAACCTTAACTTCAGTATAGGCCTAGGTGTCAAGATCACTAATCTACTAGATTAACAAGACCTAAACATTCTAATACCAAAATATTAAAGTGGGACCTATTTAAGCAATTGCAGATCGGTCCCACGTTTTAAAAATTACCTATTTCAACATAGTAATTTTAAACCTATAAAGCCAATCACATAAAACAAGATAGATTAAATGGGAAAAAAATAATGAATTGTCACAAACAAGTAAGTCCTATTTCAAAAGATAGTTGAACTTTAATTTTGCCATAACCTTCGACATCATCATCTTTATTTTATTGGGTTTAACACAATCTATACACTTTTAAAATAATTATTGTGTAAGGATTATAAGCCCATAAACTTCTAATTTTTGATTTTTTGAACAATCCAACTAATGTAACACCCAATTTCAATAACAGAAAAACACCCTAGACTTAATATTTTGCGTTAAAAAATAAAATTTAAATTAAAAAAAAACATTTGTAAAAGGGAACCTTGTTTCTTGATTGGGGTGAGATGGGGAGAGGTTGGGGATTGAGTGTGCATAGGGCTAGATAATGAAAGCAGGTCAAATGAATAAGATTATAAAATATAAGTGTAGGTTTAGGGGGAGGAAAAGGGTTAATTTTTTTTTTCCCTTTTCAAGTGAATTGTTTTTAAGGTGGGGTGAGGTGGGAGGATAATGGACATATTCCCCCCCTTTCATTTCCAAAGGAGGATGGGAAGGGTGTTTATGGGGGAAGAGGGTTGAAAGTTTTTCCCCCTTTTCAAAGGGGTTTTTTTGGGTGGCATGGGGAGATGGGAGGTTTGGATGTTTTTAGGGGCGAGGCAAGGCCAAAACCTTTGAAAATATGCAAAATTATTGAAAAAATAAGCTTTAACTTTTGAAGAAGAAAATAAAACTTTTAATGAGATATAGTTTGTGTTCAAGCCAATTTGGTGCAATTTTGCAACATGTCTTTTTCTCTTTTGCCATAAAAGAATAAAAGAATCAGGTTTTTAGCAACAATGGAAACCATGAGATAAAGAAAAACATTATAAAGCATTTATTCTAGAGCAAAGGTGTTTCGGAATTGATTCAACAAGTTACAATATTGTAATATTTTGGTGGCTTCAAAACAAATTATCATAGGATCTCTTCACATCCCTTGCCTTCGTAGTTGAAGCATGAACGAACTCCACCATTTGCACTTCCATAGAATCCTCATGGTCTAAGGAATATTCCACTTTGATTTCATCAACATACACCCCCTAATTGGTAAATGGATTCATGATTGACATGACATTATTTAGTAAATCTAATCACAACTCCATCAATAGGCATTGATGTTTCATGTACAATTTGAACATCTTTCCCAAATTCCACTATGTCACAACATTTGGTTGGTCATTAGTTAAGATGCCCTCCAAAAATGGATGATCAACAATGACAGCTCCTAAATTCAATTGATATTTGGTGAGGATGCTTCTCAAATTCGATTGACCAAGGGTAATTCCTTTTGAATTCAATTGACCAGTGGTATCCATGCAATCCAAATTTAGTTGGTCTTCCTTATTATTGAGGTTGGTTCCATCCCTTCCAAGTTGAGATGCATCATTCAAAGAGAAATCATGTAGTATATCATCCAATTCAATCTATTGATGAGCCTATGCATTGGTTTGAATGGTATTCCCTCTCCTGGATTGATGTTGTCATTTGAAATGTTTCCTCTTACATGAATTCCTCTACAACATGTGGAATTTCTTTTTGTGACAATGGCATTAATAATTTGATGCCTATTGTTGATGGCATCAATGGTATGTAAAATGTTTTTTTCCTTGTGTTATTTAGGTGTTAAAGGTCTAATTGGTAGTTTTTTATCTTCTTTTGTTTAATCGAGTGTAATATAGTGTTTCACCACCATGGTAAGAACTGGATTGAATGAATTGTTCCCTACCTTCCTTTAAACTATATTCATTTCCTTATGCAACTACAGTTTGAACCATTCAACCCAATTGACAACACCCTTTTTCATTAGCACTTACTATAGACAACAAATTTTTAAAATGTAATGATTACCTTGTCGAAATGTTGCAACCTTTGCTAATGCAGTTAATCGCATTTGCATTCTAGAAATTCAAAATGTAACTTGAATCCTACTTGTAGTGCTCTTCTTTTGCACTACAAGGAATTTGCATATTAACAACTAGTTTTTTCAATTAATTGTCAATTGTAAATGCCACATGTGACTATAATTTGCTTTAGTTGCCTAAAATAAGTTGTATAAAATTTTAATCACAAAAAACAATATGTGGCACCAAGTCACAATGGCAATCGCATGAAGATGTAACTTACATGAACATTTCATCCATCCAAATTAGTTTATGTGGCACTATCATTTTGCAACTACTTTTAGAATTAAATAAAGTAGTCACATTAATTTTATATATATATATATATATATATATATATATATATATATATATATATTATTTAAATATTAAATATGAAATTATTATTTTTGTGTATATATATATATATATATTATATTGTTGATAATTTCATTAATTTCAACTTACCGCTGTTGATCATAATGCATGCCATGTCATTTGTGAAGATTGATCCTTGGACCACAAGGATTGAGATCAACTCCTTTACCACTAAATCATCACTTTTTGTGACAATATGGCAATGTGCATTATATTTATCCTACTTGATTCAAAACATTACACAAGACATCATTTTCAATATTTGATATCTTATTGATAATTTGTTCAAATGGCAAGATTTATGGTTTATGTTAAAGGTTTTCTAATAATGTACACAACTATGTATTTTTTCTTTCAAAAATGTAAATTAAATTGAAAATAAAAATACTTGAATTTTGTTATTGAATACCATTTCAATGACCATTCCTTGGAAAAAATTAATTCAAGCACATGATTTATGAATGATTTTTTTTATGGATAATATAATAACAAATAAAATCTTATATTTTGGATCTTAAACTTTCATCTAATTTTGAAAATTACATTATACAATTTTTTTTTTACATATCATAATTTTAATACTAGAATTTAATTTAGATGTGTGATATATAATTTATTCACATATACTATTCATAAATGGATATAAATAAATTAAATTAAAAAATAATAAAATATCTGATATTAATTTTTTAAATGTGAAATATTAATATTAATTTTTAATTTTAATTTTTAAAAATCAATTAATGCCATCTAATTGATTGATTTTATGGAACTATAATTTTTTTACTGTTAGATTTATAATATATAAATATAAAAATAAAAATTATGATTAAAAAATGTAAAAGTATATTATATATATTTTCACATCTTAAACCTCTATTTGATTTTAAAAATAATGTTGAATATTTTTTCTTACAATATATTATATTTTACTACCAAATTTTAATTTAGATATATGATATATAACTTAGTCACATATAAGCTTTATAAATGGATCATAAATTAACCTTAATACCAAGCCTAATAACTAGATTAATTACATACTCTACCTAATTAAATAATTAATTTATACAAAAACGTTATCACATATTAATTACCCCTACTATTTATTATTTAATCCATGTACATACTTCTTACAATATATCTTACTTAATTACAATCTATTATCTAGCTTAATTTATAAATAAACTAATTGCATAGCCTACTTAATTAATTAATTTAAACATAACATTATTTCATTCAACACAATAAAACACCTATTAATAATTAGCCTCCTTATATATTAGTACCCAATACCTACTACTTATTACCTAGCCTACCTAATTAATTAACTAATTAAAAAAATTATGACATATCAACACAATAAAATCTAATGTTGGAAATTCCAAATAATCATCCATATTTACCATTGCCATGGGTCTTCTAAAGTTTTACAAAACTCCCAAACCTACTACAAATTTGATGGTTAATTCATTCAAGAAAGATAAGGAAAAAAATTAGATGACAAAATTCAACAATTTCATTGGCCATCAACTCATTTTTGTTACATTTAATTTCATGTACATTTGTAGCTAGGATCTATAGTCACAATTGAAGTTGAATAAAATTCCATGTGGTGTTTAATGGCTTATGAACCACATTCCAAGTCACAAAAACAAATACATTTTCATCTAATTTGAAATGCCACTAAAAATAGATGATATATGTTCACTTTTCATCATCACTTTCATCCAAAGTGACATTAGTCACAAGTAATAGTTGCATATGTAAGTACAAACCATTTTTTAGTTGTTTTTACGACTATAAGTTGTTTTTACCATGGTGCCATGGAAGATCATCACATCAATAGTTGAAAAAATGGTTGATTTGGACATAAGTTGCAAATGTGTGGGTTGGTATGGACAAAATTCCTTATAGTGTTCCTTCAACAAAAACTTAGAAACTACAAATGATCTTTTTGATCATAAGGAGCTTGCGAAATTCATTAAGTTTCGCCCTAACCACCCAATTGTGATCCTCCATAATTGCCCACATTGTAATGTACATGCATGTTGGAAAAGGGATTTGATCCAACAATGCATGTTGAATCTCCACATGTTGTATCCTTGGTTTCAAATCATTTCATATGTTTGGTTCCAAAAGACGTCCCACCTTCGAGATTATGCTTCACCATGGCTAACTCCAAGGCTTTTCCTTGTAATAATTGAAGTTCATGTTCCATAATACAAGAATTGTACTCACAGTTGGTAGACACAATAATTGTTTGATGATGCCAACAAAAAAATAATTGAGATGTAAATGACATATTGACTATTCTATCCCTATTCTCCCTTTCATTGTTTTCTCTTCTAGAAATCCATTACATTTGGCATGTCAATATTTCCAAATTCTAAAAAAAATTTACTTTGACTCCTCGTCAATTTACTCTTCTTTTATAGTAATAAACATTCGAAAGTTTGTAGATTGCAAAGTTTTTTCAATGCACTTCAACTTCTCCCAATGATCTATTACATTAATATGAAGGTGTAAAAAAAAATATTGTGCCCAACATTTGAACATTTGGGTGTTTGTCGTTTTATCTTCCATTCTAGTTCTAAATCCAAAGATAACCAAAGATTTTCCTATGAAGATGTGTATATACTGATGTTCTTTTCCACTTTTAACACTATTGTTCTTGCTTGTTTTCTGAATTGTGGTGAAAAAAATTATTTGTTTTGTTGTTTCATGTTTTTTTTGTTATTCAAAATATTCATTATGATGTTGTTCCCACTATATTTCTACTTCCACTACAAGGAATCCTATTCATTCGAACCCATGCATTGCGACTTGTGTCAAATCAACCATTTTTGTGACTATGGATGCAATTTGTCCTTTATGGCACTTGGTAAAATTGACTTGTAGTCGCATAAATGATTAAAAAGTGGTTTGTAGTTGCATATGCAAGTTATACTTGTGACTAATGTTGATATGGATGAAAATGAAGATGAAAAATACACTTATATCATCCATTTTTAATGGCATCCCAAAATAGATCAAAATGTAGTTGTTTTTGTGACTTGGAAGGTGGTTCACAGGCCATTGGACACCATAAGGCATCTTTTCAACTTGATTTGCAAATAAATCTTAATTGCAAATGCACATGTAATTAAATGTCAAAAAATAAAGAGTTGGCTAATGAAATTGTTGGATTTAATGGTCTAACTATTTTTTCTCAATTATTTTGAATGAACTAACCATTAAATGTGTGGTAATTTTTGGTGGGTTTGTGAAAATTTTAAATGGCCCATGGCAATTAATCTTAAAAATAAAGGTAGGTAATAGGTCATATGTATGTGGGTTAAGTAGTTGGTATTTTATCATGTTGATATCTAATTTTTTGAATTAAATACTTAATTAAATAGGCTATAAAATTTATTTATTGAATAAGTTAGGTACTAAAAATAATTTATGATCCATTTATAAATATCATATTTAAATTAAATTGTATTGGTAAAATTATTATATATCAAAAAAAATTTATAATATAATTTTTAGAATCAAATGAAAGTTTAAGATATGAAAGGTATAGTTATTTATTATTATATTATTCATTTATAAATCATGTGATTGAATTAATTTTTTCCATGGAGTGGTCATTGAGATTATATTCAATAACAATATAAGTTTATTTTACTTTTTCAAATCATTTTATGTTTTAAAGAGGAAAACATATATTTGTGTACATTATTGAAAGAACTTTAAAGAATATATTTGGATAATGTTGCAATGTTTAACGTCTAATGTTGTTGTCATCGTGACAATTCCACAATCATTGTACAAATCATCACCATAGATCATTTCCTTCTTCATTGTAAACTACAAGTTTGAAGATTGAAAAATATTTGAACTTGGCAATATTAAAAGAAGATTTTTGGACAATTGTGTATTTTGCTAAACATGTGTAATGATATGTTTTGAAGATGGCAATTGTTAAAAATACTTCTATGTTAGATTTGTTATGGCAAATTGATTCAAATTGATTAGAACTATTTTTCTTCCAAGTTTAATGTTACATCAAATGTTGAAGAATGTTTAAGAAAACATAATAATCTTTACTACTACTATTTATTTCAAAATTGCTTTAGCTCTTTATTATTTATGTCAATGTGAAAATTATGATTCTAGAGTTTATCATGTTATTGTTTAGGTCAATGAAATAGAAATGTTGATTCCAAGCTCTATCAAGTTCAATGTTCAAATGGTAGATTGTTTGAAATTGATTAGAACTTTTCTTTTTCAAGTTTAATGCAACATCAAATTTGTAATTGAAATGAGGAATGTTCAATGGAAGGTAGGCCTAATTGTTATTATTTAGTTCAATGTTGTTGTATAGTACAATTAAATTGAAATGTTGAATTGAAATTCCATCAAATGGCAAACTAATTCTTCTTTATATTTATGTTGTATGTAAATTCCATCACTTTCTATTTGTAGATCCTTCAAGTGGATTTGATGCACCCCGAAGCTCCTTGATAGATTCAATTACGAGTCCCAGGTGAACACAACAAAAAGATAAGGAGTTGGAGTATGGTCCTTAACTCATAACACTTCAAGGTAGAGGGGCGTGCTGGAGCTTCAGGATGGAGACTAGGATGAGTGACAAGCAGTTCAATTATTCACATTGACTTGCAAAAACCAAACAACAAGTTGGAACACCTTTGGTGCATGGACTAGCCACGAGCAAACACAAACTCACAAAACTCATCAGGGCCCAAATTTGGGGGAAGCCACCACCTTCCCCCTTATAGTATTATTTGTGCCTAACCACGAGTCAACACCTAAATGTCAATTTGCCTAGGGACTCCCAAGTTGGGAATCCTAAAATTCCTGAAATTCCCAAAATTGAGACTCTTACAACTTTGAAAGCCCATAACTTTGTGTGCAGACCTTTGATTGAGATGAGGCCTGAAGCAAAGCTTTATCCCTTGTCAAAAGATTTTTAACAATATGTAGCACGTCATCTGCACGCAAGGAAATCAGGGCGATTCTTAACTTTTAGTGGTTGTTTTAAATACCTAAATGGATAATGCGAGCCCATTTTAGACATCTATGTTTCAAGAACTTTTCGATGGTATAAGGAACTCTTCAATCTAATGAATTTTGACCGTTGCAATTTCTTTTTAAAAATTTGGAAGTCCATTGGGACTCCAACTTTCAAAGTGAGAGCCCACTTGGGAGTGTGTGGGTTCGTTCCCTCACACTCTCCTGCACTCCCAGGAGCATGAAATGTGACTCCCATGCTTCACTCTTGGCCCGCACTTTTGCAAGCCCTTAATTTGGTCGTGAGCCTAAGGTTAAGGTTACAACAAGATTGGAACATTAATATTTCTAACCCCATGGAACCTCAATCACATTATAAAAATCTTCATTGAATCATTTTGGCAAATGAGTTTGTCCCGCTCTTCCATTGCCAAATCTTAATAGGAAGTGTTATGATTAATGCCTTTGTAATAATCAAATATCTTCTTATGATCACCATTATTGTAATTCCACTTGTCCTTGCACATCTTGTCAATTCCTAGAGTTTTTGAATGTGTGATTAGTTATAGGTCCTTTAATAATTTGTTCCATTACTACATTGTAAAAATGGTGTTTACTTGTGGATCAACAACTTCCTTCAAAGTGATGTGCTCCTTGTGTTTACAGCTAATCAAGGCCATCACCTTCTCATGATTCCAATTCATGTCAATGTGCTAGCAAGAAGAACCTTCATTTCTTCTACCTCTATTTTTCATATTGCCTAATGAATTGTCTCTTGAATTTTCCATTACATCCATTTCCTTTTTGTTCAAGTTACATTGTTGTGAGGTATTTCCACCTCCTTTGCTTTTACCATGTCTTCTACTATTTTCTAGTGTTCATTTAACTCTTGTTGAATTGTCCATTTTTGCTACAAAATCTATGATGATGGCGTTGTGAAAGATATAAACATGAAGATGGCAAATGTATAGAAATGAATGCACTGATGTTGTGAAAGGCATATAATTAAAAAAATGGTAAATGCAAAGAAATAAACACAATGTTATAACACAAAGAAATAGATGTAAAAGTGCAATTGCAAAGTTCACATGTAAATTGTGATGGTGATGATGCACAAATGAGGCACAAGTGCAAAACTTAGAAACAAATTACGATGTTAAGGCATGGGTGAAGCACAAATGTAAAACTCAAGGATGATGATGAGGTGTGGGAAAACAACAATTATCAATAAGTGACATTGTCAATAAACTATGAAATAAGATTCCAACTATTAGGTGATTGGTGGTGTTAAGGATTGAGATCTTCATTTTTTGAAACTTTTAATCATCATTATAATAAATTAAAACCTTACTTAACTTTAAAAGTTAAATCTATGATAATGGTGCTATGTCATTTGCAACATTAACTATTTACAAATAATTTTCTCCCTATTTGAGTATAGTTAATTTTCATTTGTTTTATCAACCACATTATCTTCATATTTAAATGTACCTTTAATCTAAGAATTTTTTTCCTATGTGTGTTAGTGGGATTTTGTTGAACCAAAATTATATATGAATTGTTTATAATAAACAACCCTATTTTTTAGTAGTTATTTATCAAATTATCGTTCTCTAACCCCACATGTGTTTTAGGGTTTTAAATACATATGTGAATATATCCCATTTCATTTCCTTGAAAAACTCCATGAAGCAAAGATATTCATTATTTAACTTAATTGGATCAAAAATTGTAATTGACACCCATGTACATAACACCGAAAATGTGGAAATATATTTTTTAACACCAAAAGAAATGGGGTCCCACCATCATTTTTAATTTAGCAAATTTGTCACTTGGAAATTAAATAAAAATCCATGATGACTCACACAAAGGAGATTTGTGAAAAAAAGTTTTTCAATCGCCAAATTTTGAGTAATTCTTCTTGTGAAATATGATGCCTAGTGTGGTTACATCACAAATTGAAAAAAAACCCCCGCAATTTCAATGTGTCAAATTCAAAAAAAATCAAAATTTTTTTTAAAAAAAATTATTGTAAAATAAAAACTTGTGATGTAATATTTTGCAATTGAAAATAGATATTACCAACTATTTTTATTTTGATGTAAAATGACTATTTTGATGTATCATCACATTTTTTGTTTTTTCCCCCAATCTATTGATTTCACAAAAGAGGAGAATATTTTCTAGAAAAAAGTCTATTTTCGTTGTGATTTTATTGAAAAAAAAAACTATCCTAAAATACAAACTTGCACAACATATGTCCAAAACTACTATTAAGAAAACATACTACACATTATTTTCCCTAAGCATTTCCATTTTGAGTATTGGATGTGATTTATTAAAATAATATGGACATTATCAAAACATGATGCAAAGTATAAATGCATATGTCAGACAAAATACACCATCATAACATTTGCAATACAAATGTTTTTATTAAGGTGGAAAATGGGGTTACATTTTATCAAAACCAATGACAATGAGGATTTACATTGCTTATTGATTTTGGACACCATGTCTTCATATGCTTTTGAACACAATGGTAAAGGTATTTTACTTTACAAAATATTCCACATTTGAAAATCATAATTATAGGTGCAAAATTCATTTTTGATCACACCACAATTGATTAAATGTTTCACATCTTTTAGCCTCTTGATAAAGTTTGCCATGAGTTGTAGATATTTGCCAAATGCACATTTCTTGGAAGCAAGGTATTCAAAAATTGTTTCATACATTGCTAGATAGCAAAAAAATGATTTGATGTCCTACAAGATTACCATTAGGAGCAATGAACAATGTTTACAAAATTCCACTTTATCCAACATTCCTTTGATTCCTTTGATTTGAATGCCAGTTTTTCTTCAAAGTTGTTACAAATTATATGGTAATTTCTAATATTCCAACTTCTTTTTTCCAATTTTCACCAAATAATATTTTTAAAACACAAGCTAAAATGCGTGGGCATTCTTCCAATTTACCTTGAAGATACACCTTTTTGGCCAAATGGTCTTTAATTAATACAAAGATACTCCCACACATTTCGAAAACACTTTCTTTCAAGATCATGTCCTTCACTAACTTTTGTTCCAATAATGTCAAATTTTTTATTATCACATTTTCATTGATTTTTCTCATTACAGCTATGAGAATTTGATTATCTAGCAAAAAAATTAATACTTGAACTTTATCTTTCTTTTATAAAAAAAATTTCAAGTATAAGAATTCACATTTTTTCTATGTAAGGCTAGCAAATTTGGACATTTTTTTGAATAATGTTTCATCTTTCGACACTTATAACATTGAATTATTGACAAGTCCTTTTCTAAGTTTCTGTTCTTGCTAGACCTTGGTTGTAGTAGATGGAGGTTGAAGTGGTTGATTTGGTTTATCATTTGCTCCATGGCTAACTCCATGCCAGAGTTCACCTCCAAATGCCGTTGTCATGACTCAGGTTTATTAAAAGAGTGAACCATTTTGGCCATGGATTGCATAGTTGGTCGTGGAACTTCTTTTATGTTTTCAAATCTTTTCGGCCACCTTTGCCACTTCATTAAATGTTTCCACTTGCTCATGTTTCATTTGTTGTCACATCTTTGACAACAACCCAATGGTGAAATGTTTTAACACCAATGTATTGATTCAAACAAAGATTATATTGATTCATTTATGGCCTTATGCTTTAAGACACCCCTGAAATTTATTTTGTAATTTCATTGTTTTTTCCTTATACTCTTTCACCAACTCTAAAGCCCCCTGAATTAATTGATTCAATTCAAGTTTTAAGTTTCAATATATATTTTTCATAGATAATTCTTTCACAAAGGCCTTAGTTATGTCATTCCACGATCCTTTCAAAATTTCTATCTATTATTCAAACCAATGTGAATTTTTAAAAAAATTAATTAGCTAATCTATAACTATTCAAAGCCTAGTACCAATACAAGCTCTCTTATATTCCCTTAAAAATACTTTAGGGTCCTCACCTTGCTTCCTTTAAAAATTGGAATAACTATGTGGATTGAAAAAAATTCTTTTATAAAAGAAAACACACACCAAATTAATTAATTCCTTTTGACTAATTATCACCTAACTTTCATAGTTTCTTTTCATGAATCCAAAAATTCTCAATAGCTCGAACCACATTCGTAAAATTCTCCTTACCCTTTCAATGTAATTTTCAAAAAAGGACCAAACATTTCCAACCTTGTAATTATCTTATTTAAATGTTTAAATTAAAAGACAACATTTACAATATCATAATCATCAAAAGTATCAATGACACATTTAGTCCACATGACATGCAAATTATTGGTTCTAACATAGTTTTAAATTGCTTCCTTCCTGTTAAACTAAATGAGTAAATGTTGTTCCGGTGTAATCACCATTTGGCATTGCCTTATAAGTTCAGGGTCAAATTGGGGTTCAAATTTTTCCCATCATTTACGTAGTCACAACATTAACACTTTTAGTTCATTTATAATTTCAAGATCTTCAACAAGTCTCTCAATGAGTCTTTTAATGAGTAAACTTGGCCTAGTAACTTCTAATGTCAATGATGGACAATACTTATCTTTTGAAATCTACATGCTAGGAGAGTTGGAAGCATCTCTTAATGTTGACATTAATGTTTTGCTCAAAAGATTAGTCTTAACATTCAAACATATATTTATTTATTTATTTTTCTAAAAAGCCTACTACATTTTTTACATTGGAAATTCAAAAGTTTCAAGAATAAGGTTTCAACAGGGTCCAACAAATATGAAATTATTTATGTGTGATGAATGCCTATTATTGTTTGTGGACCTTTTTATTCACATTCTTTCATATGGATTAACAAGTTGTGCATGTAGCCTTTCTATGTGAAACTTATCAAAATTTCACAAATTTAATTCTAGTCGGTGCCTAGGATTATAAGCGAGATCTAAAAAAAAACATGGGTTCAAACATAATGATTCATGCTTATGGTTTTTATGA
>Ga0209611_10005721_pt1 | contig 20677 bp, 22 predicted proteins | sample S1TSphgellanicum_3_FD_187693 | JGI IMG/M metagenome (GOLD analysis project Ga0209611, IMG submission 187693) | Host-associated microbial communities from peat moss isolated from Minnesota, USA - S1T2_Fc - Sphagnum magellanicum MG (SPAdes) (version 2) | ecosystem: Host-associated > Plants > Peat...
TAGAAGTTCCGTTTATTTCTCATAAATACCCGGAGAGTGAAGGGAGAGGGTAGGGGGAGTGGGGAGTGGGGGGGCAGGGGAGTGGGGGAGCAGGGGAGCAGGGGAGCATGGGAGCAGGGGAGCAGGGGAGTGGGGGGAGGAAAAAAAGGTGAGAGCCCTTACAGGAGTGGGAACGAAATTTTTCAATGCCCGATGCCCGATGCCCAATGCCCGATGCCCAATGCCCAATGCCCAAAGAATTTCAAAATGGGATAAAAATGGCTTCCTCTCGATCCCATCCAGTACCTTGACAAAAGTCATCTATCCAATTGGCAAGCTTACAAACTTTATTGGTAGGTGATAGATTTGCTTGATGATTTGGAATATCTTTTTGCTCCATGCTCACAAGTTTGTCTTGGCTTTCGATCTCGCAGGTATCGGCAATTGGGATCACAGCATCGCTTTGGGTATTGAAAATGGGGAGTGCGTAGGGGTGGGGTAATTCCGCCTCTACAGGAAACTCAATACCCTCTCTGGGGTAATGATGCACTGGGGCAGAAAGATTTTCTTCTCTGGTTGTGGGCGTAGATGTGGGGCAGCTTGTTGCCAGACATCGCCTATGAGGGTCTATCTTGGTAGCAACCGCTATCGGGATCACAGAATGAGTTTGATTTTCTATCTTGGTAGCAACTGCAACTGATGATAAGGGTTTGTTTGTGATTTCATTCCTCGTAGCAAAGGTAATCGGGATCACAGAATGGCTTTCCACCTTGGTAAGTGCAATTGGTGTAGTGGGTTCGCTTTTGTTTTGCACTTCGGTAGCAATGGCGATCGCGATCGCAGGTTTATGTGGAATCGGTTTTGCAGGAGATTCACTACGATCTTCAGCAACAGGTGTCACCGATGACATAGACTTGTCTTTTAGTTGAATTTTGGTGGGAGATGTATTGGAAGCTAAAGGTTCGCGATTGTCCGCGTGGGTTTGGCTGCAAGGCAAAGCCTCTTGCGGCTGCGGCTCCGGTGTTACGCGATCGCGTATATCCTTGGAAGGGGGCTTTGCGGTGACGAATGTATCCACAGAAAACTGGCTAGGATCTTGGTTTTCAGCTACAAAATTATCTTTTACCAAATCTAACTGCTCTTCAGGATTAAAGTTGAGACCTAAAGCAGTAACTATTTTGTCTGGATTGTTATTTAAATCCAAGATAAAAGGAAAAATCTGCTCCAACTGTGGTTCCAAAGCAGATAGACTCGCCAAAATAAAACTAGAGGAAGGACGACGCTGACCATCATAAGTTGTCCAAATTCGCATTTTGACAAGCCAAGAGCGATTTTTATAGTAGTAGCTGACCCACTTGATTTTCAAAGATTGACGTAGCTGCTGAATATTCATTTTTATGTCCCACTTCAGTCAATAAGAGTCCAGTCCTCTACAAGATATTCATAAACCTTATGCCTGAGGATGAAACCGATAATAGAGCATCTGTGTCACTCTTTGACCACGCATTAAATGCTGTTCTACTACCAGGGGAGTGGGGAGTAGGGAGTAGGGAGTAGGGTGTGGGGTGTGGGGAACAAAGGGGCCCCCAAAGCGTGATTAGGGGCGATGCCCTATGCCCTATGCCCATCTTTATGTGTCCTGGTGTACGCAGTTCATGACGGCTACTAACTACTAACTACTCAAAAGTCCTTTTGATTGTAGCCATTCAGGGTTGAATATGCGCGACTGGTAACGGGAACCGCTATCACACAGAATCGTGACGATGGTGTGTCCCGGTCCCATTTGTTTCGCCAAAGCAACGGCTGCTGCAACGTTAATGCCTGTGGAACCACCCATGAACAAGCCATCTTGCCGCAGCAACTGGTAGACTACTCGTATAGCTTCCTGGTCGTCGATGCGGATAGCATCATCGGCTGGTGCGCCTTCCATATTAGCTGTGATCCGACTATTGCCGATGCCTTCAGTGATAGAGTCGCCTTCTATGTTAATTTTGCCAGTTTTGATATAGCTATAAAGTCCGCTTCCCATTGGATCGGCGACAACGCACTTAATCTGAGGATTTTTTTCTTTCAGGTACATAGCCACTCCTGCGAAGGTTCCACCAGTACCCGTAGATGTTACCCAAGCATCTACTTTACCATCTGTTTGTGTCCAAATTTCCGCTCCGGTAGTTTCGTAGTGAGCGCAACGATTTGCTAAATTATCAAATTGATTCGCCCAAATGGCGTTTTCCATTTCCGCTGCTATCCTACCAGATAGTTTAACGTAGTTGTTGGGGTCTTTGTAGGGTACGGCAGGAACGGGGCGAACTTCTGCGCCTAATGCCCTCAGGGCATCCATCTTTTCTTGTGACTGCGTGTTGGGAATGATAATTAGACATTTATAGCCTTTAGCGTTGCAAATATGTGCTAGCCCAATGCCTGTATTGCCTGCGGTTCCTTCTACTACCGTGCCACCAGGTCTGAGGACGCCTTTTTCTTCCGCGTCTTTGATCATGTAGAGTGCGGCACGGTCTTTGACAGAACCGCCAGGGTTAAGAAATTCTGCTTTGCCAAGGATTTCGCAGCTAGTCTCTTCGCTAAAGCTGTTTAAGCGAATCAGTGGTGTATTGCCGACGGTGGCAACAAATCCATTTTTGATATCCATTATGAAGTTACCTTATTGACTACCTATGCACCATAGCCGCTCAAAAGACAGTCTCTGTTGAGATCCCAAAAGATACCTTAGATTCCCTCAAAAAAATAGCCCAGAATCGAGATATGTCTGTTGAAGCCTTACTCAAATTTTATATTGGGCAAGGTTTACGACAAGATTTAGCCAAATTATTTTCTAATCGCGTGCTATAGGCAACGGCTCAAGTCCTTACACGACATATTCAATCAGCAGAAGAAATCTCAGATATTTTACCAGAAATTCGCTCTGAAACAAGTCGTTAGTGCGGTTCGCCCTTGGCGTTAAGCTCAGCTTATCGCCCTATTATTTGCTGGTTCTACCTAACCTAAAAGTGATCGCTACATCACAGGCAAGAATATATCGCTATATTCTAAACACTGGAGATTCAGGATGTGCTGGATTCGGGATTAAACGCTGATTTTTACAATCCACATGTAAATCTAACGTTTCCAATACAGTCTGACCAATCAGCACCTCGTCACCTGCAACTAATGCAGCTTCAGTGGTTTCACGTCCCTCTATTTCAATAATCACAGGTTCTGTCAAACCGACCGATTCCTGTCTGCCGTCAGCGTACTTAGCTAACTGCTGACCCCGAATTCTTAAACCAAGTTGCTGCACTATATCCATCGGCAGCACAGTGCGTACTGCACCAGTGTCTACAAGTGCTTGTGTCTCATATACACGCAATTGATTTGGGTTAAGCAGTCCTCGATTGACCAAAACTTCATCCACAGCATTCGTTAGCTTTACCTGGACTCGAACTTCTCCCATACTCTCATTGACTACACGATTAGAACGATTGAAATCTAGCATTAGCTGTGCCCTCCTCTAAAGTGGTTGATTTAGATAAGTCATAAAAGCATGAGCTTGGACTGATAACTTGTGCGTTTGATACCAAGCGTAAGCGTTGTTTGCAACTATCTGTCTGGCTGATAAGTTCATCGTGTGCTGATACTTGTCCCCTAGCCAATAGTGTTTCCCTGCTTCCAGACCATCTACATTTTGTCCTTCATACCATATACCTATAGGCAGCACTCTATGGGCGCAGTAAGCTGCAAAAATTGTTGATTTGGCCAGGAATTGGGTATGATAATTCAAAAAACCTGCAACTGAGTTTGATAATAAGCTGCTGATTTCTTGAGCAGGCTTGACTCCCAAGCACACAACAGGGATATTATTAACTGGTTCGATCTCAAAATCTAGCGCAGGACCAATATCTAAAATTTCCTCAATTTCCAACTCGCGACAAGTCAGCTGCAACGCTAATCGTGATCGCTGATAAACAAGGTTACGTGGTCCGCGACCGCCAAACACTACCAACCGTCGCGGACGATCTACTAAACGAGGGAGATGTTCCGGCTCACCTACATTAGAGAAAACTGGCAAAGCCGGAATTGTAGAGTGTTTTCCTTGACTGAATTTACTGATAATCTCAGCGTATCCTTGCTTACTGGTAACACAGTGATCGCTCAAACGAACCAGGCGTGCAGCTAAATTTCTTTGCAGTGGTGATGTCCAAAACTGACTTGTCCAAATTGCACCGAAAGCATAAACTTCGTGAAACATGGTTACCAAACGTCGGCTGTCCGCAGCTTTGCGCCAACGTTCTAAGCCTTCCACCAACCAAACTGGACAGCCACGCTTCGCATAACCATAGCCGACATAATGCAAAAGGACTGTAGTTCTTAAGTGTTGGTCGTTAGGTAGCAATTCTAACAGAGCCGCGCTAGAGCGTTCTGTCACCTGCTTAACGGCAAACCCCTTCACAAAAGCTTGATTAGACCAATTTGGTTCTCCAACCACAAAGTCAGTCACCAAACCAAAATCCTGACGCAGTTGTTGAGCTAAGTTCAGCCCATAGTCTCCCAATCCATCAACAGATGGAGGTAGACGGGGAACAATTGCAGTGATCAGATTTGGGGAACTCATTATCTAATTCTGCCTATGCCCATAAAACTGTCCTTGTGTTGGTCATTTTTTTGTATACTCTCGGCGGTTGCTAATTGCTAATTGCGAATTGCTAATTCAGTCTGACCTTAGCTATTACTTCTGAGAAACTTTTTGCGCTACTTGTAAAGGCTCAAAACACCAAAAATGGGAAAAATGTATCCGCCATGAAAATTTACATTCTAGGCACGGATGAACTATTAATAGAACAAGCGAAAAATTTGGGAGTGCAGGTGAAAGTACTGAAACTACCAGAAGAGTTTAGCCGACTGGGTGACAGTGCTTTTAAAGGTCATAGTAAAGCTATGGCAGTATTGATATTGCTATTAAGACTCGTCAAAACTTTGCCTAGCATCGGGAAATATTTGAGGGAATTTCATGGATTGCTGCGGGAACTCAAGCCAGATTTAATTCACTCTAACGGGATTAAAACTCATTTACTAATTGCATTGGCTGGAGTGAAGGGTATACCTGTTGTTTGGCACATCCACGATTTCTATGGATCGCGACCTTTAATGGCATGGGTTTTAAAATGGATGAGCGATCGCGCCACCTTTGGAATTGCTGTTTCCCAAGCCGCAGCACAAGATGCCAGAGTGACACTACCTCGCTTACCAGTTGAAGTCATTTACAATACCGTAGACGTAAATCACTTCTCACCTAATCTCTCCACTCTTCCATCTTCCCATTTTCCTCTCCGGGTTGGACTAGTAGCTACCTTCGCTCGTTGGAAAGGACATGATGTTTTTTTGGAAGCAGCAGCTAGGTTGATGCGATCGCGTCCTGACCTAAAGGTTCGTTTCTGTATTGTGGGCAGACCGATATATAAAACGCAGGGTTCCCAATTTTCTGAGCAGGAATTAACAGACAGATCCTCACTGCTTGGGATTAAAGACAAAGTTTATTTTCTGGGTTTTCAAAAGAACATAGTCGAAATTTACCGTTGGTTAGATATTGTCGTTCATGTGAGTACCCAACCAGAACCCTTTGGGCTGGCGATCATAGAGGCGATGGCGTGTGGCAAACCAGTGATTGTCTCGCAGGCGGGAGGTGCAGCAGAGTTGTTTACTCATAACTATGATGCGGTAGGTGTGCCACCGGGTGAACCTGCTGCTTTAGCATCAGCAATTGAGCCTTTGCTTGATCATCCCAATCAGCGTCAAAGTCTATCAGAACATGCGAGACAGACAGACGGTTACTCAGCGCTTCAGTGACCGACATTTAGGTCAACATATTCTTGCAGCGTATAGGAAGTTTATTTAAGCCGAGGTGTATTAGCCCTTTCAAGGTGAGCATATGTACTCTCACAGTTTTTGCGACTATCTACTCAATTACCTGTGGCAAGTTAAATGTGGAATAGCTTACCTAGTATTGATAAAATAAGAGAAAGAGTTTTTATTTCTAAACCACATCTATATCTATTAAGTATTAAGACAAAATTAATTACACAAAATTTGATCTGAAACCCTTGTCTAGCCTAGAATCTAATGTGTAAATATTTCTGTCCAATTACTTAAAAGTGGTGGCTGGTAGTGGCGGGCTTTCCGTCCTGCACTACTCCTAAATATCAACCAAGTTATGGGCAGATGGAAAGTGTATCTATTTGTGACAGAGAATCTGATTATTAAGCTAATAAGTGAGTAAGAACACGATGTCATACAGCGATTTTAAAACTCTTGATAAAGCAATTAACGACTTAAAGCTTAATCTTGAGGAAAGTCATAATTTATTTGCTCAAGTTGCTCCAGTCCAACCATCTCAACGATTGAAAGAATCTTTGGAAGAAACTCTAGAGCTAGCTACTAATATCAGTACTGAAAAGGCAAGGTCTGAATTAATTATCACTCCGATTCTTCTAGAAGTTAGAAGAATGTTTCAGGGCAAAATTGGTTATTTCTCAGGAACTTCATTTAACGTAGATGAAAGTAGAGGACTCAATGGTATATGTGATTTTATTCTTAGTGCATCAGACAACCAGTTGTTAATTACTGCCCCAGTCATGACAGTAGTTGAAGCCAAAGACAATGACATCAAGCTGGGTTTAGGGCAATGTGTTGCGGAAATGGTAGCCGCTCAAATATTTAACGAGCGCAAAGGACAATTGCAGACAATATATGGGGTAGTATCAACGGGCACTCTCTGGAAGTTTTTAACACTTGAAGTACAAACCCTAAAAATTGACAGGAGTGAATACTTCATTGCACAACTCGAAAAAATTCTCGGAATTCTAGCTAACCCATTCATTAGCCATTGCACAATTTCCTCCGTTTAATTGCCTATAATAAAAACACTGGTGTATTCTCGTTAACTATGGAAACAGGTTACTGCTACTCCCCAATTTATTAATATTTTATTATGCCGTACAGTGCCTTTAGTTTCAACAAAGTCAAAAAAGACTTCAACTTAACAGTTGTTGAAAATCAAGATTTGTTTCCAGATGTGCAGGGAGTCGCTGCTACGGACTACCTCACCATGATTCTCTTAGAACATCTACCTTTAGTAACGGCAATTAATACAGAAAAAGCACGTTCAGAACTCATTATCATGCCAGTTGTTATCGAAGTCAGACGGTATTTCAAATCCCAGATTAGTATTTTTTCAGGTTCAGAGTTTAATGTGGATGCTGAAAAGGGTTTAGAGGGACGTTGTGATTTTCTTTTGAGTCTATCGCCTGAACAATATGAGATCACTAGTCCTGTCATGACTATCGTGGAAGCCAAGAATGAAAGTATTAAATCTGGCTTGGGTCAGTGCATTGCAACAATGATTGCTGCTCAGTTGTTTAACCAACGACAGGGAATAGTTCTAGACTATATTTATGGTGCTGTGACCACTGGAACTGACTGGAAATTCCTCAAACTCTGCAAACAGACTATCTTTATTGATCAAAACGATTATTTTATTAAGGAAGTAGACAAAATTTTAGGAATCCTGACGATGACGCTAACACCAACGTCGGAGAGTGAATGATAAGGATCTGAAAGCTTATCTGACTTTTCACGAGATAGCGATCGCCTCGAAGTAGCAAAATATCTCCTGGAACTGGGATATGGCCATCTCAGCACAGGTGGATTTGTTCCCCAAGCCAGAGAGTATTTAACCAACTTGCTTTCTTATGAGAACAATTGCCCAAGTTGTGCGATCGCCCAGCATCTCCGTAGGAGAATAGCTCAGTCCTATAACAGGGAACGGCATTATGGAAGCGCTGCCCAACGGATGCGCCCCCTAAAAGGGCTGGGCGGAGCCATCGCACTTGGAGTATAATCGAGTAAAATGCTTAATTAGAACTTAATTCCATACTGAATTAAATACGCTCATTATATGATTAACCTCGAAAATATTCACCCGCTGACAGACTTCAAACGCAACGTCAAACAGTTTATCGAACAAATTAAAGCGACAAAATCCCCACTGATACTTACAGTTAATGGCAAAGCAGAAATTGTCATTCAAGATGCGAGCAGCTTTCAGGAGATGATGCGACGCTTAGAAAGTTCGGAAGTAGAAGTACGCAAACTCAAGTTAGAAGCACTACAGCGCGATATCGCTCTGGGTGTAGAACAGTTACAAAATGGACAGTATAGAGAATATGATGACGAGTCTTTACCAAGTTTGCTGCAAACCATTAAAGAACGAGGACGACGCAAAATCAACCTTGAACAAGTTCCATGAATCGTTACAAAATTTCTCAACTTGCAGAACAAGACTTGGAGGATATTTGGGTTTATCTTGCCCAAAATAATCAAATTGCTGCGGATAAGCAGATTGCTAAAATCTTAAACCGGTTGCCGATGTTAGCTCAGTTTCCAGATCTAGGAAAAATGGGAGATGATTTACCCGATCAACTCAGGAGTTTTCCTATAAAGCCTTATATTGTGTTTTATATAAAGCTTGATGATGGTATTGAAGTAGTTAGGATTCTCCATCAGTCAAGGGATATTGATCGCCAATTTTTCGAGTAACATTTGATACTGTGGCTTGAGGCTCTGACTGATTGACAGAAACAATCAAGTATATTTATAAGCCCGCTCCCAGTGCGATCGCACTGGCAATTGTTTTTCTAGATCAGGTTTAGATTAGCTTACTATTCAGTTGGTAATAAAATTTTCTTAATCGTCTCCTCGTATTCTAATCCTGTTTTCCTCAATAATCCATAACCGATGAATAACAGATTCTTGAGATAAGAAACGAATTGCCTTTTGAAAGACTGAAATTAAATAGGGTTTATCCTGACGATGGTATAATGCGTTCACGGGCTAATTCTGGCTGCATTGTGGTTGCAACACGCGTAGCTTGTGCGTGATATCATCTACATCCTGACAGTTTCAGATATTTCCTTCACTCCTTTTTCAGATAAACTCTTATCTCTCTGTTTAAATTCATCAAGTAACTTAAAGAAATAGTCGAACCCAGCCTTTTCATCTTTACAAGAAAGCATAATCATCTTTGCCCAGGAACTCACCGTTTTTATTCCTAATTTCTGCTGTAACCAAGGCTGAAACTCACCATAAAAATCATCATCCTCCTGAGTGGGTTCAATACCCAACTCACCACGGGCACATTCATACCCCACCAAAAACATAAATAAATCGCTCACGGAAGGGCGGCCAATATACATTCCTGGCTTAGTCCTAATCTTTTCTAAAATCTCAAAAACTCCATTCATTATCGTTTTATCCTTGCCTAATCTGTTCATTTACCTTCACTTCTATTTTATAACGCATCTAACTCCTCTAAATAAAAGCCACCACTACGACAAGAAAAATCTTTTTCCCACTCCTCACGAGGTAATCCTTGACGTGAGAGATTGTCAAAAACTAATCCGAAAACTTCTACTCCATAATGAACTCCGTTATCTGTGATAGATTCGTTAGGGCTGTAGCGATTACTAATAATAAAAAAATCATTTCGTCTTTTCGTCTTCAACTGAATAATTTTCCCCTCAATCCCATTTAATTCTAACCATTGCATCACAGCTTTAGCACATTTGTCACATTGTAGATTTGTAAATTGCGAGACAATTTCGCCAATTTGTTGATAAACCTCCTCCCTAGAAAAACGACTCACACACACCCCCTATTTTGACTCAAACTCACCAGCAACAATCGCCCTCCATATCCCAATTCTTGCAAAGATTTTAACAAGAAAATCGGCTCGTGGTGATGGCTTCATAGTGTTCTTGCTCTTTGTGAGTGCTTGAGGACTCATTACCAACCCCAATGAATCCTAAGTGTCTCTTTAAAATAAAGTCTTGGAGTTCAAAATAAAGTCAATCACAGAGCTACCAAATCTTACTCATGTTCAAAATAAACCCTGGCAACACCGGATCGCCGCTGACGGTAGTGGGATTCTCTAGACATTCTTCTGCCATCCCAGGACGATAGATATAGACTTTCCTGTTCTTACGATCAATCAACAAGCCTAGTTGTACTCCTGGCTCTGCCATATATTCTGCCATTTTTTCTTGTAGGGGTTTAAGGTTGTCACTAGGCGATCTTAATTCAATCACAAAATCTGGAAAAATTGGCACAAATTTCTCTTGCTGTTCTTCTGATAAACTATTCCATCTTTCCAGTTTCATCCATGAAGCATCAGGTGATCTGTCTGCACCTGTTGATAGTCTAAATCCAGTGCTGGAATCAAAACAAATACCAGATCCATCTCGCAGTGTCCAAATATACAACTCACCAAATATACTGCCACTACGATTGCCTGTTTTTCCACCAGTGGGAGACATAATAGATATATTTCCAGATTGATTCCGCTCAATGCGTAAGTCACGGTTAATTTGACAGAACTCAAAAAACTGCTCGTCTGTCATTTGCAATTCTGGTGGCATCTGCAACACTATAGGAGATGAGAGCATAATGGTTTCCTTATTGTGGGGTGTAGGGTAGGGTGTTGACTTTGATGGAATTTCCCCGTTTTTAGTTCATGCAACTTTTGTGTCCCGGTGAGTGCAAAGTCTATGTAATATAGGCTTTTGCCCAAATAGACACCACATCGGAATGCATGAATTTTGACCCCCTAAAAAGGCACAAAGTCAACAGCCTAGGTGTAGTGTGTAGGGTGTAGGGAAAGACTGTTTGCCCATACCCTAAAATGTAAAAGCCCCTGCATTTACGTAGGTCGAAGAAAAAAATGTCTGATCGCTTTGGCGCAACGCTGAAACCCCTAATTTTAATTATAGGGTTCCCGACACCCGACACCCTATACCCTACAACCGTTTCATTTGTTGGGTTGAGGAGTCAACCGCAGATAAGGTTTGACTTCCTGGTATCCTTTGGGGAATTTCTCCTTGAGTACTTCTGGATCTTTCAGCGAGGGGACAATCACGCAATCTTCTCCGTCTTTCCAGTCGGCTGGTGTCGCTACGCTGTAATTATCAGTTAATTGTAGTGAATCAATCACCCGCAGAATTTCGTCAAAGTTGCGTCCGGTGCTGGGAGGGTAGGTTAAGGTGAGACGCAGTTTCCTGTTGGGGTCAATGACAAAGACCGTACGCACTGTTACTGCTGCGTTGGCGTTGGGGTGGATCATGTCGTAAAGGTCAGAAACTTTACGATCTGAGTCTGCCAAAATTGGGTAGTTGAGGGTGGTGTTCTGGGTTTCTTCGATGTCTCCTACCCATCCTTTGTGGGAGTCAACGTCATCAACGCTGAGGGCGATCACTTTGACATTACGCTTGTCAAATTCTGGTTTCAGCTTGGCAACTCGCCCTAGTTCTGTTGTGCAAACAGGTGTAAAGTCTGCTGGGTGGGAGAACAGCACTACCCAGCTGTCATTTGCCCATTCATAAAAATTGATGTCGCCGCTTGAGGAGGCTTGAGTAAAGTTGGGTACTGTATCACCTAGATGGAGAGTCATTTGCGATTCCCTGTGGTCAAAATATCTTATGTATTCTATCTTGCCATGATGACATAAACCCCGGTTTCTCGATTGGACTGGGACTGTTTAATACAAAATTTTAAGTTGTGCAAAGTTTTACAAAGAAACTGATATCTAATATTGGGTTGGCTTAGGACAAGATTTGATCATATGCCTGGATGGTTTGACGGGCGATCGCATCCCAACTGTAATGTTTCAATGCATATTCCTGAGCATGTAATCCCCGCCGTTGGCGTTCTAAAGGATTTTGCAAAGCGATGCGCAGTAACTCGGTGATTTCTGCTACGTCCAATTGACTGACCCATCCTGACTCGCTATCACGTATCTCTTGACAAATATGGACTTGGTCAGATATGATAACCGGCACACCTGCAACCATAGCTTCGGCTACAGCAATACCAAAATTTTCATAGTACGACGGCAAGACAAATAAGTCAGCAGCTTGTAACAGATTCCCCTTGACTTCACCTGTGACAAAGCCAGTAATTGTGGTGTGCGATCGCAGTGGTGAAGCCTGAATCTGAGATTTTATCTTTTCTTCATAATTTGGATCTTGAGGATTCGTCCCAGCCAAGACAAAGTGAAAATTTAATCCGAGATCTAAAAGCTTTTCTAAAGCTGGTATCAGCAAATTCAACCCCTTTTTCGGGTCAATCCGCGACATAAACAGCACCAACGGCACACCCTCCGCTATCCCCAATTGACTACGCTTCATACTTCCCCCCTTTTTCAGGAGGGACTGAGGGGGGATCACGCCCAAGGGAATGACCAAATCTCGTGTCGATACACCAAATCGTTCTGATACTTTTGCTTCCTGAACACTGGTAAAGTGAATTGCGGCTGCACCTGCTAAATTTGGGCGTTCCAAAATTGCGGCATAAAGCTGTTTAAGTTGCCTTTTTTTCCGCAAATCAGCTGGATCAAGAGTTCCCAGGGGACGCAAAATATAAGGCAGCTTTTGCTTACGACACACTGCTGCTGCAGCACTACTTACGGGAGAGAATAGAGCATGAATATGGGCTAAGTCAAACTCCTGGGCATGACGATTTAGCCATTTCAGTAAGTCCAGAGAGAATTTGTAGCGACGAAAGGGAGCGCAACGGAAGTAAATTATTTGATAGCCATCTTGTTCCACTGGTCGATTTAAGGGAACATCCAAGGGTTTTTGGTCTATATCGCCATTACTATCAGTCGTGAGAACTGTGACTTCGACTCCTTGGCGTGCCAATGCTGGTGCTAGTCCTAGTACCATCTGACTAGGACCACCGTAAATCAGGGAAATCGAGGGGACAATTTGCAGGATGCGCATTTTAGGAGTGAGGAGTTACTAGACCATACCCTATAACAAAAGATACTGCATGCAACTCCGAAGTGTCACTAGCCATGAACCTGGAGGATGCTTTGAGCTAGTATGGAAGTAGGAAAGATTGTATGTATACGTATGTCTGCTAAAGATGTCTTTCATGAAGTTGTCAAGAGAGCTTTACAGAAGGATGGTTGGCAGATTACTGACGATCCGCTCTCCATAAGTGTGGGTAGTGTGAAGATGTCCATTGATTTGGCAGCAGAAAAGCTGATTGCGGCAGAACGAGAAGGTCAGAAAATCGCAGTTGAGGTCAAAAGCTTTCTATAGAGGTCTTCTGCTATCTCGGAATTCCACACAGCATTGGGGCAGTTCATTAACTATAGAGGGGCACTGAGGAGGCGATCGCCAGAACGTGTTTTGTACTTAGCAGTACCGCTGACAACTGACAAAACATTTTTTCAACTTGATTTTCCCAAGACTATGGTGGAGGAGAATCAAGTGAAAATGATTATTTATGATGCAGAGCGTGAGGTGATTGTCGAATGGAGAAATTAGCCCAGTATCGGCAACTTGTGCAACAGATGCTTCTGGAGTATGGCAAGCAGAAGCAAGCTTACGGGGATATTGAGGTTGAGACGATTTTAGATCCAGAACGTGACCATTATCAAATCTTACATGTAGGCTGGGATCGACAGGATTGGGTGCATAGCTGTATTATCCACATTGATATCAAGGGTGGAAAGATTTGGCTTCAGTGGAATGGTACAGAGGATGATATTGCGGCGGATTTGGTTGCAGCAGGGGTTCCGAAGGAGGATATTGTGCTGGGATTTCAGTCGCCGTTTATGCGACAATTTACGGAATATGCAGTGGGTTAGGTAGGGTAATCAAGAACGTCGTCATCTTCTGGCTCAACAGGCTCAAAAGGTTTTATTGGTTCTGATTTCAATTCTGATTGTAAAGGGCGAGCAGTTAGGGCTGTCAGAGCCGCTTCTTCCAATAATCTGGAGATTATTTCATCAGCTACTGGATTCACTTCATCATACTGAGCTATTGTGACCAGCGCTTCCTCAAGCTTTGTTTTGGCTTGGTGACAAAGTTGGAAACACTTGTGATAGTCCCAAATTGAATCTGGTTTTAGTACTGATTTACTCATCCCTTACCCTCCTCACAGCAAAATTGCTAAATGAATTGTAACTCACTACACATGGGGGAGTGGGGAACTAGGGGCCCCCTCTGGGGATAAGGGGTAATGGGGAGTGGGGAGTGGGGAAATTGCAACCTTGCCCCTTGCCCATTGCCCACTACAGTTCTTTATAAAACTCTAATTGCTGTTTTGCTAAAGCTTTATTCGTATATTTAGCCATTGCTTTTTGATAACCCATTTCACCTAAGTTTTTGGCTAATTCTGGTTTTTCCATGAATTGAACTAGGCAATTAGCAAGTGCTTGAGCATCGCCTTCTGAAAAGACTAACCCTGTCTCGCCGATGACATGGGGGATTTCGCCGGAGTTGGAACCAATGACAGGGACTTTGCAAGCCATTGCCTCAATAAGTACATGACCAAATTGCTCTTTCCAACCAACGGCAGTTAAGGTTTTAAATTCGTCAGTTGTTTCCGAAGGCAGCACTAAAGTATTCATTAAATTGATATAATGACAAACTTGGTCATGAGGAACGCTTTCTACCAAAATTATTTTATCTTTAATTTTGTTTTCTTCTGCTTTGCTCATTAACTCTGACTGCAACGGTCCACGTCCAAGCAGCAATAATTTCCAGGATTTATCTTTCAAAGTTATTAAGGCACTTAAAAGCGTCAATAATCCCTTTTCTTGAACGAAACGTCCAACAAAACCCACAACGAACTCGTTGGCCTTAATACCTAGCTTAGCTGCTAGTTCTGGCTGAGGTTTAGGAGTAAATAGGTTTTCATCCACCCCTAGTTGAGGCATCACTTTAATCGGACCTTTATATCCGCGCTGTCTTAAAACTTCTACACCATCTTGATTTCCCGAAACAATACCGTGGCTGTGATTGAGGTTGTATGTCTCTATCAGTGAAACGGGAAATTTAAGTTTGTAAGGAAGATTCCACCAGGTAAAAAATACATTTTTAGCCCTTAGTCCTAAAAATTGATTTAAAGCTATCATCTCAGCATAAGCCAGTCCTCTAGACCCTTGTTCTACCTGAATAATTTGAGGACGAAACTGGCGTAACAAAGGTATTAAATCGGCGCCAAAGGTCAGCATACCCTGATGATTTTGACTGAAATTAGACACAGGAACTATGCGAAATTTGCCTTCATCGCGGTATTGAGTTGTAATAATTTTATTTTGAACACCACCAGGTTTCCAGCGTTTTGGAACTATAACTGTTACTTCAATTCCTGTTTCTAATTGTGAGAGAGCGCGTAATTTTTCACAGTTAAGGTCTACAATATAGGTGTGACTAGCTACTAATATTTTCATTGATATTTAGTTAGTTGTTAGTTGCTAAATAGGTCGGCAAAATAAATTATTACTGGTTCGTAGTTGCGCTTTAGCGCAGAAAGGAGCGCTAAAGCGCAACTACAAGCCTATTTTCATTTTGTTAAATAGTCGTTTCTTTCTGGCCTATCTACTTAAACCTTTTCATCTAGATGAGTGTAAATTTGACCATCGTTCCAGATTGATTGAATGACTGTAATCAAGGCTTTAAAAAAGCCTAAAGTATAGAAAAAACCACGAGTGAGAATTTTGATGGGGGAACCGCTTTTGTGACAAGGAGGGCGTCCAAGGACGTGACAGTCAAATAAACGGGCATAGAGATGTAAAGCTTGGGTAGCGGTAAGGTTTTTTAGCCCCATTAAAAAATGATTGTGGTAAAAGGTGAGTTGATACTTGAGCGATCGCATACTAATATCGTGGCAACCTCCTGTCTCTTCGCCTAAATGCACTAAATAAGCCTCTGGGTCATACCAAATCTTATATCCTGTCTGCCGCAACCTCAAACAAAAATCAGATTCTTCTCGCACTGCACTACCACGAAATCTTTCATCAAATCTCAGTCCGTACTGAGTAAAAATCTCGCGGCGAAAGGACATATTGCAACCTCTAGTTGAGAGGACTTGCTGGGGTTTGACTGTATGCACTAAATCAATATAGTACCAAGCAATTCCTGGGTCCATTGCTTGGGGAGGAAGATATTCAATCTGCAATTTTCCCCCAGAGTCACCCAATTTCATTCTGTCAAATACTCGTCCGGCAACAGCCCCCACGTCTGGTCTTTCCAGATAATTTTTCGCATGAGATCCTAAAAACCCAGGATGTAGCTGAACATCATCATCAATAAACAAAATTATTTCGCCTGCTGACCGCCGCACAGCATAATTCCGTGCCCCAGGCAAACTCGCCCACTGGAGGCGGAACCACTTAATTTTACCTGCTGCTGCCAATTCCTCTAGGTATACTTCAATTTCTGGCTGATGTTTTAGGGTTTGATCTACCACCAAAACTTCAAAATTTGTGTAGTCTTGTTTGAGGACATCTATCAGGCTATTTTGCAGTACTTCCTCACGACCGTAAGTCGGGATAATGACAGAGATTAAAGGAAAAGAAGTCATTATTTAGTTATCCTATATTCTTTGTATAAATATTCAACATATATCTTTACGTAAGATAATTGAACTGGATCATAAACATTTATCATTGGCGCGTCAGTCTACCACTGCTGCCTCTGCATAGAGATTGTCAAATAACTCATTTTGTTTTTGTAAGTTATTAAAATTTTTTGCTTGAGTTAGTGCTGCTGCACTTAAGGACTCATAATGCTCACTTTTATCTGGTCTGTCAAGAAATTCAAGTATTAGTTGTAATGCTTCGTTTGCCAACTGTTCGTAGGTGCTATTAACAATATCAGAGGCTCGCGAAAGGAGCCCAAAATTTTTCTAGCGGGTATCTTCCTGAAGGAAAAGGTTTAGAGTGTATTAGTGTATGCCTTGAGTTACGAGGATGATTAGGAATGCTGAGGTGTTTTTCACCTATAATCATAACTTTTGCCATTTTTCTCTCACCTGTGATTATAGTTAAATGAGTTAATGTCTTGTTTTTAAAGTTTTTCTCTTTGCTTTTTGCTGAATACTGTCAAGTTGCTCCTCTTGTTTATCTATGACGGGCAATTTCAACAGAACGCCTGCAAAAAACCAGTAATAGACAGCGACTGGATCGACATCTAGGGGATAGTAGTAGGTATTGTAGCTAATAAACAATATAAACACCCATATAGCCGCTCCGTAACTGCGGAAATTACGGTTTTTTACTGAACGATAGGTCCGGAAGCAAATAATTGTTAAGGTGGTGACCAAGCCGACAAACCCCAAAAGCCCAAACAGTCCCACTTCATGGAGTACTTTAGGGTAGTAGGTTTCGATTAACTTAGTCTCACCAAGCGCACGGGCAGAGTTGGTGGCGCGACCTAAACCACTCCCGAATGGTCCACCGACATTTTTCCACACCTCCTCAAATTGCTGCGTGATAAATTCGTAAGGTGGGGAGGCATTCCAGCGATCAATAAAACTAGCTATCCTAGCTGCAATCACATCGGGGTTGCTTACCACTGCAAATCCCAGAATCAAAGCAAGTCCGATTCCTATAGGGAGGAACCGTTTGAAGTTGGCAATTTGACCGGTGAGTAATAGTAAAGCTACGAAGCAGATGGGTACTAAGGCTAAGGCTATTCTCTGTCCACAGACAACTGCATTGACAAATACCAGTGCCGTAGAACCTAAACTAACAATCCGCCAAAGGATTGAGGGGTCACTAAAGCCAGAGGCAAAACAAAAAAAGGTGCTGGAAATCAAGAACCATGCCCATTGCCAAGGTGCAACAAAAGTTCCTGGCAGACGAATCACCCCTTCTTCAGGACTATAGAGTAGTGCTCCACCAATAAAACAGCGGGCTGAGAGTGATGTCTTAAATAAGGCTGCCCCTTCTAAATTGCGCGTGCCTTGACATACCCCTTTCAGAAGTAACAGGTATTGAACCAATCCCAGCACACAGCAGAGAACGATCATGACAATCTGTAACCGCGATAACAATAAAAAATCCCGCTTATTGCGAATTAGATAGTAGGCACAACTTATGAGGGGGAAATAACCTAAGAATACTTTTAAACCCAGAATTCCCATTAAGAAGGGTTTTTCGAGGCTTGGTTGTTCCAGGAGTCCAGTAGAAGGGGGGTTGAACTGCTGCCAACCATTAACAAATAGCAGTGTGATCAAACATGATCCCAATAAAATAAACAGTGGGATTTTAATTCCTTGGGGAATAATCAGGGGTAGATTCTGCTTGCGGCAGGTCTGCCAAATTCCAATGAGTGCTGGAATGTAAAAGCTGTCTTTTGCCAATTGGAGTACGGGGCTACTGCCAAGGTAGTAGGTGATAGTACCTCCACAAGGCACGTAAATCAAGAAGGCAAAAAAAGCTTGGCGGGGGTATTTGTAGGAAAGGGACAAGCAGAGAACTCCCAATATAGTTGGAAGGGCTGCTTTAATTCCTCCGATAAAAGCCGCAGGAATGCCCAAGAAGATAGCAACAAAAATGGTGTTAGTAACCAAGCTTGTAAATTCTTTACGTGCTTGGGTAGCTTTGCGCTTTTGTGCTGCACGTTCTTTGATGCTAAGGGTTGGAGTTTCCTGTTCTGAGTGCTGTTTTGTTTTTTTGGATTTTTTAGATTTTGACTTTGATGTCAGCATGATGGCGCTGTTATATCAGCTTATCTCAAATTTAGTGCTGTCTTTACTGGATTCCTTTTCAGAGGGTATAAATTAAATTCTTCCTGAATTGATTGATTTAATAATTTACGATTGAAAATATGAAATGTTAACTTTGTTGAGTCGTAATAGAGATTTTCTCCTGTGGCAATAATATAAACAGCACCTGGAAATGGTAATGGTTTAATGGGTGTTCCTTGTTGAGTTAAAGTGTCTCTGATTTTTTCGTGATCTATGTAAAACTTATAGTAACCATAACCCCGATTATATTCGGGATTTTTTGGGATTTGATTTAAATTATACATAAGAATATTACTGGTGCCACACATTCTATAAAAATTTCTTCTTTTGATGTATACAAAATCGCTGCCATTCTGATACTTGTAGCCTTTATTGATAAACCAACCATAACAATTCTGATTTTGGTGGACAAACTCTGCTAAACGCTTGCTTACACAATCGTCAGCATCAACAGCCATAGTGTGAGATGGTAAAAATTCTTGAGCATGAATTAATCCTTTCAAGATTTTACGCCCTTTGTCTGTGTGTCCTTGAGATATGGGATCTGGCTCATTTGCCAGTGGAAAATCAACTTCAATGTATGTAATTTTGGGATGATGAAATTCAATACGCGGTCTTTCATTGCAAACAACAATGACTCTGTAGTTTGGTGAAGTCTGATTGCAGAGTGATCGGGTGCATCTTTCAAATAACTTGGTTACAAGTTCCCAAGATTTAGAAGCTTGTGGACTTTTGATCGGTACTACGAAAACAAGCATACAGCAGTATTCAGGAGTCAGAAGTCAGGAGTCAGGAGTCAGAAGGGCTTTGTGTCTAGCTTTTAGACAAAAGCATTGTACTTAACTTACTTGCAATGTGCTGTAAGCATTTGGGTAAGAATTTACCTGTCAGTAAGGGCATGGGGCAGGAAATTTTCCCTGGCAAAAATGCGCATAAGAAGTATGCCCTATACCCTATGCCCTATGTCCTATCCCCTACGTACTTCTGGACTTGTGATACTAACTCATTTGTCCAGTATTCTGCAAGTTCGGCTGCTTCGGCTTCTACCATAACTCGGATGACTGGCTCCGTACCAGAGGCGCGGACTAAAACTCTACCAGCATCACCCATTGCAGCTTCAGCGTGAGCGATCGCCTGTTGCAAAAGTTGGCAATCTTTCCATTCCAAGCGCTTCGATCTGTCTTCTACCCGTACGTTCCGTAACAGTTGCGGATAAGTCTGAAAGCTTTGATCAATCATGGAGGTGAGGGAAACACCCATCTGTTGCACCAAAGCTGCTAAGTGTAGGGCTGTTAACAAACCATCGCCGGTCATGCCATAATGACGGCAAAGGATGTGACCAGATTGTTCGCCGCCAAGCATTCCTCCAGTTCGCTGCATTTCTGCTTGGACGTACTGGTCGCCTACGGCTGTACGAATCAATTTGCCACCCTGTTGTTTCCACGCCCTCTCAAAGCCTAAGTTTGCCATGACGGTGGAAACTATGAGGTTATCTGGCAGTTCTTGCCTTTGCTGCAAACTGCTTCCCCAGAGGTAGAGGATATAATCACCGTTGACTTGGCGTCCGCTATTATCCACAGCCAAAACGCGGTCAGCGTCGCCATCAAAGGCAAAGCCTAAGTCGGCATTATATTCCTTAACCGCTGCTTGGAGAGTTTCTAGATGAGTGGAACCGCAGCTAACATTGATGCGATCGCCATCTGGTTGATTATGCAAGCAGATCACCTCTGCTCCCATTTCCCTAAATACCAATGGAGCCAACTCGACTGCTGCTCCCCACGCTAAATCTAAAACAATCTTCATTCCTTGAAGATTTACGATCCCATGCAACGGTTTTTTCAAGGCAACTGCATAATCCTGCACTAACTCTTTGCGTGAGTAATGCCGTCCGTAATGACTTATATTAGCCGCAGATGATACCGTGCCACGCAGCAGAGCCTCAATTTCGGCTTGCAGTGCTTGGGGTAATTTGGTACCATCCGCACCAAAAATTTTAATCCCGTTATCCTCTGGGGGGTTATGGCTGGCAGAGATCATGATTCCGCCTATGGCATCACTGACACTAGTGAGATAGGCGACGCAGGGAGTTGGGCATAAACCCAAATACCAA